>JAAUXT010014717.1_pt1 | contig 11848 bp, 15 predicted proteins | sample 7278171 | NCBI WGS metagenome assembly JAAUXT01 (sample SAMN14350112, study PRJNA611818) | marine sediment metagenome | isolation source: surface marine sediment (1.8m) | place: French Polynesia: Moorea | collected 2018-08
AGGGTGGGGGGGTCCAGTAGGGTGGGTGGGTGGGTCTGGTAGGGTGGTTGGGGGGTCTGGTAGGGTGGGTGGGGGGGTCTGGTAGGGTGGGAGGTTACATTCCAAAGTGTGGACAGACACAAACATGAAGGCTAAGGGTTTTTAAGCCAACAGCGGGACCTAGATGGCCGGCTACGCGACCATCAATAAGTGTCCCCTTCAAATCACGCATAAAAGAACAAACAGGCCAATCCCAAAAAAATTATGAACACAATTTGGCATTTTGGCATGCAAAATTATGAAAATAATTTCGTGTTTCACAGCCATTTTTTGTGACCTAGACAACATGGAGATACGGTTGAATTATTTGAAGCAAAATCAAGAAGACAATGACAAAAAATTAACAGGCCCCCAGGTCTCACGGTTTTTTGAAGTGACCCGAACAAGTGACCCAAATGGTACTCATTCATGTTACTTTTTGACACTTCACATGTGCATGATGTAAATGGTACCTTCCAAAACTCCTTTGAACCATCAAGTTGACCAAAAACCCTGTCACACCAGCAAGAAGAGAGTTTTTGTTTTCAATGAGTTTGACCACCAACAATATTTTGGCACTTTTTGCCCCAAACCCAAAGTTTCTCTCCACATGTACTTTCTTACAGTTTACAGTTTCTTTCAATTGCTTGCAGTTTATTTGTCACAAAACAGACAATGACACAAAAGGTGACATTCCGAAACCACATCGACTTCACGTCCCTCCCCCCCCACACACACACACACACTCATAAACAACACAACGGATCATTGTGACCACTGGGTATCATCTGCAACCAAGTCTTTTGCCAAAACTCCCAGAATCAATTTTCAATTTCAGCCACCTGCAGATTGACTGACCTTTATTTCAGTATGTTTTGCTCGCACCTGTGCACCATGGCCAAGGAAAACAGGATCCAGTGAGTTCATTGAATGAGTCACTTGGGAGTGGATGCTCAAAATCCATTTTTCTACCCAAAGAGACGCTGAACTTCTGGCAGTGCGCGATCAAGGCTGAGAAAACGCGCACAAATGTTCAGTGCAGGCAGGCGGCTGTTCGCTGTTCAATGTGTACCACTGAAAACCGATTTACAAAGTTGGATTAGTGTCAAGAAGAAGTGATGTTGAGCAGAGGCAGTTGTGATTGTGGAGGTCCACGTCTCTCTGACACTGGTCACTCCATTAGCACGCGACCCCTGACCCATGACAGCTCCAATGGACTGAAACACTGACGTATTGGGTCAGTACGTGATCTATGGCTCCCAGGGGAGACTCATCAATTGATGGCTATCTGGTCAGGATTTGAGTGTGGTCAATGTTCGCATAAGCTGGCATTGACCACTGATGCAATGTGAGATAGTGAGAGGTGACACATTTGCAGAGGGGTTGTGTCCGTGGCAACTGCAGCTTGCGCGATTTCACATCAAAATTACACACCCTGACCTCACATAAATCACGAGAGATTTGGTGACACAAAGATACTTGACGTGAGCTGCATTGCCATATTTTTTCCAGAACACGGACGCAACTTTCGAACCAATCAACAGTTTCACGGGTGTCAGAGCGAGGGGAGAGGAACTTTGAGAAAAGTGCACCAAAATTGGCGGGCAATTTGTGTCGTAGCGCTCTTGACAGAACGAAAATGCTCAAGACTTAATTGACTCTTGAGAGCTCTGTCCAAGCAAGAACCAGAACGCACCCGAGATGACACTCAAACTGCAATGATTGAAGAGTCATGCGTTCTGGATCGATTGGGAACATTGTCGGTATCGCCGCGAGTTCCCTTCAATTCTTCTCTCCAAACACGTTTTCACAAGAAGCGACCAGTGGGCATGAAATTTCCTGTGAATTTTTCCGTTCTTGGCTGCAAAGTCCATCTTGAGCGCGCGATGTCCGGCTCTGGAACCGCAGGTGGCAGGGTTCGACGGACTGCAGATTTGCGGCTGATAACCCGAGAATTCTGTCATCCCAGCGTTGCCCATCTCATCACACTATCTTCTCACTCACCCTATTGCTATTCATAAGCTCACTTTACAATGGTCATTCGATGGTCATTCTATGGTCCATTTTGGCCCGGGCAGAGTGATTGCTCTGCCGCAAACTGTCGCACACCCCAAGTTATCTCTTCGGACGATCTCCTGCACTTCGCCGAACCGGGACTCAACTCGCGTCCAGTATGGATCCGGGGATCTTAATTGATGACAAATTTTCATCCACTCGCCACTTGGCCACAACCAAGTCCATCTCGGTCTGAGATAAATGTCTAATTACGCGCATATTGAGAACGGTTTCATCCCTGCCCAACGATTTGTCACATCCGTCGACAAAATCTCTTTTTTGTCAAAAGCTTTGCTGTCAAGCAAAGGGTGTTTGCAGCCCAGAGTGAAAATTATTTGGACTTTCAAGAAAAAAATAACTCGCGAAAGTAACAGACAAAAAAAGCCAGCCAAACCTCACTTAGTGGGCATGGCGGACACTTTGCCGTTTGACAACAGTGATGAACACAAAGTGACTGCACACGGTATATGCAGGTTGTCTGTCGGATAGCGACTCACACATGTGGAGAAAACAGACGGAATCCAAAATAGGAGGCTGGTGTCCGGCGCCACCTCGAGAGAAAAGCTGTGATTACATTTCTAAAGCTGCAAATGTTCCGACGCTGGGAATGGTGAGCCGTTCCTGAGTTCTGTTGACACAAATACTGCAGTGTGTTCCAGTGAACTCTTGGGCCAGGAGCCTGGCAAATTTTGTAACTTTTTTTCACAGTCTTGGGTGTTTGGTCTTGCAAGTGTCTCGAATCCGATGAAGCAAACCAAACATTTTGTTGCAGTTTGTGGGGAATCAGGGCAATCTAAAACTCAAGATCCGCAAGAGGCCTTCCTCAAAAACCAAGCACTGTTCTCTGGGTCCAGTAGGAGCTTCTTTCGTTGAGTACAACATGGATTGAGGTGGTACTCCGCCAAAACATTTCTGTTATTGCGTGCGAAAACCTTCCATCCAGGACAGTCCTTGAGAGTGTGTCAACAGAATACACCCACAAGTGGTCAACACATTCAAGTGTCAAGGTGGCCTGCCTGTCAGGCTTCTGTAGCACTGCAGTGTTGCGAGTTTTTCGAACATCGTTGGACAAACAAGGGACTCCTCGACCCGTGCGACTCTGCCGGACACTCAAACCTTTTTGATGATGTTTTCTCATTCTCAAGCTAAAAGACCTGAACGTTCGTGGCAGAACCAGGTTTCTTGGTGACAGGCTGACTGCGACTCAGCCGGATCGGTGAAGTTTGACTTTATTTTGCGCAACATGTGCAGCAGGCGGTGAAGCTTTGATGACAAGGCAGTATCAAACTGATACTCGTAATGTTCCTCTCAGCGTTGTACTGCACGTCTGTGATGCCTGCAGCTCAATCCGTAATGTCCGACATGCAGTTGCTACGACTCGTCGTGTTGGTTGGAATTTTGTGATTGCTTGATCCCAATTGTCCACGAAAGGTTTGAGTTTGTACACTTGTTTTGTTTTGCGGGATTCACGTAACGTTGGTGTGTGTGTGTGTGTGTGTATTTGTGTGCGTGTGTGTGTATGTATGTATGTATGTATGTGTGTTTCTTCAACGGTGAATTTTCAATAGCGACGTCCAGTAATTTCTCGTAACATTCAGCTGTTGCCAAAGTTGGGTTGTTCGCTCTTCTTGCAGACAAGTGGTTCTGCGAAATATTTCTCGAATTTCAGAGGGGAGAGGCGACGCTGTGAGAAATTGTCTCTTGGATCAGTAGTGTCTCTGCAGGTCTGTTTGTTTTGTGATGGAGAACACCAAGAGGAAGAAAACTGGCAAAACAACGCAATAAATCTGGCGGCGTAATGACACTGGTGATACGTTTAAAGTGTGATATGAGATTCTTGGCATTGTGTTTCCACACAATGGCGCTGCGAGCCGTGCTTGCTGAAGCTGGTGGTTTATTTCGGCGAAGACAAGCAAACTCAAGCACACACAATTTGGAGCAAAACCAGTCACCCCTGGTCAGTACCGTTGCCTTCAGTCTCAAGAGTTGTTGGCGCCATTAGGCTTTTAACTTGCATCTAATACTAATCCACAGCCTATAAATACTGGCTCAGGAAAGCTTCACCACCTCGTAGCCCAGGCGGGGTCGGGGTGGCTACGAGCACGGAGGTCTGGGGTATTTCAAGGGGCCCCGAAGCTGGCGCCTCGGCGGGAGCTGGCGGGCCCGCCGCGGGTCGCCCTCCCGCCTCACCACCTGCTTCATTTAACCCCACGAGTAGCAATCCAACTTCACTTCCAATTAACTTCAACATTTTCATTGTCCGCGGGTGCAAGTCATGTGTATTATCACTGTGTTTGCTTTACTCCTGACCCTTGAAGTCTGCAGACTTTTGTATCAGTATTTTGTCGACGAGTCTGGTTTGTCTCCACAGTCATCAGTGCTGAAAGATGCCAGGATCCTTCGTTTTGTGACAAGTTGAAAAAAGTCTTCTTCGTCACAGACTCTCGTGTTTGTTTATTTTGTGCTGTACACATATTTTTGCAAATTGTTGGCAACACACTTGAATTTCGTTGGAGACGAGTGCACAGCGTTTCGGTGACTTCATCTCCACAGCAGGCGTGTCAAAAATAATTATAAAAATGACAATAATTGTTGAATTCGTTTGGTCTCAGCTCGGCGAGACTTGAGGGGAACAACTGTTGGAAGCTCGAATGTTTCCGAACAGGAAAGAACATTTTCGAAAAGCACTCAAGATTGAAAATGGGACCGGAGAAAAAGACCTAAATGTTATTCATTCTCGAATACACAAACAAATGCAGAGGATCGAACGTCTCACCCCAAATAGGGTTTCTCACTTCATCCGACGTTCTCATGAAGTTTCGGACGCGCTCTGTCGTTTCACTCCGGAGTTGAGCGTGCCCGAGAACATTCAGCGTTTCCAATGTGTTCGGAAAAAGGACCAACTTGACCAACTTGTGTTGCTGAAAGAAAAACATGAGCTTTGTCACGGTTGCCAAGTTGTGTGCGAACCCCCTGGATTCGTGTGACCTTGGTGTTTGTCCCTTTCTCAGTTTCCTCTGTGCATTTCGCATGTTTATTTTCAGTTGTGATGAGAGCAGCGCTGAGCAGACAGTGGCTCCAGTCAGGTCCGGATTGTCGCATAAACGTCGGAGCTGTTATCGCGGTGAAACCACTGCGGTCCCAACCCCGAGCCGTTTATGGGACATATGTCATTCATATCGGCTTGTGATTAGTACTTCGTAAATATTTGCACAACTTTGTAAGATTAGAGAGGCACGCGTGTCACAATTATCACTTTTTGTGCGGCCCGAACCATGACATGGAACAGGCCCTCAGGTAGCTAAATGGACCCAAATTGCCAGGATGGATGTCTCAAGATAAAAGATGTTACTTAAGTCGTAAAGGAGATGAGTTGCGAGCTTTTTCAGACACACGGATGGTCACTGCTTGAGCTCAATCCGCAGGTGCAAACTTTTCAACGATGAATTGCGTTGCTCTGTATTTACAGTGTTGAGACGTACATTTCGTTTCTTTTCGGACTGATGTCCAGTTCATTTTCCCGTACAAATGGCCCGGTGAACATACCCCGTCAGAACAGCAAACCAATTGAAATCGGTTGAAAGAGATCGGCTCCACAAATCTAAATTTTCTGTCCAAAAGAGTGCAGTGTAAGTCAGAAATTTCCAGTTTCTTCTGGGCCAGAAATCTATTCCTTTCCCCATAACCGAAGATTTACTCTGGCGAATCGGAAATTAATCAAAGCAAGAAAACGAGCAGACTGAGTGGACCTTTCCGGACCCCAATCCACAAGCAATTTTACGCCAAGCCAGGAGCTGCGGGCCCACCAACGTCGAGAGATGGTCAATGCAATTGACGGAGACATTAATTTATCTATTGTTTTGCATTAGTAGCTTTATTTGGTTGTTAAAGTTGATGGGACTGCACTCTGCAGAATCTTCTCCGGGTAAAGGCTATCGGTGCTGCGCGGTGCTCCATCACCATCAAATCAGAAGCAGGCTGCTGTAATGATCGAGTCTAATAAACAAACCATTGAGTCATTCCTGTCGATTATTACTCGAGAGATAGAAAGATAAGGAGGAAACTTGCTCAAGAAAATTAATGGAAATTTTCGAGAACATTTTCAGAAGCTTCACTCAGTGACAACTTCAGACAAGAAAACAATGTCTTTGCAATTGTCACTGCAATTTCTTGCTGGTGTGACAGGCAAAAGCAGGACAATACAAAAACTGACCAATTCTGAACGCTTTCCAGTGGACCACAAAAACTTTTTCTTGCTGAGAAAAGAAAGGAATCCAGGTGCATCGTGGTCAAGCTTTTCATGGCTTCCGTTCCGACAGAGAAGATTTCGATCAGCATCACAACGCTGTCGAAGAGCCGCATTCATATTCACTCCCAGGGAGTAAAACGGGCAGAATCCTAATCCAGACAGATCCACCACATCTGCACGGAATCCGGCTTAAATATTGCCTGTGGGGATAATTGCATTAGCGATGGCATTAATCTGCGGACATTGTTTTATGTGGCATTGGGCTGTTGCAATGAGGTAACTGCAGTGAAGACTTCACTATCTCTGCAGGAATCTGTGTTGGCGCCACCAGCTTTTACTTGCTCTTGCACAACACTGGACCCGCAGACTGCAAAACTTGCACCTTGGACCACTGCGCCTAAATTGATGAAATAAACTTGTAATCACCCCCGCAGTGATGATTAATGTGATTGTAGCTCCGCTGTATTTTTTCTCAGACGGTTCTGCTTGAAGCTTGCAGCCAGTAAGTCTGCGAGCCCGTCTCGCTTTTTGACTCTGTGTTCGTTGACAGATCGCAGACACCATTCAATTATTCGCGTGTGCCACCCTTTGGATCCATTTGTGTTTTGTCCGACGCAGCTCCACCCAAGAATTTGTGCCCGCTGCCCCGTGTGTGGTCAGGAACGCGACACATCCCTTCCTGAAGTCTTCTCCAAGCGAAAACAGCATTTGTCGTCAACGGTCTGTCTTTTGCTGCAAAACATCACGTTTTCTCTTTGACCTGCACAACTCAGAATTTTTGCAAGCTTCTGATGTGTGCTGTGTTTTATTCAGCCGAAGAGCTCGGTTTGACCCACGGTTTGGCCTGCCTTCTGCAGTTTACTTCAGCTGGGGTTTTCTGATGCATAAATCAGTGATATTGAGACACAAAAGCTGAGAGGACAGACCCACAACCCCAATCGACCAACAATTTCACGCCAAGTCACACCTAACCAGCGGCCACCAACATAGAGAATGGCCAACTCAGTCAACAAAGACATTACTCTGTCCTTTGTTTTGCATTAGCGGCTTCATTCGGTTGTCAGAGTTGATAGGCTGGATAGTTCTTGGTGAGATTGGAAATACTGGCTGTCGCTTCCATTTAGAATGCCAATAGGAATCGTTGGAGGAAACCAAAAAGTCTCTTCTCCTCTGCAACTTTTCGAATCTGTAATTCTTGCACGGAGACAATCCGTGTTTTGGAAGTTCGTGCGAAAAGGGGCCAGAAACACAAACTCTTGCTTTGAATAATTTGCTGCTTGGGGTTCAGGCGAACTGTTGAGTGTATTCCTCTTCTAATCTCCGTGATAAATAATTTCTCGATGGGGATTAGCTGTGGCTGCGCCGCTGAAACGGAGCAGCCAAGAACTGCCAGGTCCATTTGATAACTAGTGAACACAAAGGCCTGTCAGCTGGTGCCTCTGCTCATTGTAAGCCCTCACATACAACAGTCTGGTCCCGGACCCAAGTGCCATCCTTATCGCGAGTCGGCGGACCCAGTCAATTCGATCTTTGTGCGCCTATTGCTCATACATATTCACTCCCAGGGAGCAGAACAGTGGTGGCGCCTAATCCAGGTGGATCTGCCACATCTGCACGGAAGTCAGCTGAAGTTGCTGCTTGTGTTCGAACGCGGATTCACTTTCTTGCCAAAATGAGGCAAACCAGAAAAAGAATCTCAATCTCAAGGAGAATCACAGGGAAACGAGATGAAACCAGAACGAAAAGCCAGAATCTACCTGACCAGCTCTCATACCTCTGGACCTTGATGAAGCACCCATGTTCCTGCACGGGCAATTCAGGGGTCCTTGAGTTACTCAAGTTATGATCGCTTCAGGGGGCCACCCCGCCTCTGAAAGACAAGCAGGTGAGTTTGTGCAGTCCATTTTTCACTGGCCTCTCACTTTGTCACAGGTTACTGAGAGTCTCATCCCGGAGAGAAAAAAAAAAGTTTCACCGAAAAATCTTCAACCACAGTGTTCATGAAGAAGCTAGATCTGCGCTGATCTGCTCGACAATAAATTTGTGTCTTTCACAGAAACCATGCACGCAGTGAATCTGCAGGCTTGGTGACTCCTCTCTTGCTACTGCAGCAACGCACTATCTTGGGAGGCGTAAAAAGTTTCTCATGGAAGTGGGAATGTGCTATCTGTCGTTGAATCAACACTTAGTGGAAATTGGTAGTTTGTCCCAGGGTTAACATCCATCATTGCTTAGCGCTGATCTGTGAGGCTGATAACACAGGATGAAGCTGTAACTCAAAATGAGCACAAAATTTCCATTCTTGAGTGGATAATGTGCAGTACAACTTTCCACCAAGAGCCTCAGCGGAAGAAAACGTTGCGGGAATGTGAATCGCTGTGACGTATGATTACAATTCGAACAAATCAGGCGCTTGCGACGTGTTGTGAAGCACATTTCTCGAGACATTCTGCTGTTCGCCTGCACCTGTGCATTGGATGTGTCTGCGAACATGTTTATCTGAATCTGAGAGAGAACCGAGACGCATCGATTACGAGTACCATTTCGAGAATGGTGGGCTGGGATCTGGTCGAGTATCTGGAGTGTTGACTAGTGACCTGGTCTGCAGCGTTTCGATCGCACCTGTGGGACTCGCCCGCGCACAATGTAGACGGGTGGAGCTGCAGGTCGCTGAAAGGGAACAGCGAGTCTGCGCCTTGGCTCGTTCAAGCATTCTAAAAATGGTGCAGAAGACTTTCGTGGTCAGACAGCGCGCCCTCCAACCGAGCGTCACTCTTGTTTTGTGTGCAGCGTTCACAAACAAATGCAGGAAGTTTCTGACTCCACAGTTTTCACTTGGTTTGCCGAGCATGTCTCACTTGGAAGAAGGTGCAAATGATCGAACAATATGTCCTTTCTTCTGAGCAAAACAATTGGCAGCTGAATCAACCATCTTGTCTTCTTGAAGTGTATTTCAGCGTCGGCTCACAAATAACTGATTAGGGCTACTTGACTTTATTCAATCAATTTCTGTCGCTGGGATTAAGCCAATTTATTAAGCAAATGAGCAGAATGAATCATTGAGCCTAATTTATTTAGAGACAATTATGGTTTAAGTTGTCAGCTTTATGGACACCTTCTTGTTAAATTGGTATTACTCCTCAGCAGTTTGGGTTTCTAACGGCTTGTTACAAATCCTGTGGAATTAGTCATGGTCTTCTGAGGTCTTTTAGCTCATCAGAAATGCACAACAAAAACACTGTGTCCGTCACAACAGAGTCTCTCATAGATCTTGAGGATCCTCAGTTGACTGCACGCAGGGCTAAAGTTCTGCTGTGATGCAAAAGCTTCTTTCGTCGCACGAAGCGGCAGCACGGCCACACTTTTTGCAAGTGCCTTTTCAGTGAGAAATGTCTTCAACGTCGATCAGTTTTTTTTTTTGGAATCCAAAGACAAAAGAATTGTCTTCTTCATCGTCAAGACACACGGGGAGTGTCATTCGCTTTTCACGTGCCCTTTTTGTGCGAAATTGCTATTTGCGATGGATGGAAAAAAGATATTCAGGAAAACTTTTGCCTCCCTTTGCTGTTGACTCAATTTGCTGGCTTCGTTGATCATTTTATGATCAAGAGACTTCAAAGGTACATGATTATATTTGGCTTGAGAACAAGTTGTAATTTGTGAGGTACGACGTGCAGAGGTGGTGACCCGAGGACCCCCGTAACAACAACCGTGCAAAATATTCATCAGCATAATAACAACTTACTGTGTCACCAGGGTCCTGAGACACATCAATAACCAACGCTTAACTCTGGCAGTTTTCTGATGTCTTCTTCAACCACATTTTTTACACAGGGAGGTGTTTGGAAAAACAAATGCTGCTTCGGTGCGGAACGAGGGCAATTGTATCAGAGGTATACCGTCAGTTCTGACTGCATGCATTTTCACTTGTCAGAACTCATCACACATTTTGATCACAAACCAAGTGTGACTACCAAGTGGAAAGCACGATATGTTTGTAAAACGTGATGTGAATTGGAATTATGCATGACACGGATTGTTTCTGTCTTGTGGCAAACTTCAACAAAATAGCAAAACAGTTGTGATTGTTTGCAGTTTGCAGTTTTCTCGCGACAATAATGACAGGTTGATTAACACATCAGTCCAGTTCATCTCTGTCTTTCGTTGTTGAAAAATAGGTATTTATACAGCAACAGCTGTGTGGGACTAATCGGAACAGATGGGATTGCTGGGGTTTGAAACGAACCGTGCAGGTGTCCAGTCTGACACTACCCTGTAATTTCTGAATTTGTCAATGTTGAAAAGTCAGTGTGATTCAGTCGTAATTGTCGCGCAATTGCACGCTCGGTAAAATGGCCTGACTGCTCATTTGACGGAGCACCTGGAGCAGAGCTGCAAGGATTAGATTTGACACATTCCCCAGAATTGTGTTCGCCTTCCTCTCAAGTCAGAAGAATTTCGAGCTCGATGTTTTTCGGCAACTTCTTTTTGAAATTTCCCTGTCAGTGCTGAATTTCAATTTCGGTGTGTCAGTTCATTTGATCATTGGTTCGTTGAAAGTAAACGTCCTTGTCGTCAAGAAAGGTATTTTCTTCTGACCAACGTCGCTGCTGCGCTTCGAAAATCGCCTTTTGCAACAGAAAAAGTTACACAACCTCAAGGAGGAATGTTGCTGATTCATTACACAACTTCTGATCATATGTTCACCTTTGTATGTGTGTTGCGCCACTGAAATTAGTTCTTTTTGACCGATTTTCTTTGTTTTCAGGCACGCTCGTTCCATTCCAACTCGCAAACCCTGCAGGATTTACTCAGCCCAGCAATCAGCAATGTGCTGGGTCTCACGCCAACAAACATGAATTCCATTTACACCGCAGCACACGAAAAGGAGAGAGAAGAAAGGACTGTACAGTCTCTAGCACAAGATTCTGACCAAACTCCACGCACTGTCCCTCAGGCGAACCAAGGACGACGCCATTTAAGTTTGCCGGCGAAAAAATACAGCCCCTTGGAGCTCGCGGTGATTTGAGGAGCGACCAAAACACAAAGTGACCAAAACACAAACCAACCAAAAACACACAGCAACTGGAATGCGTTCAAGGATCAATTTCAAATTATTTAGATTGTTCTTTTCTGTTTATTATGTACCCAAATGTACCCAAACTATGGGTACCCAATATAAAATGATAAAACACACAAAAAAAACTGACCAACATCTTTGCTGAATAGCCATTTTAGACTGTATCAAAAATCCTAAATTTGTACAAAACTTTGACCTACCCAAAAAAGGACTTGAAACATTTTCAAAAATGAAAGAGTGAATGACACTAGTCCAACATCCAAAATACTACATTTTGTCAATATACATCATCCATCTTTTTTTCTTTATATGTTCTGAGATATCACCCACTTTGCACAGTGGAGTCTAAAATTTTGTGGGGCGGCCCCGGGCGGGAGGGGTGTGTGGTGGGGGGGGCGGGGGGGGGGGGGGGGGGGGGTGGGGGGTGGGGGGGGGGGGGGGGTGGG
>JAAUXT010016507.1_pt1 | contig 11847 bp, 12 predicted proteins | sample 7278171 | NCBI WGS metagenome assembly JAAUXT01 (sample SAMN14350112, study PRJNA611818) | marine sediment metagenome | isolation source: surface marine sediment (1.8m) | place: French Polynesia: Moorea | collected 2018-08
TGACACGGGGCCAGAAGCACCCATCGAGCATTTTGGCACGGATGACCATCGAGTGGAAACTGCTGATAGGTAGTTTTGACTACCCTACCCTTCTGACACTCCGACAACGTCAAACGCATGCAGCGTGCAACAACGCAGGTCAGTTCACTACAGGCGCGTCCTGGCGTCTGCTACGAGTCCAAATGATGTTTTCCTTCACAAAACAGCAGTTTCGTTGTGTGCAAGCTAGATGATAGTTCGAACACAAACGCGTAACCGTGAAATAACAAGCTACCTGTATATTGCAGTGCACTTGTGCAAGTGCCGCGGAGAATCGTTTCGCGCTCTTTCACCTCGCTCTTTCATTGAGAAAACCATCAGTACACATGTAGTAGCGTCCGAAAATTGTGTCACACAGCAGTGAATCAGGATTTTCACAAAGATGACGCGGCGTCAACATTTTGAGGCACTGCACCATTTTGTGAAGCTCTCCATTGCATGGCCGTCGTGTTAAATTTAGCGCCTGCACGTCGTCAAGCGCACCTCAAAAATCCTGACGCCGCCCAACCTGTGTGAAAACCCTCATTCGAAAAGATGTATTTCTCCATGCAGCAAAGTCAGAATGTGGAGTGCATGGTCAATAGCGAACGACAAAACGGGGCTCTCAAGATGAGGAAGCTTTTGGAGTCCGAAAACATCCTGTTGCGGGGGTAGAGGGCACGAAGTGTGCGATTTACTTGAGGAAGGCGGATCAAGAGGAGGGTACCACGCGAGGGTAGATCCCAAGTGTGGGGTACACTGGTGATGATTTCGATTGTGGTATGCCGGCTGACCGATAGAGCCTGAAAGACTAATGTCACCCACTTCACCCCATCTCCAAGCCAGGGGCGAAATGGCGCCAATTTGCCGTTGGCCAGCCGCACGTGTAAATGGAACGCACCCAATATGGCAGTGGAAACAGGGGTGTGGTTGAAATTGAAATTCCCTGCAGTTTTTTCTGGATCCGTGTTCAGTAATCTTGGGATGCGAACGTCTGCATGTGAGGGTTTTGGAAATCTTCCTGTTCGCCTTCTTGAGTCATGCACCGTGAAATTCCGCACATCCGGGTTATAACAGGGTGGCGCTCCGGCAACTCAACCCCTCAATGCAACATCACCCCACAAAATTTAAATGAAAGCTTCCGTGTTCTGGTGGCATCATGTGGAACTGTGGCTGCGGCAGCAAAACAAACACGTCCCAGCAGTTTTGTTGTTTTTCTTTATTGTGAGAGGAGAAAAAGCACAGACACCAACCAATTATCTGACATTGCATTTGAAGAACAGTTGGTCTGCATTTTTATGCAAAGAAGTCATTTATCTAGACACAAGACCTTTCTGCCTGCACAAAAAGTACAAAAATAAGGACAGTACAAGGCAGTACTTATCAAAGACTTGTGAGACTCAACATGATTGATTCTCAACTGCGCGCAAGCATTTCGCTTGTGACTGCAATCATGCACAGTTTCACAACTTTGACACCACACACAGTGTGTCTGAAACCTATTGAAACCAGAAGCAAAAGAAAGTATTCACAGGATGAAGAGATGCATTTTCCCAGCCTCCATCAGTCACAGTCCAGGTGCTCAGCCTCAGGGTTTTCTTCATTGTGGTATTTGTCCAGAATTGCCAGCCATCCTTCCTCCATTCCTTGCTTCATCCAGCACAGCCCAGAATCCCAATTGAGTGGATTACCAAATATGACCATTCCCACATTTTGAGGATGCTGCTCAAAGCCAAATATGTCTGGCATGATGGTGGTCAGCTGGTTGGTTGCAAGGCTCAGGTGTCTCAGGTTTGACAGGTTTGAGAATGCACCACTGGCAACTTCTGAGAGTTGATTGTCATTGAGATACAGTTCTCCCAAGAGCACCAGTTCACGAAATAAACCTTCATCAAGTATCCTCAACTGGTTTCCATCCAGCTCCAAAACTCTCAGATTAACCATGTGATCAAAAATTCCAGATGGCAAGTGAGTGAGTGAGTTTTGAGACAGGAGAAGAGCTGTTAGTGACTGAAGGTCATCAAACAGTCCAGATGGGATTTCAGCAATTTTGTTTTTCCAGAGTGAGAGTGTGTCCAGATTCCTGAGTACATCAAATAGTCCAGATGGCAGCTGTGTCAGGTGGTTTTCGTCCAGGTTGAGCTTGTGCAGAGTTTGCAGACTAGAGAAGAGCTCAGAGGGCAGCACTGTGAGATGGTTGCCCCTCAAATCCAGGACCTTCAGAGATTCCAACCCTTGGAAACTGTCAGGATCCATCTCAGATACCTTGTTGAAAGCCAGGGACAGGTGTGTGCATTGTCTCAGGTCTGCAAACGTTCCAGATGCCAGAGAAGTGAGTTGGTTCCCATCCAAATTGAGTCTCTGCAGGGATTCCAATCCTCTAAAACTCGCTTCATGGACCCTGGAAATGCTATTGTATGAGAGAGACAACCTCTCACAATTCACCAGGTTGGAGAAAGCTCCAGCTGAAAGCTGGGTGATGAGGTTGAAATCCAGGAACACCTTTTCAGCTTCATCTGGAATATCTGGTACGGAGGTCAGGCGAAGCGACGCGGCGAGGTACTCCTTGGTACTCGGGTAATATCGTGCATCACCCATGACCAGCAGAGTGGCCATGAGTATGACAGCTGAAAAACAAACAGTGACATCATGGATCAAAACAACAAAACTTGGTCACTTTGTTTCCACCTTTCTACCTTTCTCAGACTGGAATTCACACACCTCTTGCCCCCCCCCCTTCCGAAGGTGTACACCTGAACTTTGGATCCTCTCTCATCTGAACAATATCTTTGTTTGTAAGGGAATGCTGATAGTGCAAACATACTGCTATTGCCCCCCTCAAAGTTGCCGCCCCCTCGCACCTGTGGAGAAGGTACCTGCGAGGGTGTCTTGCATGTCCATGATCTGCCCTTCCTCTGAATGACTTGCTGTTGTTTCAGCAGAGTGGCGTGCGTTGATTTTGCGAGAAGAAGCAAAGTACACTGAACCAAACATTAATGTTGTAAAATGTGTCAGCTGAAATTGGTTTAATTTGAGCCAGATATACTCGATTATAATTACGAATGATTGTGGTAGAATCTATTGCTGCAATTAATTCACACTTCATTTGTTCTGAACATGGTAAAAAAAATTGTGGCCCCTTTACACAGGACATGATGTTTTCCTTTTACAAATACCATGCACTTCCATTTCAGGACTTTCCCAAGGCATTGCAATGGTAACTGATGTTTGTGGAACAGGATACATATTGTCTTTTTAGCCATCCTTTTCCTGCAAACACCACCACTCGCCGTCCGCAACCCTTTGAAACAACGTCCTCCGAGTCGTGGTGGAGTTTCACACAGGTGTATCACCGGTGTAACAGGACCAGAGCACCACCAGGACCACAGCACCACCACACTATTTGGTTGTGCTGTGGTCCTGAAATTTTAGGACCACAGCACGACGTCAGAGAATATTACGGTGGTGCTCTGCTCCTGAGACACCGGGACGGGACCTGTGAAAACGACAAACACAAAACACGTTGAGCCTCACTAAAACAAGAGTGGTCTCATTCCACCGAAAAATTTCCAACACTTGAGAAAGCTGAGAATAGGCAGACTGAAACAAAAAGAATGGGTGCAAGGCTCTCATGTTCATTGAGCAATGATCTGTATCAGAAACAGACCTCAGCGTGCATGGGAAGGATGCATTGCATTGAGAGTGCACGCCTGAACAGATCTTTGTGGCAGAGAAATCACTTTCCTGCATGCCACCACCAACCCTCTCACACTGGCAACATGGAGATATGAACATTCTCAGAAATCTTCTTTTGAGTCATATAAGTTTATTTTAGGGTGTTTTGGTGTTGTGATGACCAAGAGCCAACAGGAATATTTCTCAACTGTTTTTTGTTGAGATAAGATCTGTAGATAGACTTCAGTGATGCAGCAATAAAAACTGCAGGAGTGATGACCTTGTTCAAAGAACACAGAACAACAAAAGACCAGGGAATTAGAGTGGGTGGGTACCTGGGCAGATACAAAGTCAGTATGAAAATGATGTTGGGTGGAAGCCAAGAAAAAACATCAGACAATGAAATTACAATGAGTTGGACAAACAGGCTGCTTGATACTGATTTTGCTCCACCACCTGGCATTGTCACTTTTGCAGATTCTAAAATTTTTCTGGTCAAAATAAAATGACAGAGGCAAATAATAACTGCTGTAAAAACTTGATGAAAACCCAATATCCAAGTAGCATAATATACAATTGTAATTGAGTTGGTAGGATCTTTATTTGGTGTGCAAAATATAGAAGGCAAAGCTTTTGTTTGTGTTTTGATCACTATTGATAATGCAGTTATGCAGAGCAACCCACCCAAAATGGTTCTGGAAACATAGTTTCTACAACAGGTTACTTCTCTAAATATGGAGTGCAAAGGGTTTGCTGCCAGTCTGAATCTGATGAAACTCAAAAGAAAAATAGCACAAGGGCCTATAATAGTTGTGACAAGATAAAGTTCAGTCACTGTGAAACAGATTGCACTGGATCTCCACTTCATTTCATTTTGAACAAAAGTGTCCATGAATGTGAAATCAGCTATGAAAAGGCTGACAAGGAATAAAGCCCACAATAAACAACAAGAATTGATGGATAAAACTATTGTGCTATATCCTCTGTTTTGAGCTGTTTGACTCAGACAAAGAGCAACACAGAGAACATTTGCAACAAGTATGATGACTGCAACAACAATAAATGCCACCTTTAATGAGTGCTTGGATAACAAACCAACACATGACAGGTACCATGGTTTCTTGCTCTTTGAAATACATTTGATTGTGTGTGGTGTGTAACAGCAAACATGAAAAGAAGTTGTCACAAGTGTTGTAGCCAAATAGATCTGCTGCAAACATGGTGCTATCCACTGCCTTCAAATTGTTTTCTGCTAGAGACAGAACCTTCAACTGTTTCACTCTTATCAGCAGATTCTGGCTGAAAAGGGTCAGACTGTTGTTTCTCAAAGACAGACAGGTCAACACAGCTAAGTTCAGAAAAGCCTTCTCTTGAATATACTCAAGACCATTGCTCTCAAAATGGATCGCCTGCAGGTGATTGTGATTCACAAAACACAGACTTTGCAGGACTGTGATTTGGTTGTGTTTTACAGAAACCCTGGTCATTGCCACACTGGTCCAAACCTTACAAATATTGCTGAACTGTGTGTTTACAATCTCAATATTCATCAAGTTGGGAAATTTGTTGTACACATTATCATCTTGTACCTTGACATTTTCAAGATGCAGAAAAATGTAAGGATAGCTCCTTTCTGGAAGTGTAAGTAATCTTTTTATATTTATGCACACAACACCATACAACAAACATTCACACAAAAAAGGACACTGAATGTATTTTAATTCACAGAAATATTCATCATCTTTGTGTGGGCAGTTTGCAAAACCATCACAGACTGTAGCTACATGAATACACAAGCTAGTGTGCTTGCATTTGAACATATTTGTGCAAGGGTAACTCAATAAACACATTATCTTTTCATCAAGTCCCAATGGACAATCCTGCACTCCATTGCACACATAGTCCCAGGGAATACAGTAGTATTGTGGACATTTAAACATCAAGTTGCAAGTGAAGTTTCCACACATTTCAAGATGTTTGCCATTTGAGCATGGAAAAACAAAGCCTGTTGCATTCAGTCTGTAACAGCATGTTTCATGGATGTGAAACTCCTCTGTATGTAAATCACATTCAAACAAATTCTTTTTGTCAAAGGACTCCGCCATACTGGTTGTCAAAAACCTTTGCCACTTGCTTTGAATATGGACTTGTTTTCCTGGTTTGGTATTGTGGCTGGAAATTGGTGGTGTGCTGTACTTCACAGGGTTACTGGCTTTTGAAACATTGAGATAAAGATCCCTTGATGTTTTCTTAGTTTGCATGGATTCCTTCTCATTTTCCAGTTGCACAGAATCTGTTCCTGGACAGAACTCTTCATCAGATTTGTCAGGGCAATCTTGTTGCTTGTCACAGAAATACATCATTGAAACAAAAAATGTCGAATTACATTTTAAAATATTACTGTTTGCTGGGAATGTAATTTTGGCCAATTTGTAGATTTGGAATGATGGTGGTGACCTGTGCTTCAAAATAATTCTTTTTTCATATGTTTCTGAGAAACGTTTAAATCTGTACAATACCTTCCGGGTCGTATCTTGAATGTGGTTCATGCTTATGGGTGAAAGTTTTATGATTTCAGTTAAAAATTGGATTTCATGAAAGTCATACACATAGTACTGTGTCCACATTTTCATTGGACCAACAGGCAATGTCTTTTCCTCTTGGTTGGCATCCTGATAAACAATGACAAAGCATTTTGTACCCCTCAGGATTTGAGTTGGCAAACATCCACTTACATCAGACTCAAAGGTATGATTTGATGTCCTTTCACCCTGATTGTTTACACAGATTAAATGTTTCAGCAGTGGCTCAGTACAGGGCAGTTTGAACCATTCAGGCCTCATAAGATTGACAATTGCCATGGCAAAACACAATGTTGTAGATTTATCCAGGGAAGTGAAGTGTGAAATGTTTTGTTTCTTAATGTAGTGATGTTGGTATGTGTAATATTTGTGACCATCAAAGAGTGAATACATATCCTTCATCAAGCAGTTGCCGTCTTTGAGATGTCTGTGTGTTTGAAAGATGTATTTGTCTTCTGTAGCGAAACTCTTCTGTAGTCTTTGAAATCCAACTGGTGACCTGTCGACCCATTTCAAACTCTGAACCTACAGATATAGAAGATTTTTGAGCATTCAGGATGCTCCATCCTGGCATCTTTTCATTGCTGTGAGGCGTGGAATGTTTACAATACATATATAGCTCCAAACCTTACCAGAACGGAAGTGACCAAAACACAGCAACCCAAACACAATGACCCAAACACAGTGACCAAAACACAGTCACCAAAACACAGCCAGCCAAACACAAACAAGCTTATGTACAAATGATAAATTTTAACAACTATTTATCTTACTTTTATCATTTAGAATGTACCCAAGTCGTCAGTTTTTTAAGCTTGTCAGCTGATTGCACATAAAGCTTTGCCAAAATCATTCCCAAATGTCTATTTTGAACACTTTTCAAACATCCTAAATTTGTGCCCAAAATTTGGCCTTATTCAAAACCATGTACAAATTTTTGAACATGAAAAAAACAAATGACACAAGACCAACACCTGATCAGTAAACATTTCATCAAATATTTACATATTCTGAAATATCACCTACTTTCTGCAGTCAAGTCCAAAATTAATGACCCCCAAAATTTGAACATTTTGCACTCAAAGACCTAAAAATTCAAACTTGACAAATTGATTACTTGTACATTATTTTGAACCGATAATAATTCAAAAAGACCCGAAAGATCTAAATTTGAAATGTATTTTGACTGTCACATTGCTGTACACATAATTGTGGTGGATGCTGCTTGTGGGTGATTGTTTAGCTCCCTGCAACAGCACAACCCCCTCATATCACCTAAAAGGTTGGCTATTTCGGACAACTAGTCTGCTTGTCATCTGAGATCGTGCACGGACTCAGCAGTCAGAGGGAAAAGACAGTGGATATTTTGTGATTTTACAGGGGACAATTTGAGCAATATTAAAAGCAAAGCAAGAATTTACTGCATTTTGGTTGCTTTTTTGATATTTCGGGTCAGGTGTTGTCAGAGTTTGTCCATCAAGGTGCGGTGGGCAAATAGAAGGCAGCCAACAATGCCAACCTTTGTTGTTTGTTTTGTGTTTGCCACCAACCCAATGAAAATTGCCTCATTCATTAATGTTTGTCTCCAAAATTTCAGAAGGGTCATGAGTTCTCCCAGTTCAGCCAAATCAAAGAAAGCTGGCAGCACTAAACCTTGAGCATTGCACACTCTGTGCATATGAAACCATGACTTTGGTTCTCCAAACCAAATCATTGTATAATTCTTGTCATGGAAGTTGAAGATGTTGAAGCATTTGCTCAAGTTGTTGGTTTTACTGGCAGTTTTTTTGCACTCCTCTGGTTCACTGTGAAAATACCCCTGGTATCTTTGGCTGATCATAAAAAAGAGGAAAGAATATTTGCAAGGGCTGCACTTGAGTCCTAGACCGATTTCATTATGACAGCACATCACCAGAAGTCTGGTTTGGGGCAGTGACAACTCATACCCTCCAACTATTGTCTGAACAGTTGTTTTCATGGACCATTTTACAATTTCATAAGATCCTTTCAAAGCACATGTGTACAGATATGTTTCTTGTGACAACTCCTTTTTCATATTCCTCATAAACTTGAACTTTATTGTATCACCCCTTTGCGTTAAAAGGCCACTGGTCAAGTCCAGCGGGTTTGCATTTGACAATTTGAATAACACACCTCCTGGCAAGAGATGTGTGGTGGGTGACCTCACTGAAGCTGACATCCAGAAGGTAACCTCCATCCATGATAAAGACCACTCTGGATGGACTCTGTAGAGTATCTCAAACATTTTCTTCTGGTGAGCAGCTGTTTGACTTTGAGCAAATATAGAAATGTCATGAAAGAAATTTGTAGAAAAAAATCTTTTTGTGGACCATCCCAAAAGCTTGTGAAGAGTGAACAACTCAGGCCTGCTCATCACCCATGTTCCATTGTTGCACTTATGTGACACTAAAATTTGAGTCTCATCAGTGAAATGCTTTCCATCATAACTTTGATAAAATATTGTTAAATTTTGCAAAACAACAGAATTGAACCCCAAGAAGGCCCTAACATCATGGTGAAAGGTGCTGGTTTGTTCAGGAAGGCGCAAATCATGGTGGAGATAATCTGGCAGCAAGTGTATCACACAGTCAGCTGGACTTAATTGATACTGCTGAAGAACATGATCATTGATCCCTGAGAACTGGAACACTGTGCACACATCCACTTGAAGTGGTTTGTAGACAATTGCCATGTGTCTGTATTTTCCATGATGTCCAAATCCTAGAACCTTTGTAAATTGAACATGTCTTGTTCCTGAAAATTCTAATGTGCACTTGTGTTGTGAGATTCTACAATGTTGGAAATTTAGACAAGGACTGAATTTCATAAAATAACACTTTGTTGTTCTGATCACTAGTTCAGCTTCTATTTTACTGTAATGATTGTAAGAAAAGAGTAACAGATAAGCGTAAGATTCTGTGGAGTACAGACTTCTCTTTTGTTGTTGAGTGACACTGAAGTTCTGACATAACAATGAATAAACACCAAGATCCTTCAGCGCAAAGGGAAGAAGTGTTATTCCTCCCAAAACACAAGTATAAATGTCATTCCCTTGAAGTAAAATGCTATCAATGGTGATGTTAAAATACAGTCCCGTAGTTGTGCCAAGCAAAATGACACAAATGTTCTGACAATCACTGCTTGGGAATGTGACTTTCCTGGGCCTGTTTTCAATGACAAACATTTGCTGATCAACACTCTGATCAAATGTGGAAAACTTTGTATTGTATTTTTCTCTGAGTGTAAACTGCCCAAAAATGATCATACATTGAAAAGTTGATGTGAGGTAAGTATTTCCTGCATTTGGTATTTCAACAGAGAGAGTTCCAGGTCCATCCAATACTTTTATCACATAATTGTTGTGATGAAGGCTCTCAAATTTGATTCTGCTGGAAACTCTGACTTGTATGACAAATGACAAAATGTATACTTTGCCCATTATACTGAGTGCTGATGAGGAATGTGTGTAGATATCAGACAATTTTGGTGGAAACAAGGATCTGACAATGTTGTCAGCAACAGAAAGGTTGATGTGCAACACAAACTGGGTGATGTGAAGCAGCCAAAGCTGAAGGCAGATGTTCCTCTGATGTGAAAATGTTTCAGTTGATGAATAACCTCCACACAATTTGCAATCATTCTTTGGAAGTTTGTTGCACTCATTGATGTTCAAGTAACCAAGCATGCATGTTTTGACATTGTTTGTTGGAATAGACAAAGCAATGATGGACAATTTTGACACAAACCTTGAATGTAAGTTTGCAAACCAAGTGATATTTGGACTCCACAGTTCTCCTTTTTGGAAAGAAAGCTTTGATAGAGTCTATTTGTGTGAGAGAAAATGATGATTTGTTCATATTTATCTTCAGTGTGGGTCTTTTGTGGAGCACATGTAAAGAGTGATGAAATTTTATCAGGGGGATGTGTGTGTATTTGTTCACAAAAGTAAAGAAATTCAAAGCAAATGAAGCAATTGTCTTCTTTTCTGTTCTCAAGTTGTCAAGCAATTTTCGGTTTTTGAAACAAAGTGTGTCCCGAAAAGAGTTAAACAAATGGGCTTTGACGTATTCATGCCAATGCTTTGGACCTTTGTCATAAAAATCTTCCAACGGAAACATGAAGTTGGCCAACTGACTTCCTGACACAAATGGCACATGATGGATTACGATGGACACAGAAAATATATGCTTTTGATAAAGCAACATGGCAAACAGTTGAGTGTTCTGTTCTTGTCTTCGACCAATGGAAATTTCAGTTGGAGCTCTATCAGAGACTTTGTTTCTTTTTCATTCCTCACCAACAGAACAGTTTGAGGTCCCGGTAATGGGAGACTTGCTTTCTTGTCTGGTGCAGAACCAATTGAGTTTTAGTGATCCAAATCTGAAAAAATAGTGCTGACCCAGATTTTGGCACTTATTCCCAAAGACAAAAAGCATCTCTTTTCATATTGTTTTTCATTGGTATTTCTGTGTTGTTGGAAAGATTTGCCAGTTTACATGGCAAGCAAAAGCCAGGAACCTGTATTTCTTTCATTGTCAACTTTGTGTGCACACAACTTCATGCTGAATCACACTTGGGTCATCACAATTTGATGCTAGCTTGACTTTATCAAAATAGTCTAAAAAGTGTTCACCATCCTTTCCCACCTGACATTTTAAGTTCCATTCTGATGTTGTGCTTGTCATGAAAGGACTCAATGTGTGAGTAGATCAGCTACTTGAAGTAATATTTGGCTGAATGTCATGGTTATTGAACAGATGAAACCAAGCTGTCTTAATGACTGTGACATTTTTAAAAGGTTGACATTGAAATGTTGTGAAATATGAAGAAATCCTACAGAACAGACAGAGAAACAAACTGGGACAGGACATTGTCTGAAGAACTTGGAATGGCAAGCATTTCTCTTGGGAGAAACAAACTCCGAAATCTCCTCACTGCGTCAATTTTAAACTTTATGCACTCACATTCCCAAAAAAAATAATTGTTTTTGTCTTCCATGATGCTCAACACGGATGAATCCAAAAAGACCCAAAAGATCCCAGTTTGACATTCCTCGTGACCAAGAAAGTGTTTTTCACATGTTTTGTCATCATGGATATCTGCTGGTGCTTTGTTCCGGTTGGTCATTGTCCCAATCGCTTTGTCTCTGACATTGAACAATTGAGCGGCGAACCGAACGCGCCTGCAGCTCCAAATGTCCCTGTGGTTTGTTCGGGTCGTCTGTTCAAATCAGCGCCAAGATTAATCTCACTGTTTCCGGTTTCTACCACAAAGTCACAACAAACGTTACAAATTGGTGAAGCCAATGCCATAGCTTTATTTGCCTGCAAACAATTAGGAAAAAAAATAGCTCCATGGAGCTCACGGTGATTTGAGGAAATTCTGATTTCGCTCACTCTGATTTCACTCACTCTGATTTCACTCCCTCTGATTTTGCTCCGTCTGATTTCACTCACTCTGATTTCACTCACTCTGATTTTGCTCACTTTGTTTTGTCAAAAATTCTTACTTTTTCACTCAACATTCACAATTTGGGAACTCATTTAGCACA
>JAAUXT010111567.1_pt1 | contig 11846 bp, 10 predicted proteins | sample 7278171 | NCBI WGS metagenome assembly JAAUXT01 (sample SAMN14350112, study PRJNA611818) | marine sediment metagenome | isolation source: surface marine sediment (1.8m) | place: French Polynesia: Moorea | collected 2018-08
CCACAAATCCCACTTGGGGCTACAAGATGGCCGCCATAGGCCTCAGCCAATCACAGGCCTGGAAATATTCAAATGGACCAATCACAGGGCTAGATTCACTGGCGTCCATGTTGTCCCTCAAGTGGGGTCCTCTTCTCTCTCTTTGCGGGAGGACCTGAAGCCTCGGGGCGGTTGGGTCCCTGATCCCTGGCTTGTTGATCCACGACGTTGAGGTTACGGGCTCTACGAACTGTGTGCATGGTAGTGAACACATTTTTGCTCTGCAACCCCCTGCCGTTTGAAGTACGAACTGAGGTGAAACTGGGAAAACCTATTTTTTGATTGGTGGACATTGGCACTCGGCGCTGAAGAGCGGCCGTTGTCAGAAGGTCCTTCAGCTGTTCGGTGTCACGACCCCGTCAGTTTTGTTGGCTTGAGACTCTTTTTTTCCGACTCCATCACGAAACTCACAAGGCGAATCACACGACAACTGCGACGTAGTGTGCGAAGAGAGATGGATTGGCACGAAGCTCCGTTTCCCTGAGGGCTCATTGAGCTGACAGCGATGCACTGCTCTGATGAAACATGACAAATCGCACTTACGAAATTCGCTGTGGCCGTCAAAGAAAGTGACGTACCGTATTCACCCAAACATAAAGAAGACGCCCCCTTTGAGCACCTGAAGAAGGAGTGGATCAAACCCACTGGGTTTCTGTGTCAGGGTGCAGACTCTTCTGTCAAAACGTGGGTTGCGTCATTGCTCGGATGCGCCCCTCTGGTGAACACGGTCAGTTCAGGTGCTAAACACCCCTGGTGCGGCAGAGTGAATGGTAGACTTCGAGGAAGCTGTGGCGTCTTGGCAAATCATGGTTTGTTCTTTGTTGTCAGGCACAAATCTTCACGAGATTTCTACGAGGGCAAAAATCCAGACGGAGGCAAGGACTGTAGTGGATTACAGTGGAGAAGGTGGGCCTACTACAAACTGAAAGCATCGAATAGGGTCACTTCCTGTGAACCAGGGCGGCCCCAGGTCCTGTGCATTTTCACCCTCCCTGACCTTCCGTTTAGCCCTTCACTGGATCGGATACACACGACGCTGAGACAGATAACTGTTGTTAGACTTGTTTTATGCAACACAAGGACTTTCAAATGTCTGAGATAATCACTTAGGATCTCGTGTTACACACCGCTCGTTGACATCATTGTTTTTCAGAATATCATTGAAGCACCCTCAGAAACTGAAGTTTCTCTCACAGGAGGAGTGGGTTAAGTGAAGGACGAACAGGAGTACGGGTAGGTGCAGCTCTGGCTGAAGACCTTCCTGGACTTTGGCCCAGTGGAATTGCACCTGCCCTCGTTTGGGGAAGTGCATGAGCGCTGCATGGAGGTGAATTGTTTCAACAACTCAGACATTGGCTCACTTTGTCTGGAATCGCTCCTGTGCGTTTGGTGCAAATTAAACCTGCGTGCTTGTGATTTCGCTCACACTGTTCTTTGCGCCCGTGGATGACATGCTCAATCCAAGCAACACAGCAATTTGCCTTACTCGTACGTGGGATTGCACCAGATCCGCAGTTGCCAGCTTGACCACAATGACGGAAGTCCACGGAGATGGGCTGTGTTCTTGCATAACGCCCATGAAAGTCAATGCAGATGCGGCAAAGGAAGATTTGCAATGCGAAAAGGAACTCTGAATGCCCAATTGTCGCAAATGAAAGAAATCGGAAGGTAGTGGAGCCCATCGTAAAGTAGAGCCCTGATTGAGTTTCAGCTGCTGTAAAAGTCTGTGATTGTTCCTGTGGCCTTTTAACTTGATCTGATGAGAAATCAGTAGCGGCCGGAATCGTCTTGGTCCCGACGCTTTGGGGAACTGGGAGAACATGGTTGTGTTGCAGTGAGGGGAGGCTTGGTGAACCAAGTCGTGCTCAGAGTTGAATCGAGACTGAATCTCTCCATTCCTGGGTGAACGGGTCCTGGGTTGGAACCACATCTATCTGTGACAGGAACGTGGTACTCTCGTGCATGTCCTGATCCTGGTCAAATTCGACCCACAGTGAAGGTTTTGCTTCAAACAGAATCGGGGCCCCGCAGGATCTGGAGTCCCTGACCTCAAAAATTGTTTCCCTGTTTCCGCGGTGTTGTGACTTCGGTGCTTCCCATCTGCACAAAATTCTGAGGATTTGAAGGTCAGCGACCCAGCGCAGGACTCTTGTTGACCTTTGTGTGCCACAAGCTTGAAGACGCAAGAACTGGCTTTGACAACCAGCGAACACCCTGCCCTCAGGATTTCGGGTGCTCGATGTGTCTATACAGCACGGATGTTTATTTTTCCTGTCTCGAATTTTGTGCCGTATCTCGACAGAAACAGCACCCGTACCTCAAGAGGATTATTTAACTCTGTCCAAAAGACTTGTACTCACTATTTGAGTCTAGATTGCTGTACATCTGACCCAAATAGTGAGTACTCGTCTTTCGTACAGCGTTTAATAATCCTTACACACTCGTACATGAAATGTTTGAATCACAGTCGGTCTTTTCAGCACTGTGGTACCTCGGTGCATTCCTTGTTTTGTTGGCCATTGGCGTGCGACCAAACCATTACCTGACTCAATCCTCCGTCCCGGACTGACTTTCCACAGTTAAGTGACTCATTTTGCCCTTTATTTCACACAGAGTATCGAATTTTTGATGCCAAGTACAGCAAATCCCAGTCACTGTCAGAACTTGTGAAATGCGATGTCGGAATGTGAGACGTGCCTCGCTGCGTCGTTCCGTGATTCGTGTTCGCGGGAGTGCGGTGCATCGAAGACACGCACCGGCTTCTGACAGGTTAATATGCCGCCAGGCAGATGGACAGCTCCGCGGAGACAAAGATCTGGGGCTGTTTGGGACGTGACCGATGGGGCAGTCAAGCTCGGCGCTGTAAAATCACAAAGAAAGTGCAGTGCACGTACAAGTACGTTCACTTCTGCAGACGGCGATGAGCCACTTTTTGAGGGACAGATCCACGCAAGAGCCCCAAAGCTAAGTTTGTGAATGTCCATCTTGCACGATCAGAAACAGAAAAGGAACTCTTCGCTCCTTTCGGAGCGCATGAAGTCAAAACTTCACCAGCTAGGCGTCTTGACCCCTGGTCACAGTCTCGGACTCAGGGACGCTGACGAGCACTGTTCATTGAATCTGTTCAATCAGCCCCAGAGTCTCTAGCTGTTGAGTTGACCTGCTGCGGTCTGGAAACAGTCAGGGAGGCGCGACCCTGCCCCAGCCCGACACACTGGTCCTTCAAGTCTTTTGGGCTCCTGGCTATTCTACCTCACAGGGCAAAGTTCATGATCTGACTGGTATTTTTGGTTGAAAGGACTTGTGGCTGAAACACTGACGCTCAATATCCTTGACTGGTTGTGCACCTGTGTGCGGAGCGTGGGGGAGTTGGAATTGAGCGATAGCACTGCGGAGAAATCAGACGGTCTGTGTTGCTCTATTGATCACAGACACGGCGCGCCCACCTTATTAATCACCGCGCCACGAGGGGGCGAGAACCGGCGCCTCGTTTCATAACTTTGGAGGCCTCCGGGAATTAAGACTTGGAAAGTGTTGTTTCAATCGAAAACAGCGAACATCACCACTGATGATTCTGAAAATAGGTTTGTGAGACACACCAGCACTTTCGTCAGGGCCTCAGGGCAAACCAGCGAACCTATATTTCGTTGGGGCAAACCCAGAGAGGGAGGGCACTGCCCCCATCAGAATCCTCAGTACGGTACTTCGTGGTGACCAGCGACCCCGAAACACCCACACCTCCTTCAGCTGTCAGTTTACCGCGCGTAAATTACTCACGATCAACAGCCAGGTGTTCACTGCTCGACATTCACACACAAAGCACTGCTTCAACCAAGTGGTTTTCCTCGCTTCGACAGAGTCCAGCGATCGCTCACAGCCAGCTGTTCGATGACGACAGGAAGGGCGCGGGGCTCCACTCTCCTCAGAGCTGCGAGCACTGATCACACCGCGCCAGGCGAAAAATTCATCATCCCAGGTTGGAGGCTTTGCGTTGACATTGAAATGCCCACTTTGAGTTTGAAAGGGTGCAAACTGCCTTTCCATGCTGGGACGAAGATGGCCACTACCTACCACTTGTCCATATCCATTTCAGCATCTAAACAGTTGTCTTTCTGAGATGGGCCTTTCTTCATGCCTTTCAGAAAAAAAACTGTGAGAGGACCGAGTGGGGCGTAGAGTCGTCAAACGACAACCGGAAAGTGAAGCGCCAACTGTCAGGAGCCGAAGAAATCTTCATTGTCGAGCGTTTGTGCGACATTTTGCCCTCACGATTCACATCTTTTGCGTTCCATGTTCAGGCCAAGGGAATCAAAGAACTTTGCACATCTCACGCCACTCCTGAGGTTGATCAGTAATTTCTGCTCTCCCCTTCTCAAGAGGTTCATCAGATACTAACTTTTCCCTTTGGAACTGAAAGCACTCGTCATATTTTGCGTTGCACTGGTTTCTGCAGGATTGACGAAGAGGAGTCTCCCATGATTCCGAAAACTACTCCTGTTTCATCACAAGAGGTCGCAACTTTCCCAGTCGGAGTCCCCACCCCCGGGGGATGACGCACCTGAGGCGTGCAATGTTCTCTGCTGGGTTTATGCGCTGCTTCCAAGAACCATCACTTATCCCACTCACGGACCCGACTCCTGCTGCACGCACTGAAACAGCTCAGGACTCAACGTGCAGAACCTGAAGGGAGTCGTGACGCCCCTCTCACCTCAGTTTCGAGACACGAGAGCGGAGTTTTTTTGAAGCGCGTTCCTGCTTCAACTGCAGTTCTGTCACAATGGTCGCGTGAACTCCACTCAAGTGGTTTGTCGCACTCTGCGTCTGCATATCCGAGATCCTGTGGGATCAGGAGAACGTGGAACATAGTGAAGCAAACAAATAACGTCTCTCGCCTGCTGCAGGGTGTTCAAATCTCCTTACAAACGCCAGGGAAAACTGCGTGGGACATTTTTGCAGAGCGTAGGCGTTTTATCACCTTGGTTGCTTGGTTTTATGCGTCCTCCTGGTGCAGCACAATTACAAACCGTGGCGCTGTGACACAGATCAGGAATAACTGTCATCATGGTAAGGAGCGAGTCGGGTTGATTCGGATGTGGGTGAGAGACCTGGCCAAGCCTGGTCCTTGGGACCGTCACAACTTTGATGAAGTTTGATGAAAAGAATATCAGGGGGCATCAAGGCTCGAGACCCAGGAAGACTCTCAAAAGTCTCACACATGTGCTGGTGGAGTTGTTGGCTTTTGCTTTCCTTGCACATCCTGCGTGTTTTCCGGTTGTGTGCACCTTGCATGGCTGGTGCGCAAGTGTGGATTGTGTCATTCGTGAAACTGAACGAAGAAGAAGAAAGCTGTGCACAAAGACACCGTTCACGCACGGACCATCCGATGTCTAGCAAACCTGTCTGTGCTGTACGCCCGTACATTCTGTTTCGAATGCCGCTTTGGGTGAAAATGACGTAAATCGGTCCGGACAGGCCGGCCCCGGACTATAGATAGGAACAGGGGGAACGGCTTTGTGTGTTCGCACTGAAATTGGTTCATTTGACCCTCGATCTGAAGGCAATAAATGAAACGGGAGCATGGATCGTTGTGAAACAGCTGCGGGTGGAGGGCTTGGCGCGTCAGTCTCAACCCTACGAGGGGCACGATGCGTGTGGAAGTCGACCTTCAGTTGAGGACATGTTGATAAACAGCACACACGGGGATGAAGTTTGGACCAAAAACTTTCCCCAACAGCAAGAGACCAGCAACCTGAGTTTGTTGCTTCACTCAGTCTTTTGACAGTTTTACCACCTCGTGGGCCGTTCATTCACGCCCACTGTTTTCCGCCTCTCTGCATTGGAATTGCGACCCATAAACAGGTCATACTTGGCCCAACGTGGAGAATGGGGCCGGCAGGGCCACGAATCAGCTGCACTGTGCAGCATGATTCCGAGTTTCATCTCGAAGTGTCACAAAAAGCAAGGCTGACCCAAGGTGTGGTCGCGCATGTGTTCCCATGCTTGCGTGTTGGGTGGTGCACGTTCAACAGAAGCAGACTCTCTGTGTGGTTTGATCACACTGCCCGAGTCATAACCTTTGCTTGCGACTTTGCTTTACAATTTGCAGTATATCCCACGAAAACCAGTGAACGAGACTTTTATTCCCGCAATAAAATTTCCAATTTCCCTGAGCGGAAAAAGGGCATGATATGTGCGTTGCTTCAGAGAAAATGTTGGTGGCAAAGTTTTACGTAAGATCTTGGTTGATTCTCCATGAGACCAGCAGCTGGAGTGACTGAGAGACAGGCGAACAGACAGACGAAGAAAAACATTGTAGCCAAAAGTTTACAATTTGTTTGTGAGTGTGTGAGTATGGGTGCGAACTTGAGGTGAGTACTCACGCGTTCATGAGTGTGAGTTCCGGCAGCCACACGTAGAAAGGCGGCACGACCAGGTCGCTGACGTTGTTGTAGTCTTCAGGGTTCCACCGCAGCCGAATATCCTCCCATTCCTACAAGATAAAAGAAACATGATGAAAGCAAATCAATCCGCCTGGACTCAACCCGCGTTTTTGACAGTTCTTGCCTTTGCCTGTAACTCCTTCTTTTGGAGTGAGACTTTTTCTGCAGAAGTTTCCTTTTTTTGTTCGCGGCTGATCACGGCGAAGATGCGGTGTTTGACTGCATTTACACCTGGATTTGGATTCTGTGGGCAAGTGGTGATGACTTGTTCAGACAGATAAGAACAAGTTTGTTTTTCAGATCTTGTCAAAAGAGGGGCTCCAGTTTCAAGGCTTCCCTAGATGTGTCCAAACCTGTGATGTTTCATGGCCTTCTCACATTTTGATGAGTTTTCACTGATTTGAAATTATGTTCATTTGAGATCTGCTTCGCTGATTGAAGAAAACATGTTTTGTAAATCTCTTTTTTTCCCCGAAGTAATTTCCTCGACGCAAAAATTCACAAGCTTCGTTTCTTTCAAAGTGGTTTCCATCTTTGGTCGCTCGTTTCGTGAAAGTTGGAACGTCGTGTCAAGTTACACAGTTGATTATCTCCAGCGGAGACGTTAGGAATGAAGTTTGACTCTCAAGCACCAAATGTGCGCGGCTCGGCAGACAGGCTCGTGCTTTCTCTTAATTCCGCCTACATCACAAAGATTCTGCTGTTTCTGCAGAAGAGCTCACAAGAGATTGCCCCACTGGCACGAAGTGTGTGTGTGTGTGTGTGTGTGTGTGTGTGCGTGTGTGTGTGTGCGTGTGTGTCTGGTCGTCGAGTGTATTGTGCTGGGTGTTTGTTTGTGTGTGTATGTATGTGTGTGTGTGTGGGGGCAGGTGGGTGGGTGTGCTTGCATGTTTCATGCATGTTGTCTGTCCGAACTCACTGTGATGACGAGTCCAGCCGTGGTAAACACCTGGGTCCGCTCGTCCTGCAATTTTAACAGAGCTCTCTCACGACTGTGTTCTACACAAGCATGAAAAGGAAATCATTCTGAAAGCGTACACCACGACTTTGGGTCAATTTAAAGTGTCCAAGAAGCAAAGATATTTTGAAAAACCAAGCTGTTGTTTCTTCACAATTTGTTCGTGTCTGATGCTACTGTTACTTGACATGGTCTCTTCAAGTGCAAAATCGTGTTGCTTCTCTTGAGTGGGGGAGTTTCGCACGTATCTTGTGAGTACCTACCAGTTTGCGGATGCGCAGCAGCGTGTACTGCACGTGCGCAGTGACCGTCTCGGAGCTGTCCACCCCGGCGCGCGCCTCCGGCGTGTAGAACCGGAACAGATCCCTGCAACCCACAGTCATACTGGCATCAAAGAACACTCTGTTGCTTGTTTTGCATCACCGATCAGATATTCAGTCCGTGCCAAAACACGATTCAAGCATATTCATCTTTGTTCGCCACCCGACTATCAACGTTTCAGCTGAAGCAAAACAATTTCGAAAGGACCAAAACAAGCCATCGAACGTACAAGACCCCTTGGGAGGATATATGTCTCGAATGTTCGGGACAATTTGTAGTTGCTCTTGGCTCTTTGGAAACACTTTCAACTATGTTCTGACAAGATGAAATACTTCAGCAGAAGACGCGAGGTCCGTTTCCCAGACGTCGTTGACAGCTCTGAAAACGCGCCATCGCAACACAGCAGAATATTGAAATCCTTGTGACGTTCTCGCAGGTGCTTTGACACAATCGAGTGAGATGAAAAGAATAAGGAATGAGGCTGTGTGTCGTTTGTCACAACAGGTTTCGTTTTGTAGCTCTATGCTGGGCCTCCGGACCTTCCTTGCCCTGTACCCCCTTCCATTTCCCCCTTAATTTCAGAATGTGGCATTTTCAATGGAACCCAAAAATTTATGCAATGCAGGTGTGAGAACCCCCAGGCTTGGGCAACGATTCGGCACTTCTTCAACATTTGGAGGGAAACCTTTCTTCACAATGCAACCACACTTCTCCTGCCATGCGGGAATGCATCACGTCCAACTGAGTTCGGCAGCCGTGTTTATTGACACGTGTTTTCAGGGGATCGGACGGGCTGTCGGGCCTTGTTGGCTGGTCGTGCGTCAAATTTGGACACAACTTATTTTTGTCTTGACCTGTGTCAAATTATCATCAATGTGTCAACTTTTTTGCCCAAGCATGTCAGTGCGGTAGTCGCCTTCAGCCCTGAGGGAACGAGCACACGGCTCAGGGCGAGGTTCATGGGGTTTCCTGAACAAACGGACTGAGTTGTAGGAAGGTCATGATTCTGAGTTTGGGGTGTTTCCAGCTGCAATAGAAGACCATGCAGCGTGTTTGGTGTGGCTTTGAAAGGATGTTGACTGAAAGTCCATGGAATAAGAAACCGAGACCCTCAAAATGCAATGTTTCTACCTTTCGCGCACTGACGGTGTGTGTGTGTGTGTGTGTGTGTGTGTGTGTGTGTGTGTGTGTGTGTGTGCACGCACCTGAGTAGCTTCTCCTCCGGCGACATGGGTCTCACGGTGGTGTTGGGTTGCTGGTACCAGGCGGTGGCCGAGTCGTTGCTCTCCGGGTGGAAGGTCGGGATCGGACGAGGCGGGTACATGTTCCGAGGACTCAGAGGCCCTGCGAACACACACACAAAAAAATCATACAGGCAGTGGACAAAACAATTCGCTTGCCCTGAAATCGTTCGTGGTGAAAACATATTTCCTGCTGTGAACTGACGATCTCACACTTCGGCACAAAGTTCTGCAGTTGTTCATCATTCAGTTTGCTGCAATAATTTCACAATGACTTTCAATAGCTGTTCTTTTTCGTTTGAAACTAAACTTCACTTGACACAAAAGTGGACTTCTGTGGGTCATGAGGACATAACAAGGTCTGATAGCTTTTCCAGTTTGACACAGCTTGTTGGTTCGTGTCATGAATCACAAAATAGACCCACAGCCAGGAGTCACTTTTGATTGAACCTTCTCACGCAATCTGCACATCCACTCGTCCGCTTGGAACTTCACAAAAAAGTTTCGTCCCAGAGAAAAGATCTGATGTCAATTTGTTTCTGGTTGAGTCAAACTGACGTTGAGCGAGTTCTCCACGGGAGAATATTTTCCCAACTGAAATGCTGAGATTTCACCTTTTGGAGTTTGTCAATTTGTCGTGTGACACAACACAGTCATTTGCATTCCGTTGCATACAAACTACGACGCGCGCATTCATTCATTTTTGTCGTTTTCTCACGAGGGCCCTGCTGTCAGTCGTGTGATGTCAACGAAAGCTGCACTCTCAAAAGGAGGGACATCACTGAGGTCAAGAGCCACACGCCGGATGCAGTGCAACTGGGTTCTTGGTTGTCTGCCAGCGTATGTTACCTCATCAAGAAGTTGTTACTACAAAGTTGAAGTCCAGGACAAGTTCTGTTTCTCATGACAAGGGGTTTCTGCATCACCGATGTCGGGAGCCTGTGAATGAGTGTGGAGAGTGCTGTTTTGACTTTTGAGGCACAGAAATGACTGGCACGAAATCAACATAAAGACCAAGATTTTTGCTCGTGGTTTGCAGTTGAACGCAAACAAATTTTAATTTCTGACACGTGTTGAACAATGGAGTGTGATGCCCATCTGCTGACAAAACAACCGAAGCTTGGCCTTTGGGATCGTATCACCGAAAGCAGAAGTGTCGGCATTGAAGGTCTGCCTGCACTCGTATCGATGCCAATTGAGATTCTTTTTACGTGACCTGTTTCTTCTGCAGGTGTCGAAGGATCTGGAGGAGCTCCTCTCCAGGTTCTTGACATGTCGGCAAAACAGTTGCCATCTTCCTGAATTGTGACAAACCAAAATTGTGCTGCATGACTTGGCTATTACATGTCAGGTCTTTTGGTTCTCCCTGGCACTGATCATTCCTCACCAGTAGCACTCGGCGGGGCCGGTATCGCACTCACAGACACTCAGACGCGCACCTGCACCACCAGCCCGGGAGACATTCCACAGAACTGCGTCGAGGGAGGAATCGATCGATCCCGCGATCCGTTAAACCCGCCTCACTCGGCGATTAACTCCATGCAAACGGACACACTCCCAAGCCTCACCGTGCTCTCAGGGTTCTGTGTTCTACTGCAGTCCTTTGTGGCCTTCGCTCAACTGATTGAACTCGTGCGTGGAGACCTGGAACATGCGAGAAAAGACCTCTCTGTTCTGCGAGGCGACGAGCAAGTCATGACACTTTTACTGCGTTGGTGTGAAACTGAAGTTTATACTGCAGTATTTTACGCCTCTATACGGGGAACCACGAACCGTCCCGTCTTGAGCAGGACAGCAAGACTGTCTTGTGGCCAACGGCATCGAGTGACTTCAACACAGGACAGCAGCACTGTCCTCCCCTGAAGGCCCGTGTTCTCAGAGCGTTGATTCCTCGGATTGCAAACACTCTTTAAATGGCAATTCAAGCAGCTTAGCGCTCTGTTTCCTGGGCGATTTGCCAGGTTACTGTCCTTGCAGGAAGCCAAGTGCAATTCTTGCAGCTTTTCTGGAGGAAGGGCAAAGCCGTAGATTCTTTTGGAACCTCCCAAGATTCGAGTCTCTGTAAGAGATTTGCAGGTCAGGTCTCTCCAATCTAGGATTGATCTGGACACAACCAAAGCCACAGAGCAAACACAACATCCATGGTGGACAATTGGTGATGACTTTGGCCTCGACTTGCAGCCACACAGAGTTATCAAGTCCCTCTCAAGTGCACAACATATTCAAGAAAAAATAGGTGTACTTTACGTACGCTTCGACTGAAGGTTGTCAATTAAGTACAACGAGTAACGAACAGTGCAGAGAAGCCGACCTAATTCGGTTTGGAGTGCTCATTGACATTTAGCGAACAGGCTTTACTACTCTGTAGTTTAACGAGGGACTGCACAACATCTTTCATGTCTGTGAGTCTTGTTGCGCAAAGAGGAATTTTTAGTTCCTCGTGGTGAAAATTGCCCATCACTGTCAGGTTCCAGCTCTGCATGGCGCGAACTCAGCCGAAAACAGAACAATGCACCTGAGACCATCCTGGGGAGGAGACAGGCTGCAGCGCTGTCAACCCAGAGCGCACGATAGGAAAGACCGCGGGGCGCGGCGCTGCCCTCTCTGTGTGCAGGTCCAACGCAGTTGCTTCTCCCTCAGATGCCACGCTTGCGTGTAAACATACAGAGGACGCAGGTTTGTACGCGGTAAGAGCCACTGACAGAGTTCCCGCTGGTTCCTGCCATTTTTCGTGTTCTACCGATCCATCGCAGTCGGTTGTGAGCTTTCCTTGCGTCCGAAAATGAGAATGTATAAAGACGAAGTACGCCACAAACGCGTTGGCACTAGCACACTGGCTGTGGCCGA
>JAAUXT010087096.1_pt1 | contig 11843 bp, 18 predicted proteins | sample 7278171 | NCBI WGS metagenome assembly JAAUXT01 (sample SAMN14350112, study PRJNA611818) | marine sediment metagenome | isolation source: surface marine sediment (1.8m) | place: French Polynesia: Moorea | collected 2018-08
CCCCCACACACACACACACACACACACACACACAGAGTCACAGAGCCCACCCCCCACACACACACAGACCCTCCCCCACCCACCTCACTGAGGCGCTCGTCCTCCAGGTGCTCTGCTCCCTGCAGCATAATCTGCTCGCGGTTCTTCACCTCCGAGTTCCACTTGCTCCAGGAGAAGGCCATCGTGGACGCCGTCAGCGCCATCTGCTGGTACAGGCGCTGCTCCGTGATCGGGCTCTGCGGGCGACAGCGACGACACGAGTTACGGCGGAGCAACGTCAGCGATTGGCCATCTCGACTCAGCTGGTGCTCTATGATTCGTGTGTGAAGGGACACAATGCAAGGTGCATCGAGCGAAGATACAGTCCTGGCCCATTGTTTTCCGTTTGGGACAAACAGGTGATGGTTGTGTCAGGGGGATTAAAACATTCTGAGACTGATGATCATGTAAGGTTTGTTGCAGAGGTTTTGGTTTGTGGTGAGTATGCCGAGTGAGTACTTATTCTCGTTGAGTACTGACCTTGTTCTGGATAGAGACGTATCTGTTGGAGTCTGGAGCCGGAAACACGTTCAGTCCAGCACCACGCAGCGCCTGTATGCACGCGAAGGCAATCTTTCTTTGACATTTTTGCAAAATTGACAAAGCAAAGTCAGAAAACAACAATCCTCTGTGGGCTTCATTGGTTCATTGGTTCAAAGCCCGAGTTCCACATAACAACTCTCAACACACAGCGTTCGACAAAGAAGAAAAATGCTTTTGAGTCTTTTCCACGACAGCAGCACACCCCTGAGCCCGACCCGGTTGCCCCTCCCTCCCTCCCACCTCCAACCAGAACCCTGGATCTGGGGGATCTGCGGTGTACGAACCTTGATGAGCTCGCGCGGCGCCATCCAGCGGTCCTTGAAGGTCTGCAGCCCCGTCTTCTTCTCCGGGACGTTCAGAGAGCACAGCCCGCCCTGCAAACACGTCGACATGTGAACCACGGGAACCAGAGGGAAGGGACTCTGCTGTGCACGACCACGGGACAACACCGCACCCTCGGCCCGAGAATGTAAAAGGTTTGTCCACGAATTTCCTGTTTCTGGTTCATTTTGTTGAAGTCAACAAAACAATTTGTGCGGTGAATCTGGCCCCACCAGTTGGTGTGGTGAATCTGGCCCCACCAGTTGGTGTGGTGAATCTGGCCCCACCAGTTGGTGTGGTGAATCTGGCTCCACCAGTTGGTGTGCCACATTGAGTCCTCCACCCCCACCCCACATGGACACACTGAGCACAGAATCCCGTCTGGTGGCAGCCTCACCTTCTGCCCGGGGCTCCGCCACCGCGCGCCCACGACGGTCGCCTTCGTCTCCGACAGCAGCTCCGGCAGCGGCGACACGATGTCACGCGTCCTCGGCATCGACTTGTGCAACGAAGACTTGTCAACTTTCTTCGAAGACACTTTCTTGTCGTGTCCTTGACACAGTTCCTGCAACGCAACGCGAGAACGACTGTTCCAGAACCTTCCGTCAGAAAATTCACGAAAGTGTTGAAATCTCAACTGGTGCTGGCTGTTGCGGCAGCTATTCCAGCCGTTGTTTGTCGCAATCACTGGCTATTGTTTCCGTCTGAGCACCCGTCTCCTTCCTTTTCACTCACACACATACACACACAGAAGCGCGCGCGCGCACACACACACACACACACACAGTAGTTCTGAGACACGCATCAAAGGTTCTGTCCACTATCGGACCGACGCTGGTGCAAGCACCTGGAAGACGGGGTTCTGCGGCAGCTTCGGTTTGAGCGACACTTCGGCGCCTTCGCCGCTCTTCAGCGGTTTGCGGATCAGCTGGTGCTTCTCGCGCCGCGTCGGACTCGTCGGGTCCTCCGTTGCCAGGTAACACTTGTTGCACTTCCGGCATCCAACGATCACGCCCGATGTACTGATTCCGTTGAAAATCGAGCAAACCACAGAATTCAAGAAAATGTCAGACGAAGAGAGCAACAAAATTTGTTCCATTGAACCAGTTCGGAGTACCACCTGGACTGAGGTTTGGGCTGTGAACATCTGCCGTTGCAGTGCGCGGCCGTTTCTCCGTTCTCCGCCCCACCAGACTTCTTCTTCCCTTTCCGACTGTTCCTCTTCGTGTCATTCGCAGTCGAGTTTTTGTCCTGCGGCGGACTGGAGTACTGGACGGGGGTGAGGGAGCCGTTGACCCCGGCGACACAGTCCCCGGACCCCATGTGGCTGCTGAGGTAGATGGAGTCGAGCACCATTCCCTTAGTGGAGAGCTTTGCAGTCGGGTCGATTTTGTGGTTGAAGAGCATCACCTGAAGATGATCACACAATGTTCTACTCACAAGTAACTCTTTGTCACATAAAGAGGGCCAGAAACGGACAGAAACAAGGCTTTCATTCATCACGCGAAACAACAACGCTTTGACTCAAGTCTGAACAGGCAAAAGCGTTGTCGGAAAACACAGGACGCAATGCCACGCTCCCATTCTGCTGGTTCGAGCGGGACGCACACCCCACCTGGTGGGCGCCGTGCGGGCGGTGGAGGTGCATGGCGCGCGGCTTCTCCTTCCACTCGCCGGACTCGTGCTGCCGCACCGCGCTCTTGAACGACTCGATCGCGTCCAGCTCCATCGTGTCGTACTGACGAAACTCGGACAGCGGCAGCGGCGGGTAGAACACCGCCAGCCCTGCAGCGCAAAGCAGACAACCAGACATGACACTTTGTACACGATTTGAAACAAGTCAATTGGGAAAAATATGCGAAACACAGCCTTTTGTGTTCGTACACACACGTTCACACACACGCACACACACACACACACACACACACACACACACACACACACACACACACACACACACACACACACACAGGGTTGACCTGAACACGAGGCCACCACATTTGATTCCACGCAGCGACTGGTCTGGCTCGCATTCACTCAGGTGCCCTTTCTACGCGCAAGATGGGAAAGGAAACGACTGAACCTCGGCAAGACGGACCTGACTTGTCGAGGAGGTAGAGATCGTCCTTCTGCTCGTTGCGCGGGTTGAGGTAGCGATTCGCGTACAGCACCAGGTTCTTGTACTTGCGAAGCGTGATCGTCTTGCGCCAATCGGGCTGCACCAGAGCGCTCTCAGGGTCGTACACAGGGTTGTCTTCGTCTATCAGTCTGGATGCAAAACAAGAAACACCTCACAGTGAAGACGTGCGCCAAGCCTGAGCGTCGCCTTGACAAAAATTGGCAAAATTCCCTTGCTTCTTCGCCTGAACACATGTAGCCTGGTACAGTAGCCTGGCAGGTGAACATTCGGTTGGAGGGAGTTATCTTTTCCTCAGGATCCGGATGAACACGCACCGATGCTTGAGCATCTTTTGCATGCAGAGGGCGCTTGTTTCGTGCACGCTTTGTTACAGCATTTCTCTGGGTCTTGTGTGTGCGTATGTGTTTTGCGCGACGTACCGAGGGTCTCCGAATTTCCAGAAGGGCACATGCTCGGGGCCTTTTCCTGTTGTCAGCAGATCCTTCGCAAACAATTCAGCCATAGCCGCGTCTTTCGGAGGCCGCACGCTCACGTTGTGCACGTCAGCCATCTGAAACGGTAATCTTCAGCGTCTCACCACACGACAACGGAGAACGCACAGGAACTGGTGCTGATTTTGAAATAGTTTTTGCGACAGCCTGAACAGTGAAGGAAAAGCTTGAAACTTCGTGGATTGGTGAACTGCAAGGAAGCACACCTTCGGACCGGCAGTGTCATACACTTCAACAACAAAGGCGAAGACCAGACAGTTTTTCGTTGCTACCCACAGGCGGCGGTGCTTCACCTCAGGTTCACAACGTGCCGAGGTCGGTTTCCCAGTCACGCACTGCGCAGCACATCACGCTTAAACTGCCGTGGGCGCGGATATCAGCAACAAAGCAACAAGACATGACACGAATTGGACTGGACTTCACTGACCAGGGATCCCGGTTGGTGCTTGGTGTCCAGTTTGTCTGCGGGCGGCGTCCACCAGGTGGACTCGTGAGCGCCGTCGGGCAGCTGCTCCGCCTCCAGCCAGCGCTGCAGACACATGATGACGGCGCCGCCCATCCGCAGGTAGATCGGCCTCAACACGTAAACCTGCACCAACAGACACCGCGGGTTGATCCAGTTCGCAAAGAAAACTTCGACGTGCGGTTGCAGCCTTACACGGGGGCTGGGGGGGGGGGTGGACGGGGTTGAGAAAGGGACCACATTTTGTGCAAGAAGCGCAGAAACAGATGTCGAAAGCAGTGCAAATCAAACACGCTTCTCACAGACATTCACTCGACTCTTGAAATCACAATTCTTCAGTTTGGAGCACAAACCTTTATGTACGATGACTTTTCAGTGGCTGGTCCAAACATACTTCTAAATACATCTCTGCAAAACGAAAACAGCCTTGTTGTGATCCGGTGTTCCACTATCGAAATACGTCTGTGCTTGTGTGCTGGTGTCATGCATCTGGCTCCGCCAGTTGGTGTGGTGAATCTGGCCCCACCAGTTGGTTTGGTGAATCTGGCCCTCACCAGTTGGTGTGGTGAATCTGGCCCTCACCAGTTGGTGTGGTGAATCTGGCCCTCACCAGTTGGTGTGGTGAATCTGGCCCTCACCAGTTGGTGTGGTGAATCTGGCCCCACCAGCTCGTGTGGTGAATCAGGCCCCACCAGTTGGTGTGGTGAATCTGGCCTCAATGGTTGGTGTGGTGAATCTGGTCTCATCAGTTGGTGTGGTGAATCTGGCCCTCACCAGTTGGTGTGGTGAATCTGGCTCCACTAGTTGGTGTGGTGAATCTGGCTCCACTAGTTGGTGTGGTGAATCAGGCCCCACCAGTTGATGTGGTGACCCCCCATCAGTTGATGTGGTGAATCTGGATCTACTTATTGGTGTGGCGGACCCACTCCACCAGTCGGTGTGGTGAGCAAACAGAGATGACCGCACCTCGAGTGAGGCAAGGTTGTTTGTGCAACGGGAAACTGACCTGGTTTCTTTGTTATAAAATGGATCCTTAACTGAAAACAAGATTGAGAGTCAAAGTTAGTAAACTCCCGCCGAATTCTTGTGTTTCTTCTTGACGCACACGAAATTGTCAGGATCAGAAGGGTGGAGTGAAGAAGGCACTCACCATAAGATTTTGATTCAAGGTGTTGCAAAGTGTGGCTGCTCTGTGCCAATATAAACAGGTCCGACAGGAACTTTTTGACCGAGTTAAACTTTCCTGCGAAACATTTTCACACAATCAAAACCAAAAACCTAATGACTTCAAGATGTGCGGCATTTTTAAGAAATGAAGTTCGGCTCCTCCGTACCATCGACGAAGTACTCGTGAATGTAGATGAAGGCCTGGTCGACGTACATCTCGTACTTCTCAGGACGCCCGGGGAACGTTTTTATGACGCCATGATGCACGGAAAACGAGCGAAACGTCATCACAAACCGAACCCAGTATTCCTTGCCCTGCAAAGACCCGAATGTTCCGCAGGTCAATTCAAATTCACTTCAACAACCACATCGCTTCCACTCTTTCGCGATCAGGTCATGCACCGTTGAAGTTCAATGCTGCCATATTCAAGTCTTGAAAGGCAGAAATTAAAGTGCCCGCAGGTTCGGTATTTTTTCCATGACAAGTACCTGTTCCATCCACATGCGCTTGAAGGCGTCCTTGTGTCTGCAGTAGAAGTCGTACTCGTCTTGCCCCAGGTCTCGGTCGAACATGTTGAAGTCGCTGTCGCTCAGAACTACCTTCCTCATTGTGAATGGTTGAGAAGTGCCCAGCGACTGTGGTCAAAACCAAAACAAAGATTTGCAGCTCCACCACTGCTCCACTTCGGCACACTCTCGTACACGCAAACGCACACATACACACACCACGAGCGCGTTGTGGAGTGACATGGGTTGTACTCACCGCTAAAACGAGTGGGCCAGGCGCCACACCAGGCGGTTGAAGATGTGGTGTGGCAGGGGTCCCTTGTTAAAATAGGCCACTACCGCCTGCACCACATGTGGATGTCTCTCAGAGAGGCCTCTCTGCCTCCTCACTGAGCTTGTGCAAAATGTTCTGTCGCAGGAAAGAGAGCAGCTCTGTTTCTTCCAAATTGATAAGATGCGGTTCAGCTGACGCCATTTTCCAAAAGAGAGCAGCAGAACCACAAGAGGTCACGTGATCACCCCATGGGGGGAGGAATACTGGGTAATATCCAGCAAAATAGCACAAAAGTGATATTAAGCATCTATTCCCTGTCTAATGTATGTAAATATTTATGGTAAAAATATTTAGAATATTTAAAATTAGTTGTAAAGGCCAATGAGGCCAGCACCCCCTAGTAGGGGAGGAGTATGGTGTGACACACCAGCTGTGATTTAGAACCACCGCTCGACAGATGGCACCACTGTGTACTAAATAAATAGGGCGGTTCCCGCCATCGGGGGCAGTCTCACCCGAGATACCAACCAGTGTGTTTGTGATATCACTACACGTCAGGAAAGTACGAGTAAATTATGCGACAAACACAACAGAAACCTTCTCCGTCTGATGCCCACCTGACCAGAAGACTCTCGACCTTCGGTGCAAATTTCTGCTATTGTGGGTGCTTGGGATCAAACTCTTCGCAGGGCGGCGAGTCCAGTGCGATGCTTGATCATTGCTGCCAGAGTCGATAACGACAAAACTGCAATACGAGTAGATTCGAGAATCATCTGCAACTTGTTCCATCTGTCTTGATGACCAACAGGTGGACACAAGTGACAAAACCAGAGTAGACGGTACCTGGCGTAGCACAAATTGTGCAGTTGTAGGCTGGGCTGGTGTCACTTTTTTGAGAACAACTTCAGAGCTGTTATGTCTGGAACAGATCGATTTGGGAAGGTCAAAGACAGCGTGTCTTCTTATCAGCAACAATCTGGGTCAGGGGAGCAGCCTGAAATTTTCCGTCCAGGTCCACCTGTTTCGAAGGACGCCCAAGTCACACCAATCTTTTTCATTCCAAACCTTGCAATGCAGTTTCTCATCCTCTGAGAATCTTGTAAATGAACGAACCTTGCAACATGAAATGGGCACAACGAGGAAATAATGTCAAATGTCGACGTTGTCAACTTGTGATGAAAAACTTTTTCAAAGCGGAAGCAACTTATCGCTAGACTCTGGCCACCTAGCGGCGAATGTTTTTAGGTCAGCAAACAGAACACAACAAAAAGGCACCTCAAAGTTTTGTTTACCGTTGCCCTGGTACCGCGTTCCAAACATGACTGAATGGATCTGCCGGAAGTTTGAAGTCCGAAATTGTTTTGACAGTTCTTCTAAACAGTTGACAAGTAAGGCTGACACAAGTGTTGTGTGTTTTGATCCCACAGACCTGTTTCCAAAACGGTGGAGTCCGAATTTGGCCAAGGGAAGCCCACGCCCCAAGAGACTGGTTTCTGCTTTGCTGTCGTGGCTCAAATGGCCGCTAAATTTATCATAGAGGGAACCCACGAGAGCATTCAAGCTTACAAGGTCCCAGAAGGGATTTTCCCCGCCCCCTGGTTTCGCTGATCTTCTCGCAAGCACGTGTCCATCCACCAGTCGATTCCATTTCGTTTCTCGTGCATGTCATTCCCTGACCCGAGTTTGTACGTGGGGACAAGTTCGTGTGTGTGTGTGTGTGTGTGTGTGTGTGTGTGTGTGTGTGTGTGTGTGTTTGTTTGTGTGTGATGGACGTTTCTCGCCTCCCTCTCCAGACTGAAGTCCGATGGCGGCTCCACGGTGCGCAGGGCCCCAGCGAGACCCGCGTCTTCCGACTCCCAAGTCCATGTCTCGACCCAAGGTGAAATGCGAACACACTTCTCGGTGAAAAGTTGGGATCTCTGCACGCTGAAGTTCTCCCTGCAAACACTCTCTCGAATCTCCTTACGAGTGACCTTTCTGCGTTGCAGCGCTGGTCTGACGAGGTGGAAGAAGCCTACAGATTCCAAGTGGCCGGATACAGGGACGAAATGGAATACAAATGTGTCCACAAAATAGATAACGTGAGCTTTTATTCTGGAGCGTGACAAAACGAGCACAGCCCGATCGTATGACATCGGCAATTGAAACAAACTTCTCAACGTGCCAGTCGCGAGGCGTCTCAATCCGTTGAGGATCAAGTCCCCTGATCAACAGATCATCACATAATTCCGTGAACAGAAAAGATTCGCTGTCTTGCAGATAGAGCGCTGGCCACACAACGGCTACATCAAGAAACTGACGCGACGTGACGGCTACTTCTACTACTACAACAAACAGCGCGAGTGCTCCGACAAGGAGGTGGGTGTGTCCAGTCGTCATGACAACAAAACCCTCATCAAACAACATTCTGCCCCACCTGATTTCATCAGAAACACCACGCTGTGAACAGCCAGATCAACCTGGTCTTTTGCTTGGTCTGGGTCTGGTGAAGTGCTCACACTGGTGACGTGAAGTTGTTACCATTGCAGGTTCACAAAACGAAGATCTACGTGTACTAGCCAAGTTCTGTCCACATCAAGCACAGAACTGCGCCGTTTCACAAAATACCCGAAACTCTGATCTCACAAGATACACTGAACTGAAGATTCAGTCGTTACCAGCCAGAACAAACACTGAGAACACCACAGACAATGGACATGAAATCACAGTCAACCTTGGAGCAGTCCAGGGGAACCACGCAGACTTTGTTCCTCAAACCAGAAGCTCGATCACAACGCGTTCGCAAATGGCTCGTGTCACTAACGAAAATAAGCAATGCAAAGGGGAAAAACTCGTCATGTCGCAGATCGCGGTTTCTTCGCACGGTGCGTTTCCTTCTTCAGTTTCAGCGTGGCCCGCGCCGTTCGTCTCGCCCGTTTCGCCTTCTGCAGATACGCCTGCAGCAACAGCGCGGAGGTTGACACACGCAGATAACACCAGTCTGCCGTGAAACGATCTCACGCTTTGTCTGACTTAGATGGAGTACACATTGACTTTTGTCAAATAAAACAAAGCGGAAAGTCAGAGCGATGTTACTGGTGCACATCCCACCAGAGATGCGGCACGCCTCTTGTTTCAAGCCTTTTGTCTTGATTGCACCAACAAATCAGATGCTCAGGACCAACACAAACTGGGAAACAGCTGAAAGACTTCGACGTTTTGAGTTGCGACTTTCTCACCTGGACAAGTCGCGGTCGCTTCTCTCCCCAGTCGGCGCGGACGTCGTCCTCCGTGCGTTCTCCAGCGTGGCGCCAGAACCAAGTCACGCCCTCTGGTGATGACAAACCACGTGATGAGAAATTTAGCGGTGAGATATTGTTTGCGTCAATGATTGATTCGTGAAAGACCGTTTGGCGTGTGAACGTTGGTTGATCTACTTCCCATGTCCGGTATCCTTGTCGATGCCCTTGTGGCAAACGCTTGTTCACACACACGCGTACACAATAAAGGTGCATGTTGCTAACCTTGTATTCGTGGGTCATTTTCCACAAAGAAGAAGGTGTCTGGTGCGGCTCTTCTCGTGGGTTCGTTGTTCATGGCACCAACATCTTTCGTCTCCATGTCTTTCCTGAAAGTGCCTCGCATTTTCAAGTGAAGTAGAATCAACGGAAGTACAGCGGCAAAATCAGGTTCTTTGGGACAGGTTGCTTTATCTCGTGGTTATGTACCACGTAGATGAAAACTTCAACTTCGCAGTTCTATCCTCGACAAACAGACAAGACTTCTCGTCCGGTTTTTCGACTGTAAAAAGTTGTCCGAGGGCAATGTTGGAACCAGACCCCTGTCCCCGACAGCTCGGGCTTCTCGTCTCCACGCCAGGTGGCGTGGTCCTCACCTCGGCTCCTCGTCGCCCGACTCGGCGCTGCTGAACTCGTCGTCGTCGAGCTCGACGCCGCCGAACCGCGGCACGTGCTGCTGCAGCGTCGACGGCGTCTCATACCGGAGCGGCGCCCAACCTGAGTCCTCGCCTGATGCGCCTGCGCGAAAACAACAAGTTGTTGGAACAGTCGCGCTCGCACTACAGGACTGGAGTGCACATCAACAGCACTGAAAACAAATTGCTGTTGCGTCGAATTTGCGCCACACGCCAGAGTGTGTCTCTCAGGACTGCATTCACAAAGGTTCCGCTGATTGATGCACTGAACTGCTCTAAGCACTTGAAAATCTGCTGCAGGGAGGGGGCGGGGCTCTCAAGACGTTGAACAATTGCAAACTCATCTGTATTTGTGTGCGGTGGGTTGGACCTCAACAAACTCACCTGCTGCCTTCTCGCTAGATTGTTCCGCCTTTCCGAACATCGACAACAGGGAGAAGGGCGCAGCGACCTCGGGTTCGTCCTTCCCCGTTGTGTCCTCGACCTCTCCCAGCGAATCTTTTTCCTCGGTTCGATTTTTCGTGGCCAGCATGGAGTGAAACGACGGATCTACTTCAAAGAACTTCTCCTTTGACACTTCGGGCAAGGGGTCTTCAGGCTCCAGTTCCTCTTGCGTTTTCTTCTTTTTCCTTCAGAAAAGAATCAAAACAATTGATCCTCTGACTCAATTTCTGTTCCACAGTGGCACACAACACAACAACGGATTGCCGAAGTCACAGTGACCTCGACAACACAACATCAAGCGGGGCTGCAGATCTGGACTGCATGTGTCTGGCTGAACTGCCACACGAATTGGAAGGTCTTGCATCAGCAGGCGGTATTTGGTGAACGCGAGCTGTTCATTGCGCTGAACCTTTTTGTTCACATGTGTTCACTCACTTTTTCTTCTGGCTCTGCTCGTCCTTCTTTGCCTCTTCTTGGATCTCGAACTGTTTGTGGTCTTCGCGGGACGGGTCATAGTGCAGCGCGTTCACGTCCCTGAAAACAACAGGTCCAGATAAACGCGCGTCACCCCCCCCCCCCCGAAATCCATCGCTACCTCGTTCGAGGTTCGTTGTGTCACGTGGTCAAGGGTGTCCTGCAGTTTGCAAAGTGTTTTTTCTCCCCACCTGGCACATGCTGTTGTCTCATTTCCAAATGAGTGACAATCATGACTGCGACAAATACTGGTACTCGGACTTGTTTCATACAAGCACAAGGAGAAGCATCGCGGAGTTGGTGTTGTGCTCCGAGCACAGGGTCACATACACCAGACGACTGACTCACTTGAACACTTTGGTCACTTTCGGCTGCTTCACGCGCGGGTCTCCGAGCACTCGACTCAGAATTTCCAGTGACTTCGTCTTCTCCGAGACCTCGAAATCTTCCGTCTGCGATGCCACTCGTGCATCTTCTGCATGATTCACACGCAAAAAAAATAAGTTCGCAAAGGGATTGTGGAAACAAGTGCTTCCAGCCAGGATGTCAGACACTACTTGTCGAGGGTAAAATGAAGAGATCTACGACACGAGCGCGCGCGTGCGTGTGTGTGTGCAACGAACCTTCCTCATCGCTGTCGCTGTCGACGAATCTCGCATCCAGCTTGAACCGGTCGTCCCCCTCAGACCTGCGCTGCATGGCCAGCAGCTGCAACGAGCACCGCGTGTTTCTGACACTGCTGTCACCAGAGGGACCCCCACGTCGCTTTGTTGCCGGCCATGACTTCAGCAAACGCTGTCATCCTGCACCGGAGCATCTTTCAACGACGGGGAACTTCGGCGGGACAAACCAGGGACCCGTGAAGAAGACGCACCTCTCATATTCATGCTCTTTTTAGGTGATTTGAGGAGCTTGGTCCGATTTGTGAGCTTTTGAAAAAAGCGAGCGAAATCGGAGTGAGTGAAATCAAATCACCTATAGGCAGCCTCTTCTAAAAGTATGTCTACAGCAATTTCATGGTCAAGATGATTATTGATTTGGGATCTTTTGGGCTCTTTTGGTTCATA
>JAAUXT010093482.1_pt1 | contig 11842 bp, 17 predicted proteins | sample 7278171 | NCBI WGS metagenome assembly JAAUXT01 (sample SAMN14350112, study PRJNA611818) | marine sediment metagenome | isolation source: surface marine sediment (1.8m) | place: French Polynesia: Moorea | collected 2018-08
CACCAACTGGTGGGGCTAGATCCACCACACTAACTGGTGAGGCCAGATCCACCACACCAACTGGTGGGGCTAGATCCACCACACCAACTGGTGGGGCTAGATCCACCACACCAACTGGTGGGGCTAGATCCACCACACTAACTGGTGAGGCCAGATCCACCACACCAACTGGTGAGGCCAGATCCACCACACCAACTGGTGGGGCTAGATCCACCACACTAACTGGTGGGGCCAGATCCACCACACTAACTGGTGGGGCCAGATCCACCACACCAACTGGTGGGGCCAGAACCACCACTCCAACTGGTGGGGCCAGATCCACCACACCAACTGGTGGGGCCAGATCCACTGCACCAACTGGTGGGGCCAACTGACGTGTTTGTACAACGTGATCCAAGTACCTCTCCACAATTTACACAACAACCTGCACAGCGTCAACAGAATAAAACCTCACTCCGCTTGGCTACGCTTGGGTACTCACAACTCTGGGGAGACGGATCTGTTCTCGGTGCTGTAGGGCTGGCTGGGCGGAGCGATGCAGCACCCCATCACCACGTAGTTCTGCCACAGGTTCATGTGGATGTCGCGCTCAGTCGTCGGCTTCTTGTTCCCGGTGCGGGGCAGCAGGGAAGTGCGTCCTCCCTCCTGTAGCGTCGTACTGCAGAGAAACAAGAACACTTGGCAGTGAAGACACGCGCCGAGTTGGTGCGGAGCAGCTGGGACGTGCCTCTTGCAGCGTCGTGCTGTGAAACTAATTTTCATGCTCGTCAAAACCGTCCGCAAGGGCAGGGCGGTGTGTGTGTGTGTGTGCGTGTGTGTGTGTTTCGTGGGTCATGTTCATGGCCTCAGCTACTGCACAGTGCACAACAAAGATCGGAAACTTTGAGACGCCAATTTGTGAAAACATAACCAACGATGTAAAGCTCGTCAACCACCGAAATCCACCCATCTCTGAAGCCCATTTTGTGCACCACGCAACACTGGATGACAGGCAGGATCCGACACAATCACCTCCTTGATGGACAGCCTGACGTGACTTGAAGACACTGTCCCGAATGTCTCAATCAGACAATACGCTGTTCACACTGGTGGTGGCGTGCGTTTTGACACGCAACGCAACGCAACGCAACGCAACGCAACGCAACGCAACGCAACGCAATGCACGCATGCATGCACGCATGCACGCACGCACGCACGCACGCACGCACGCACGCACGCACGCACGCACGCACGCACGCACGCACGCACACACGCACGCACGCACGCACGCATGCGCACGCACGCACGCACGCACACACACACACACACTCACACACACACACACACACACACACACACACACACACACACACACACACACACACAGGTGTTGCAACACGCGACACTGCAAATCTGTCTGAATAGCGGTGTGCGCACCCGTACCTGGGGTCCACGTGTGGGAAGAGCGCCTGAAGCCGCGCGAAGAGAACGGGCCACGCGCTGCTGACGGCCGTGTGACAGTGCCCCATCACGTACTGATGACTCATGAAGATGGAGATGCACTCCACCCACAGGTCGAACTTGCCCGGATGACTGACGACGCGTCCGTGCTGGTCAGTCAGGTCGTGGTAGCCCGTTGCACTCCAGATGATGGAGGTGCGGTCGGCCAGCCACTGGAAATCCAGATCCAGGGGCGACGCCGCCAGGGCAGCAGTCTGTGAAAGGCAGAATGGAGAACATAATGAAGGGCTGCAAGCAATGATGCTTGAAGGTGGATTCATATAGAGCTGCGGCATGCGGCTGTGTTCTGCGTTTTGTCATTGACTCCTGTGTCCGCACATTTCTTGCATCAAGAATCAAGTCCCAGTGATAATCTACAGCAAGCTACCTGCGTCACATTGGGCATCGTGTTAAATTTTGACGTCACCCAGCTTTTGCCGCAAAACGCATGAAACAGGAATTTCTATATGAAGCCGCCTTGAAGTTCCCACCCGTTGCACCAACGAAACCAGCGACAGTTGGTTTCCATCTCCACAGACACACATGGGGTGATTGCACGAAGCGCGCGGCGAAAGCCGAGCCGTGGGCTCAAAAACGTTGAAAGCCCTTTTGACGCGACATTGCGGGTGTCTGTGTGGCACGTGTCCGGCACGTGGCCATGTGGCTGTGTGGCATAGTACACGACTCCAACAAAATCAATTTGCGACATTATTGAACTGTAACGACAAGGCACCTTCTCTGGTCCGGGGAGGTTGGGTAGGACTCGCTCTATGGCCTCCGGACACGAAGAATCCATCACGTCCAGCACGCAGGGCTCCCCGATCTGAAATATCAATGTGTGTCAGGATCTGTGCACTCGCAAAACACCACAGCATTTGACACCGCATCAACCAACAGGGGTGAAAGGCACCTTGTTTCACCGAATCTGAGTGCGAGAGAATGGATGCAACTTTGAACGAGTGTCAGTCAGCTCGAGATTTTGTTTTGCAGAGAATAAAGAAAACGGTGGCGGGGGAAGGTCCTTTTTCTTGAGTGCGATGTTTGTTTCACGTTTCTTGAGAATGTTGAGTGTGTGTGTGTGTGTGTGTGTGTGTGTGTGTGTGTGTGTGTGTGTGTGTGTGTGTCCCCTTGGGAATGTTGGTGGTTGTGGTTGTGGTGGTAGTGGTGTGTGTGTTGTGTGCTTGCGTGTGCGTGTCTGCACCTCAGGAATGTTTGTGGGGTGCGTGTGGTGTGTGTGTGTGTGTGTGTGTGTGATTATGCGTGTCTCCCCTCACGTACCTTTGGAATGTTGAGGATGGAGAAGAGATTGCGGATCTCCTTGAGGAGGTGCACGGCGAGTTTGCGCACGATGCCCTGGCAGCTGCAGAGCATGACGAGCGAGAACCCCTCGAGCTCGTGCAGCGTCACCTTGTGGGCGGCGCGCTGCTGCTGCTTGCGTCGCGCCACCGAGTCACTGTCGCCCTCTAGCAGCTTGTCCGCCTTGTCCTTGTCCGCCTGCGGACCGCGCTCCTTCTCCACCTTGTCCTGGTGGAGTCAATGAGGAAATTGCACACAAATGCAAAAACACAAGGAAGGCTCTTCTCCACGCTTCATTCAGCGTTGCATGTTCCGGCTCCACCTTGTCCTGGTGGAGTCAATGAGAAGATTGTACAACACGGAAAAGCACAAGGAAGGTGTATTCCGTCTCCACCTTTTGTTCTGGTGGAATGAATCAGTAGAGGTTGGATAATGGACAATATGGGTGTTCAGATTGACAAGGAAAGTCACACAGTCACGAACATTTCTTCTGCGGTTCACGCTCTGACCCTTACCCTGGTGTGGTGTTTCAGTGCATGCAGAACACATTCTGAACGACACCTACATGTCTTGCAACTTGGGAAAGTTCTGGGGACGCATTGAGTGACGTCGTAAATTGGCTACAAAACTGCGGTGCACATCTTACATTTGGCATCAACATGAAATTGGCGTCGCTCATGGCAACGTTCAACGTCCCCGCGTCGCTCTGACGCCGTTTGCACACTTCCGACGTCAGCAGTGAGGTGTTCACTTTGTCGCTCATGGCAACGCCCAACTTCGCCCATTGGGTCACACGCCGTTCCCACACCTCCGACGTCGGCAGTGAGGAAAAGCTCACCTTGTTGACGGAGAAGAACTGCGCGACGGTTTTCCAGTGCGTGAGCAGGAGGTTGAGTCGGCGCGAGCACTGCTCAAGGATCTGCGCGGCCGTGTCTGGGACCTCCCGCTGAATGAAGGTCACGTAGCCCCTCATGACGTCATCACGCCACCCGGGGATGTCCGCCATGATGTTCTGCAGCGACTGGAACGCCAGCCTAAAGCGAGGAGTTGTGTTGAGTTTGCGCAGTGAAACCACATCTGGACGCTGACGTGCTTCTTGTTCGTGTTTGTATTCACTGTCGTGGTTTGTTTCTCTCAAACGACATCACTGTCCGTCAACCAAAGATCCCAAGTTGTTTTCGTGCGTGAACTTGACAACTTCAGCAGGACATACGAGATCTGTTCGCCTCAGAACGGGCATTGAACATGGCGTTTTGCCTGAGCCACAGAGACACGCCAACGCTGCATCACCCACCGTAACCACCCATGTGCAAGACACACCAAAACCCCCAAAAGCATCAAAACAAGAAGTGCGTCTTTCTTGGGTCGTAGTTATGTCACTCATCAGTGGGAATTTTGTGTTTGTGGGTGACACTCAATGACCCTGGTCCATCCAGGTGGTGTGGCAAACATGTCACCATCATTTCCTGTGGTTGATCTAGGCCCCACCAACAGGTCTGGTGTGGTCCCACCAGTTGGTGTAAAGTCCCTTGAGTGTGACATGGGTGGATACGGCGTGTGACATTTGCTAGTCAGCCTTTCAACCCCATTTCCATTGGTCTGACAACGACAGGACTCTGCGCGGGCGACGCTGCCTCATTCCGACAGGCAACTGCTTGATCCCACCACCGTCTGCGCGTCGCACTACTCACTTTCCGAGTTCGTCGTCGACGTGGACGGTGAGTCGGGCGAGGAGATCGATGAGTTCGCTCTGACTCATGCCGTCCGGGATGAGACGCGGGATGGCGGCGACGCACGTGCGGAACAGGTCGATCTTCGGCTTCCGCTCCCCGCTGCGCATGCGCGAAGCAACAAACGGGTCAATCAGGTCAGGGTTCATCCACGTGGTGTGGGGTGCGACCGAGAGATGCAAGTGTGAGCCAAACGAGAATACAGCGTACTCTCGAGATGGTCCAATGAATGTATGCCTCTCTGTGTGTGTGTGTGTGTGTGTGTGTGTGTGTGTGTGTGTGTGTGTGTGTGTGTGTGTGTGCGCGCAATCTCTCAGTCGCAACACGCACCATGTTGAAGGCAACAAGGTGGCCACACATTTTCAACCAAACGTGTGATGGAAGCGTGCGTCATGGAACAGTCGCCGCGCAACGATTGTTGTGGATGGAAAGACTCTTCCAAGTTCGGCCAGAAGACAAAATATGTTTCAAAGTTTACATCCATGGACCCAAACTGGCAATTATTGCAAAGGCACCGTTTCGACTCGGACACAACAACACGCCAATGGTAAAACAAAGACTCACGTGAGTATTTCGCTGGGCTCCCTGCTCACATTCTCCGCCTTGGTCAGCAGCAGCGGTTTCCCAACCTGCGAATCGAGCAGCTTCAGGATCGAGTCAAACGCCTTCCTCACGTGCGGGTGATAACTCAGTATCCCGATCACCTTGGCCGTCTCCTTAGACAGGTACTTGTTGATGAAGGTCTTCTTGAACCTGTTGTGTAATCGAACCTTGTTACTCGAAGTTTGGGTTGATCCCTTATGTACGATCCCGCACCCCCATGTTTTGTTTTGTCACAGCTCCTGTGTTTGAAAGCAGCTGACAACCCAGCTCAGGGCTTCTCTCAAGACAGAACTCCGGTACACACCAAAAAGCTTCAACAAAATGGTTTACGCAAAGGTATCAATTATATGACTGAGTCAATGGAGAAGGAGGGATCGGCACCTCTCTCCAGATGCAAATCCACGAACAGGCACCGGGTCAGCAGACTGGTTCTAGCACGATGCTGACCCGGTGCAACGAAATGGCCAGACACCCCAAATCAGGAGACAGGGTGTTTGGCCATTGCATTCACACCTTGATATCAGGTGCTCCAGGCACTTGGAGGCTTGATGTATATCTGGACATGACTTTGAAATGGTGAGGCACCAGGCAACGAGTACCTGCTGCCAGACCTGTATGACCTTCAACATGAGCCCCTTCACCCCGTGCCTCCTGATTTGGGCTGTCTAGCCATTTCGTTCCACCGGGCATGACAACATAACCCCGAATTCACACTGCGTGCGCCAGTGCACACGCATACCAAGGTCACAGCGCACCAAAATGGGTCTCATACATGTACATGGTTGCATTCACACTGAAGTGTATATATGCACCACCATAATCACGGACGGTTCCAACCCCAAAGATGTGCTGGCACATGGTATGGAATGTCGTAAAGCAGTGCGTGATGCCCTGGCGCACGCGGTGTGGCCGAGGGGTCACAAACCTGAGGGTGTTCCCCGACGGGTGGACGACAGCCGTCTGCGGCATCGGTGGGTCCCCGTCCTTCTGCTGCAGGCTGTCGGTGACCACGAGGAACGCCCTCAGCCCGATGCTCATGCGCTCGGGCGTGATGACCTTGATGGACTTGCCGACGCACAGAAGGTCGGAGATAATCTCGCGCATCGCGAAGTCCAGACGCTCCTGCAGCGGGAACCAGGCGGTTAGATGACGGGGACCAGTTGGTCAGATGACGGACACCCGTTGTTCAGACAACGGGAACCAGTCAATAAAACGACGAGCACGAGTTGATCAGATGACGGGGGCCAGTCAATCACAATTAGGGGCGTATCCAAGATCTGGTCATGAAAATTGGAGGGGGCCCCATCCCACCCTCTGCTTCAACTTTGTGGCTGTGCTGCAAAAGGGTTTTTCTGGGGAGGGAGGCATCAGGGCCCCCTTGAATTGGCCCTTGCGAATTCAAGCCACTGCGCTCACCACCAGTTGGAAGCTCACTTTTCTGAGAAGCTCGCTTTCTAAACGGGACAATGGGCTCAATTGACCGGAGTGAGCACAAAGGAACCAACCTGCGCGATGAACTGTATGATCTTGACGAAGATGTTGAGGGGCGTGTCCCTGGGAACAACCCCCTTGGATCCCTTGGGGAAAAGACTGTTGACGATGCTCTGCAGTCGGCTGGTCGTCGACGTGTTGCTCTCGCATTTTATTCGCACCATGTACACCCTGCACAATGAAGAAATATTCGTGTAAAGAAAACACACAGGTTCAGAAGCGCAGGTTCTACAACTCTGCAGTCACAAAACCTGTTGTGTGCGCTCTCGTCTTTGCAGATTTGAGTTCTTGGCCAACAACAAGAAGAAGCACAGCCTGGTGAGAAGCCGTTGTGGCTCCTGCCTGACCACTCACTCGTGCAAAATGCTCACCCCAAGAAAAGTGCGCGCTTCCACGCGGTTGACATTACGCACTACAGCCCACCCTGGCAGACAGCACAGGTCCTCCCCTGGGACCTGACCTGTCTGGAGGCGAAGGCGGGGGACTCCACACACAACTCATCTCTCAGAACCAGAAAATTCTCTCCACCTGTTGGTTGGCAACATGCCAGAACCAATCAAGAGGCAGGATTTTCTTGTTCTGGTTTCCAATGGTTCGTAAAACGAACACGGCCTAGATTTCACAGGGCTGCGACAACCCTATCCTGATGCAAAGCAACAGCGCACTCACTCACCAGAGCAGCCTGTAGAGAGATTCGAGCGCGACTCGGGCCATCTTCGGGTCCCGGTCCCGAAGATGCCCGAGGCACATGGTGAGGAAGTACGGCCAGTTGTTGAGGAAGAACGTCTTCTGACTGACGCACAGCAGACACGTCACCATCGGGAACAGCGCCTGAAGAGACGACAACAAACCGTTGCTATGGCAGCAAACAGCACACGTTTCTACGCGACAACTTTGAATCACAATGGCGTGTTCACCCTTGCGCAATGCGCGGTTTTGAGCCGAAAATTAACATCAAAAGGGGCACACAAAGAATATGGGGTTTGAATTTTTCCGTTTTTGATGGGACCTTGATACTCACAACGGAGCCCAAAATTTGGGGTGAGCATTTTGCACGAGTGAGTGAGTGGTCAGGCAGGAGCCACAACGGCTTCTCACCAAGCTGTGCTTCTTCTTGTTCGATATGTCTAACGTAGCGGAATACAGCATCTCCACGAAGTTCTTCAGCACGGGAACGTTCACTTCATTCTTCACAACCTGATGAATGAATGAATGAATGAATGAATGAATGAATGAATGAATGAATGAATGAATGAATGAATGCAAAAGGCACTTGAATGCCAAGCAAATTGGAATTTTTTCACGTACAGCACCGACGGGGAGCAGAATCTCCACGAACAACCCGGCGAGAGTGTGTTTGATGTCCTTGTCTTTCACCTCCAAGAAGTAGGTTCCCAATTCAGTGAGAAACTGGATGCAAGCCTGGAACTCTTCAATCGGATGCATCTGCGAAAGAAAGGGGGGAAGACACTGAGTCACATGTTCATCTGTTGAAGAATATTCTGAATGTCTCATCTGTTTTGCTGTACTGACTGATGCAGACTAACACCGCGACATAGGTTTCAGAACTGATGCGTGCGGGCACACACACACACACACACACACACCACGCCACACACACACACACACACACACACCACCCCACACACACACACACCACGCCACACACACACACACCACACACACACACCACGCCACACACACACACCACGCCACACACACACACCACGCCACACACACACACACACACGCGCGCGCGCGCGCGCGCACCTTGACTCTGAAGAACTTCATCCCCATGAGCAAACTGATGATGTTTTGAGCAATGAGCGACTGAGTTTCTCTTCCTCTCAACTCCTTCAACTCCAGTCCGAATCTCTTCTTCACGGACGCAAAGCTGAAACCCAGACGTCAGAAAAAATTTTCAGCCTGATATTACTTTTATTTCGAAACGAGACACGTGATTTGTGAGCCGGAGTGTAAAACTCACCCGTATCTGGATTGTGCGAGAACTCCAATAACTTCAGCATACAGGTCAGCAATAATATCAACATTCGCCGCGTTCGGGCTTCCTTGTGTTCTGTGCAAAAAAAATATTCCCGACATGAAACATTTCGGTCGTTGCAATTCAGCAAGGAATTTTTTCACCCTGCAAGCGGAAATTTCAAGCCTCACCCTTCTTTGTACTTGAAATGCTTGAAGGCCTGGTTGATGATGTGGTTGACGAGGTCATCATGTCCCGGATGGTACGGCAACTGGAAATTTCACAAACGTTAGAAGTCAGTGAAATTTGATACCAAGAGCCTCGCAATGTTTTCACAATTGACCTTTTCTTCTTCAACACACAGACTGTGAAACAGAACAAGGAATTGACTTTGCAAGATCAAATTTCTCGTTTCCTGGACTGAGATTTTTGGAAATATGATTCTGACATTTTGAACTTTTTGTGAAGTCGCTCACCTGTTTGAGAACGTCGATGAGTACCAAACAGTACAGGAAATCCACCGCCAGCTAAAATCACACAAAAAATCTTTTGTTTCAAGTTTCCTCCAAAAGGTCGACTCCCCAGTTTGTCCCCAAAAATGATCAAGGAAATTAATCTGCTCTGTGAATACATCCACGTCTGTGCTGCGTGGCTCGAGAGACGCAGACGGGTTTTCTTCATCCAATCAGTGACAAGGCCGCACACTTCACTTCAGACAAAAGGAAAGCCAACTTACATCTCGTCTCTCATTTAGGTACCCTTTGTCCCTGAAAGACAAAAAGGTCTCACGTGAATGTGGATGATCTCGACTCAAGACATCGTGTGTGTGGAACATTTCAAAGCTGGCAAATGACTTGGATACTTCGAGTTTGCGTTCATGGAGTCACACACTCAGTCACACACTCACTCAGTTACACACTCTTTCACACACTCACTCAGTTACACACTCAGTCACACACTCACTCAGTTACACACTCAGTCACACACTCATTGACGTACTCAAGACACTCATTCATGCACTCAATGACACTCACTCAGTCACACACTCACTCAGTCACACACTCTTTCATCTACAGATTCACGATCTAAGTCAGACACATTCATAGACTCACTCATGCACTCACACACTCACTCAGTCACACACTTTTTCGTGTGTTCATTCACACACTCGTTCAAGCACTCACTCACACACTCAGTCACACCTCTCACATAATACTCATTCACACACTCAGGCATACACTCTTTCACGCACTCACTCACCCTTTGCTCTTGTAGCGGTTCCACTGCGCGGGGGAGCCGGGGTCGTCGATCGGGTTCTGCCGCTCGTACCACTCGAACAGCGTGCGCAGCAGCGACGGCAGGCAGTGCTCCGCCACGCTCGCCAGGGAACTCAGCAGCTGCAAGCACAATGCAGTATGAATACTGGGTCCAACCGTGGGACACACACACACACACACACACACACACACAGAACTCAGCAGCTGCAAGCACAATGCAGTCTGAATACTGGGTCCAACCGTGGGATATGGAAACACACACACACACACACGCCTTTACACACACACACACACACACACACACACACACACACACACACACACACACACACACACACACGGGCGAACTGTGTCAAACACGACGACTCCCAAACCGAATTCTTTGATCTTCGATCGACACTCGAGAACAAACTTGATCGTGCAAATTTCCTTGTTCGCAGGGTTGCTGAAAAACTTGCAACAAAGCCAAATTTCAACTCTGACAACTGAACCAACAACGGACTTGCTTTGTCACTCACCTTTTGAAACTGCAAAATAAACACAGAACCTCACATTTTCAACAATTCTTACGACGCTGTTTTCAAAAGGTCTGGAGCCACGACTGAGGCACCCTGGTTCTCTCACCTGATCGAAGTTGGGGTCTTCTCCCCTCTGAAGCAGCTTCGTCAGCGGTTTGTTGTTCGCCTGAAAAATCCAGGCAAACCTTTGAGTCGTGAGACATTTGAGCCCCGGCCACCCTTGACACGCGGTGTCCTGTCCATGAAATAGCAGGTTCAAGTTACTTTCCATCACATTTGTAACTGTCTTCATGCTTCTTCTTTTTCCACCACACGAAGAGCAGATTTTTTCATGGGAAATTCATTCTGACTGCAGGGAAACAACAATGAGGCAAATAACGGGAGAAACAACGAATGAAAAGCGGGAGAGAAATAACGTCTTCATGGAGCACAAACATGAGTGCGCCAATTTGCGCCTGGACCTGCGCATGCACACTCACGCGCATGCGCACACACTCACTCACCTGGATAACGTATTCGCACTTCTTCTCTGCGAGGATGACGAACTCAGCAAACAGCGTCTGCAGGATGAACTCTCCGGGCTTGGCGTGTGTTGAGATAGGGATCTCGGACGGGAAGGCGCCGCGTTCGCGCCGCGCGCCCCACGGCAGCTCCGTCTGCGGCGTCCCGACCCGGTCCCCCGCCGAGCCCTCGGCCTCGCCGCCCGCCGCCGCGTCCCCGCCACTCTCCGCGGAACCCTCTGCAACACGGGGGAAAATGGTGACTGCCGCGCATTGATCTTAGCGACTATCGCGCAAAGAAAGCACTGAAACCGTTGTCGTGTCTTGACTTCAGCTCGTGAGCGGTCGTCAGCAGGTCAGTTTGCAAAAAACACGTGTGTTTTTGTTCACACGATTGACGCCCCTGCAGCACTGCTTGCTCTGCAGTGACTGTCACTGAACACACTGAAACCGTTGTCGTGTCTGACTAAAGTTCGTGTGCAGGTCAGTTTGCAAATGAATGTTGGTTTCCGGTTCCTGTTTGCAGCGCTAGACTTTCTCGTAACCTGTGTAACGCGTTGAGCAGGTACGCATCGTGGACTGACCCTGGGGCCTCCCCACAACGCTGTTGTGGACGGAGGATGAGCACCCCACGGTATGTGAGTGGTGCTGTTGCTCTGAGGTCAAGGAAACGAGGTCCTCTCCTTTCTTGCTGAGAATCTCAAAGAGCTCACCGCACCAACTGGAAAGGCCAGATCCATCACACCAACTTGTGGTCTATCACACCATCTAGTGGGGCCAGATACACCACACCAACTGGCAGGGCCAGATCAACCTGCCAACTGGTGTGTACAAGTATGAGTTAACACAAACACCAAATGTGCAACACAACTTGTTTATTGCCAAATATAGCTCATGATGACATGAGCCCCTGGCAGGCTGATTTGTGACATTGAAACACCTCACTTATATTGAATACATCTGAGAC
>JAAUXT010119567.1_pt1 | contig 11842 bp, 11 predicted proteins | sample 7278171 | NCBI WGS metagenome assembly JAAUXT01 (sample SAMN14350112, study PRJNA611818) | marine sediment metagenome | isolation source: surface marine sediment (1.8m) | place: French Polynesia: Moorea | collected 2018-08
AACTTGTGATATACATGCAGAAAAATTAAAAGTTTACATTTTCATGCTTGCAATTGTTTTTTGAGAAACATAACACTATGCACACATTCTTCGACACACACAAGTGCTGTCACACACAATGATTTGCGAAAAAACAAACAAGAAACCCCACACAGCTGAAATTTCAGGCTGTGAAATAAAACCCTGGTTTTTGCTGAAATCCTTAAACTTGATACAGAAGTTTCGACTTGAAACTTGATCGTGTTGAATCTTGATGCAACTTTTTTGCTTCAAGCGCCGGCAACGATTTTGCAGCAACTGCAGTTTGTGATTGAAGTTACTTGTTGAAGAGGAATTGGAAGAGAAGTGGAATTGTCGTTGTACAGAGGAACAAAAGAAAACCAGAACCAAGTCCGCTCGTATAATTTCGGAGACACGACGGCTGTCCCGACCCGAGCTTTGCGTTGACCTCTGGCCTTTTTGGCAAACGTGCCACACTCATTTAATAATTCGGGCCAATTTCTGATTTGAACACATTGGGACAATTTTCCAGCCCTGTGTGAACTTTGGGATGGAGAAATGCCAACATGAAGAGCATATTTCCGTTTTTACACCCAGGGCTCGATGCACGAACACGATTGAGACACCTTGTGCCGATCATTTTTTCTCGCCGCAACCAACTGTCTTCTTTTTGTTCAGGAATGCAATATTGGCCGCACGTGGTACGAGCACAGCAAAGACAAAACCTGATTCTCACAACAAAAAGCATGCCGGAGGTCAAAAAACGACAAAATGAAGTGTCAAAATGGCCAATGAAGAACACACAGAAAGGAAAAAGAAAACCATTTATCTTGCTGCAAGACTGTGAGCGAAGAGACTGACTGAACAATCTACAAACTGGTTGAAACAGCGAGGTGGAAGAGGAAGAGGAAATCTGGCCACAGACAAGTGCGAATGGTGGGTCAGGTGATGGAGGACCAAGAATGCAACACATTTGGAAACTAGACGAGAAGTCGCACCCTCCTTCCGCAGCATCTTGGGCACGCAGCCCACATCTTGGAGAAGGTCAGCGAGCAGGCGCGCAGGTCAGCACCCGGCACTAAGGTGCTGGGCACGGGCTGGAATGCCAACCTGGACCGCCACAGCGGATTCTTGGTGCGCGACAGTCCTGAACAGAGGACAGGGTTCAATGCTCAATGCTTGATCAGGAATTGACAAGAGGCAGAGAAGATGCGTGGCGAGAATAAGTAAATTCCACAGTTGCGTGTTGCGCGGAGTGATTTTCTGCTGTTTCATTGGAGATGTCATTTTGTCATTTGCACCATTACCAGTCAATCTGTGTGTGAGGCAGGGGCAGAGAAATCAGTGACTCACTGGAAAAGAGACGCAGTCATCGTCATGCAATCCCCAGAAGAGATTGCAATCCTTGACATTTAGGAAGAGCTATCAAAGAGATCACAAGGGAGCCATTCCGGAGAAGAAAAGGAAACAAACGGATACGGGGCGCATCGTTCTGTCTGTTCGTGCGGCGTTAATCCTGGGACAGTAGGACCCGCTCAGGCACCTAGAACTTTCTAATTGTGGACGAAGAGCAGGAGTCCAGAAATAGACAGATCAACTGACCAACACAAGAGATCTCTTCTGTGTCGAGAGCGATTTACTTGGACGCGACCTGAATGTTTCTAGCTCGTGACTATTTCGGTATTGCTTTTTCCTGATGATGTCGATCGAGTTTGTTGCAGAGAATGCCTGCAAAGAAGGTAAGCAATCCGCAAGATGAACTTCATTCGTCAGTCGGAATGTTCAAATGTTCCTTGTTGACTGTCATTTCCCTGGACAGTGCGGTCGACACCCCAGGAAAACGTCAGTGACGTACGAAATCCAACACACATGTGAGTTCAGTCACGATCGGGAAGCTTTGCTCTGATCCACTGTGATGAGCAGCGTCGATTGCAAAAAAATAACAACATAATCCAGTCCAGCAACTGGAGTGTAGCTGCACATCACCACCCTCTCATCACCGTGCATCACAGCACATCACACCACATCCTGACATTACCCATCACCATCATATTACCATCACATGCATCACACACCTCCCCTGTTAGTGTGGTGGGCACCCATCACCATCACCAATTGAAAAGGCAAAAAAGTAGTGAATACTCACACACAGTCACCAACACTCATCCAACTCAAACATGCTTGTGCACTAAAGTGTGTCAAAGTTTCTCTCAAAATAATACTGGTGATTGTGTTTGACTTGAACCAGGAGACCAAGAACCACCACACCCTCCCACTTGAGAGCTCGCACCAGGGAGCTCCTACTGGGGACTGCCACTGGTGATAGCAATGTGATTCATGGGTTGTTGAGGGGTGCTGATGGGAAATGTTGAGATGTGATGTGATGACCCTGGTGATAGTGATGACTGGTGATGACCCATTCACTTCCCATTGACCAGTGTCATAGTTACTGGGTGGTGAAACGTGTCACCCACTGTATGGGTATAAAAAATGCAATCGTCAAAAAAAGTCACTGGACGAAACAGAATGTTGAGCAGAAAATGAAAACAATGAATCCGTTCAACCAGAGACACCAACATTGTTCTCGAACTGAACAGAACATTTCGGTGCGATGAAAGCAGTTCGGGACAAAACGTCCGTTTTCTTGTCCGGGACAGAACTCAACATTCGAAGGCTCAAACTGACAAGAACACTCCCAACAAAACGTTCTGTCCGGACGCACAAGCGAGGGATAAACCATTCGACAAAAGACTGTTTTTGGCCCAGCAGACTTGTTATCTGACCTGTAGAGCCAGCCTTGAGGTCAACCGTGTTTCGGTGGACTTCTGTGTTCATCCAATTTTTTTGATGATTGGTGAACAACTTCTCACTTTCCGTCCTGTATATAGCTGAAAAGTGTTCGATTTCCCTGCAGTCTCGATGTCCTGACAAAGTTTGTGGAAAACACGAGAAACTTGCGCAAGTGTCGAGGACACGTCCGGTCGTCTCGGTGTGTGGGCTGCGTGTTTGCAGTAAAACGACCCGCAACCCGCAATAAGTTATCCGGTCAGAGCAAAACACCCAAAAACATTCGGAAACAAAAGCCTATTTTGCACACAAAAAGTTGGCAGCAGTGGGGCAAAAATGCAGGAAACTGCCATGAAAAGCCCATCAGGTTATTAACATAAAATATTTGACAAGTAGACAAATCAGCTGTTGCCACTGATGATAGGGCTTTGTTTTTCGCTTTTGTCAAAATTGTACCACAACATTCAGTGAGTTACTCGAATTAGAAAAGGGAACAATCGGGTGTGAAAAATGGTTTTCTTCGCAGAGTTCAGTGAATTAATTGCTGCGATGTCACACGTTTCTTCAGTTTCAAAGAAAGTTAAAATTCTTGGAATATTTGCGAACAGTGATTTTTCTGAAAACTCAAGACAACTTGTGATCAGCATCAAGGGTCACTACGCATGGCGAAACATCTAGGTTAGGAATGAAATATGAGCACAAAAAATACTGGTGTCTTTTGTTCGCGTGAGAATTTTTGTGCGATTGCTAGTCGAGAAATTTCCCACGTACGGGTACCACCGTATTGCGTGAAACCAACAAGTGAGCGAATGAAAGGAGCAAGTGTGCCCTGCTGCTGCACACCCGCTGATCCAGTTTGAAAGTCGCAGTGATGCAGAGATCGTCAGGACAACACAAAACATTGAGAGTCATTTTGGATACCCAATTCAGGGGACAAGAGTTCGTACTTTGAACGTTCGTTCTTTATCCGAGAGAGAAATAGTGTCGATAGGAAACACCTGAGCTCTGATTACGAGCTGTTGTCAAGAGGCTATTCACATTTGGTATGTTGATCTACATTTTATTGCATTTTGCTTTTCCTCCTCTGGAATTGTTGTCTGTTTGAGGACAATGGCCGAGACGTGTGTCTCGAACCATTTTGAGTTTCAACACCTCAATGTTTCTGTGGTGAACCAACTAATTGAGGAATTTTTGCTTGCACTAGTTTCCTGTTGGGTTCATTTGGTGTTAGGTGGAACGGCACCACAGAAACCTACGTGCGTCGTGTACGTGTCTCGCAACAGTGGCCCTGGCACGGAAGTGTTGTGATCTGTGGGAGGCGCGCGCGTCGTCACAGCCGTGTCTCACTGAGCAGGATTTTGAATAGGAAGGTGAGAGAGGTGAGGGTTCATCTCGGAAGTGACTTTTTTCGGGTGTTGATAAATAGTGTAGAAGGAACCAGGAGTCAGAAAAAGTGCGGGCGGGATAAACAATTAAAACCACCTAAATTCCGGAGGGCAGGTCAGGGAAACTGCTGATTGGCTGCCGAGTCTCACTCACACCCGGAACAAGTTGCAGATTCCTTCCTGCCAACAAAAGCACCCAACATGAAACCACAGGTTCATTTTGAGTTTTTGGCACACCCCAGTCGGGTAAAACAACTGCTCGTTGAACAGTAGGAGACTACGCAACAGTCAAAAAGTTTCTCAATACTGGAAATACGCAGTCTCATCGCAAGCAACACTGAATGTTGACAGTTCGGATCGAGTGCAAAACAAACATCGTCGGAGCGGCAAACTGTTGTGGTAAAATTTCTGGACACAATCAGGTGAGAAGTTTACCGCAATTACTTGCAGGAAGATCGAGCCAAAATGGGAAAACCACGGATTCATATTCAGAACAGCTGATTCAAATTTAATGCAATTAACTTTGCCACCATCAATTTCCGTGACGTCCCAAAATTTCCCCTGAATTGAACACAGGGCAGTGCGTGTGATCACGAGAACTGTGTTTCTGTGTGCAGTGATGGAAATTTCGGAGAGAAAACCTTTTGACAAGAACTTGACAACGTAAAAATTTTTGGAATAATTTCCGCGAATTCCTTTCAACCAACTTTTTTCTCGTGCGACAGCTTTTGCATAGATCTACATGGATACGTTTCTTCCCACAAGTTTTGCCACAGTGACATATGGTTGTTTCTATGTGTTCTGAAGGAGCTGAGAGTGTTGCAGTGCTATCCCATCCATCATGTTACTCAGCTCCAGGCGCTCCGTTCTGACGAACGACGAATCTGATTGTCATTTGATGTTTTCATCGCTGGTGACGTTTCGAGCCAGGGTTCCTGAGAATTGTGAAACTGGCTGAGTTCACAGCAAAGGCTTCAGTTTGCACTGTCCTTCCCGTGGTTGCTTGAGCTGAGGTCAATAACCTGATGTGACCGCAGCAAGGCCTCATTCGAACACGATCACCTGCTCTTCTGGTTTTCGAAAGTTTTAAGTTGCACCAAAACATCGCAAAGAAATTCGGATTCGTGACCGGGAGGTTCAGAGGCTTTGTGATGCACACTGTGACCTGAAAACGTCTCTTGTCTCTCACAGTTTCTACACGATCTGTCGTATGTTGAGCACAAATAATGTATGTGCGAGACGACTGTGACTGAATGACAATGGTTTCGGACAAATTTGTTCAGCAGGAACAGCCTTGCATTTGGCGATGTCAAGAATCGTTGCTTTGAATGTTGAAAGCTTGAGGATCACGTGAGATGCAGCTGTAACACGAGGGTTAGAAATCACGTTGTGAGAAATCGCTGCGCTCCTTTTCTCTGTCCTGAATAAGAAGGAGATTGTTTCCCTGTCATTTCGTGTTGACGTTCACAGTTCTTGGCGCCGAAGCAGTTTTGCACCTTTTGACCAAACATTCAATGCTGAGCGTTTCCCATTTGCCACAGATTGAGCTCAGATCACTCCGTACAAAACTTACGGCAATCGACTCGTTGTTTTGATGCAACAGATAAAAATGCGGCTGCGTCTGCCAACCTTTGCTGCAATGGATACACCCAAGCGCATTGGGATTTCCCTGCAAACGTTTTCTGTTCGAATCTGGACGCGTAATTACTGAATATTGAATATAATACGTGTGGAAATATGGAAATGTAGGGCGCACTAACGTGGTAGAGTGTTATGGATTGCTTGTTGATATCGATTCATTGTGTAGATCCACATAACGCATCAGGCGTTTCTGCAGTTCACCACCGCTAATTCACTGGTCACTATCTACATAATTTGATAGAATCTGCAAGCATTTCTCAGCTCAATATCCATTTGCTTTCTCAAAATATCCTGGCTTTCATTAATCATTCATAAGCGAACTATTTTTAGCCAGAAGGGCTCTATTTTGAGGCCGCAGTCTGTTGAACCTGGATATTTTGCAAATTACCTTTTGGTGCAATAAATTTCAAAGCAGGTACGTTTGAAGTGCTTGCTTTCATGGCAAATCTATTTTGTTAGGTTTGCGGAGAATTCGGGACACAGAAGCACTCCACACTGCATTCATCAATACTGGATTCACGGTGTGCTGTTGTTCCTCAAGCATTTGCTGCACCTGAAAATTCTCATCATTGCCTCAACGGCAGGAGACTCGTTTCAGACATAACCTGTTTCTCAAGGAATTGTACGTTGTCTTTGAGGCAAGGCAATTGCAAACCTTTTCAGGGACGCAAAAGCTGTCAGAGGCTTCCAAACCTAAAAGCCAATCCCGGCATTGCTAACGACCCAAAATGACCTTCACAAAGTGCGCAAAGTGAGCCACGGCTCTGGAGAAAGTAAGAGCGTTTAGCGTAATCTCTGAGTGTAGTTCGAAGCCAATTTATTGGCATTCTACCTTCTCGACATGTTTTATTGCACCTCGGAAGATTTTGCCATGTCCGTTGGTTTTTGCTGGGCTGATCTACACACTTAGTACACGGAGGCAGTAAGTTACGTGAGTTTATCAGAGATCGTTTGCAGGTGCTCCTGTCGGGTGGTTCTGCCTCGAAACATCAAACGCCTTCAGTTCAGATTGCAACTCAAGCCTCTGGTGGAACTGTTGCTTTTCTGCTGATATGTGAGGATCTAATGTGTTCAACAACACAGAGTGAAGCCAGCTGCGGCTCTGCCTGCACACAGATTGGATTCTCCACGTTTGCATGATTCTGAAACAGTTTTCACATTTTTGCAGTTTCTGACTTTACTCTCGTTGTCGCCAACCACAGAATCACAAAGACACGCCCTGTTAGTGACTCACGCATTGTCAGCACCAATACAACTGCATAGTGACGATGACTCACCAAACACACGCCACCAAGTGACTCACCGTCACTTTCTCTGTGTTTTTGCGAAGTGCTTAAACAAACAAATCCATTCTACATCAATGTCTTTCAACTGGCTTGTTTGACCCCAAATGAAGTCATATATGAGAACCTCAACAAGAGTTTCCCACAGAGTAGGATTCTCCAGTTTGACTGCTGGGGTTGGAGTGCCCCACAGGCCAAAACAAGAGTACCTGGTTTTTGTGGTTACAAGAACACCAAATTCATCAACGGGTATTCTGGAGAACATGCAATTGCCTTTGTCAAGGAATTGAAACTTCTGCTCTGTTCTGTACTGTGCTTGTTTCAAGTTTGAATGGTTCTCTACTTCCTACCATTTCCCAGAGGAATTGCAATTGTGTCCTGTGCACACGTACGATGATCTGATTTGTCTTCCAAGTTGGGACACCTCAGACGTCAGGTTCTGCAACCAAGTTCTGCGTCAACGCTAAGTTCAGTGATGTCTGCTGTTTCCCTGATGTTTGAGTTAGAAGTTCCAAGCAACAACTCAACTTTTCAGTTTTGGAATTCATTCTGTCTGGTATGATCTTGGGAAATACGAGTTTTCTTTTCCTCAAAAGTAGTAAAACGCGTTGCCAACGCACTATTTGGTGCCCACAAATGTGTGCATCAGGTATGCGCCACACACAGGCGCTTGTGTTGCACATTGGACTCGAGAGAGGCGAACTCCGGCAAGTGTGGGAGGCTTAATCCCTCATCAAGTGGCCATCCATTGAGCCCCGGAATTACATGGGCTGTTGTACAAATGTAATTTGTGGTGGAGTCTGCACTTGTCACGAAAACCTCACAAGTGAGATGTCCAGTCAAGATTCGACTGGATGGGTGGGTGGGAGAACGGGCGGATTTTCTTGACCTGATTTTGAGCTTCGCCGCCCCCAATCATGATTACTCCGTCTGGAACACGACGCGACGCAGTCATCAGTCTGATAGAAGCTGAATATTTTGAGATTTCATTTTTGTGCGCCTTTTCACAACGAATTCACTTCTGCAAAAGCAACAAAACAACGACGTATGTGAACCATTGTGTTGAGAGTCTTTTTTCGTGTTTTGCAGACGGCTGCTACCGGCGGTCGGCGCGGCCGCTGACGACCCCACCCCCTCGCGAGCCCGACATGGAGACCGGCTTCCCAGACGTTGTGCCGCAGAGTCACAAGAAGGAGTGCTTCCCGGACGAGACGGCAGAGACCCGATGCCTGCACGGAGGCTCCTGCTTCGCCGTTGAGGTGGTGGATCCCATCTCGGAGGAACTCACAAGAAGTGTGGGCTGCCAGTGAGTACAGTGTGTCTGACGGTTCAATTGAGTGACTGGCCGAATGAATGACAAAAGCTCAAAGTTGATTGCAAAGACCAAATGACTCGACTTCTGCAAGCAGATTCTTCTGTGAACAGGTGCACACGTTTCCAGCCCATTCGTGCAATGTCAAGGTTTCTATTAAAATTTGGGATCTTTGTTGTCCGGAAACTTGACAAGAAACCAGGTTGTAGCAGGCGAACCCGAAAGCTGCTCAACAAGGTGAAGGTATCAGCGCTGAGGCGCTCAAACAACTGAACTTTTGTCGTGATGGGTTCCTTACATACAAGAGGCGAGGAAATGAGACGTTTGTGTTACTCGAATATGTCAAAGGTTCCTCCGCACAAGGTCCCACGTATGTATAATTCAGGCACAACCCAAAGCCCAAGCATCAGCCGAGAGAGGAGACTTCTTTGGTGTCTGTGTGCAAGGAATAGAAGAAGATGGGGCTTGACTGTCTTAAGCCTGTGTTCTGAGGAGAAGCAGCTTTTGACTCCCCCAGGAATTGTAGGTGTATCCAATAAAGATTTAGACTTGAGAAGTTATCCTCGCAGGAAAAGGCCCCCCGGAGAGTAGAAGCCCAGTCTTCTTTCATTTGGTCTCAATGCAGGGCCTTCAGATACTCCTTCCGAATCGCTGCAAGGCGTGAGTCGTTTTCAAATGCAAAGCATTGTTGCTAGACAGCGATTGAATTGGTGGTGCGGAAAACTTTTGTGAAGTATCGAGAGTGGTCGTCTCTATGATTCCGTGTCAAATTCACGCAGATTTGACAAGCTTCGGACGATGTGTTCGTGTACTGGCCGCAGCGTGACCAAAGCAGATTGAAAGTTGCAAAATTAATTCGTGATTTCTTCTCACACCAAATTGGTTGCGCTGCACGTCAGAAAAAGGACCAAACAATTGGATCTTTGCCGTAGCACAGACAGACAGACAGACAGACAGACAGACAGACAGACAGACAGACAGACAGACAGACAGACAGACAGACAGACAGACAGACAGACAGACAGAAAGACAGAAAGACAGAAAGACAGAAAGACAGAAAGACAGAAAGACAGAAAGACAGACAGACAGACAGACAGACAGACAGACAGACAGACAGACAGACAGACAGACAGACAGACAGACAGACAGAGCCACTCAGCCCAGCGCAAAATTGTCAGAAAAGCACTGGAGCCGATAGCGAAAGAAACCCAGGAGTGAGATTGCGTGCTGAATCTTCTTCAGGAGCCCTGAAGACTCTCAGCTCCAATGACACTGTGAATATGCTGATGAAATGAGGCTTTTCTCCTCGAGTGTGGGAGGCAGATCGTTTTAATACGTTTAGCGCCTGACGCTCGAAGACCCAGGCGGATCTGAAGGGGCCGAATCGCGACGTAAATTAGCTTCTCAATAATTCACACGGAATCCTCCTCACAGCCGCCGTCGTGAGTGATGGGAGACGATGGGCACCACTTTGAAGAAACAAAACGCAAGAGCAGCACATCTCTCGCAACGGTGTTGGCAACACAAAATTGTTTGTTTATTCGAACGGACCGCAGTTGAAAACAGCCGAGTTTTGAGATTTTGAGACCATTCAGAAACTTTTACCCGTACTCAAAGGCATTGATCTGCGTGCATGCTCACACTTCTTGCTGGCGTGAACTGAGGTCGAGCAAATCTGGGCGGAAATTGATGAGCTGGTCCCAAATTCAACTCCAAGGTCTCCATTCGCAGCCGGTCGATCAATTCTCATAAACTGTGGAGGGTGCTACCTTTCATGTTCCTTTGACCTGCGATGGGGAAGATGTGTTCCAATGAGGTGTCGCGGTTGGGAAGGACGTTGAAGTCTGCGACCCACTTTTCAAGACAAAGTCAAGAGTAATTTCCTTTCTGGCAGCAAGGCACAAACAACACTGTGTCGTTGCTCAGCCGGCAAGCTCCAGGGGTCCACTCGGACATTTTGAACATCAAGACAGAATACAAGACACAACAAACAACGGCTTGAGAAAATGAACCATGAAATCCGGCGAAATACGAGGATGTATCCAAAAATTCTGAGAATCAGCATGTTCAAGGGCGCACAAATTGACACGGTTGGTTGACCTGAGACAATAGCTGACTAGCAGAGTCCATTGTCCTTCGTGGAGACCCATGAACATGCTGAGTCTCAGAATATTTGGATACATCCTCGTATCCCCTTTTGGTCCTTTTCGCCCCGTCTCTGGCGTACAACAAAATTGAACGAGACACTGGTTGAAAAAGAGGAAAGGGCAGTGCTTTCATGGCCAACATTTTCAACCTCGGTCATCAAACACAGGTTTTGCTTTGAGCAGGATTTGAGGCGTTCGTCCACAGAAAGCACCAAATGAACGATGAAGCTGCCTCGCTTCGTGGCAAAATTTGTTCCAGAAACACAGGTATCAACCACAAAGTGACACCTCAACACATGAACGGAAGTTTTTCTCCATCCAAGAAAGGGGGCTTTGTCATTTTCTTGTCCGTGACCTTGACAGAAAAAGAGTAGAATAGAAAAACGAAGCGTTGAACAAAACCAGTGGAGGAACTTCAAACTGTTCACTGAGTTTCCCTTGGCTCTGTTCTAAAAGTACAACGCAAAGCAAGTTCGAAATCACTTATTTAGACACAAATCTCCCAAAATAGAAGTATCGAATTACTTGGCTCGAAGCTTATGGGTGACGCTGAGGTTCCTTTATCTGGAAGAGCAGCGTAATTTGCATCAGACAAACGGTTTACAGTCCTTTGAAGGGAGACGAAGCAGGAAAGCTTGCCAGGAATACGTCCACACAGATGTATTCCAAATGATTATCAGTGTTGTGTCCTTGAAACTGGAAATGCACAAGGGGCTCACTTTAACACTAAAAGTGCTACGAGCTACTATAGTAGCTTTCAGCATGTGGTAATTACAGCGGCATTGCTCACTAATTAATTGGGCCCCGGGGCGTGGCACATGCATCAGAGATGCTACTCCACTCTGCCAAATGATGCTTTCGCACGCTCACTTTGATTGACAGTGCACTTGACCAGATCTTCATGCTCATTGCAGCAGTTGGTGTGTCTTAAATTCACGTTGCATGCTTTTTGCGCCAAAGACGCGAAACCTTACCTCTTCAGTGCATGAACAGCACTGCCATCGGTGTCATGTCCTCCAACACGCGCCTCAAATGCCACAGAATTGCAAAGTCCTCTAAAGTTTTGAATTTGAGTCCCCTGAGAATGCGTGCCGCATGACGTGCATGTCAGTGTAAATCACATTGTCTCTGGGCCGTGATGTGTATGCGATAATTGTTTCGCCATATCGTCAGTCGCAAACCACATCGCCGGGCTGATGCAGAAAGAACACGTATTTCCAGCATGTTTGATACATTTATTCTGACTGAAACTGACACTGGAGGAACTCCATTTATACAAAGCGCAAC
>JAAUXT010010261.1_pt1 | contig 11840 bp, 10 predicted proteins | sample 7278171 | NCBI WGS metagenome assembly JAAUXT01 (sample SAMN14350112, study PRJNA611818) | marine sediment metagenome | isolation source: surface marine sediment (1.8m) | place: French Polynesia: Moorea | collected 2018-08
GGGGGGCGACGTGCTGCTGACGCTGGGCGCGGGTGATATCGGCCGGGCCGCGCGCGGCCTGGCGGAGGACTTCAGCAAGGCTTCCGGGAGCCGGGGGCAGGGCGGGTGAGCGTCATGGCGGAATCGTCCTTGCCTCGCGGTCGTCTGCGGCGCAACGAGCCCATGGCCCGCCACACATCCTGGCGGGTCGGCGGACCGGCGGAGAGATTCTACGAGCCGGCCAACCTGACCGATCTGAGCGTCTTCTTGGCCGACCTGCCGGCCGATGAGCCACTGCTGTGGCTGGGCCTCGGCAGCAACCTGCTGGTTAGGGACGGTGGTCTGCCGGGCACCGTGGTCACGACCGCGGGGCTACTCAACGCGGTGCAGCGGCTCGATGGGGATCGGCTGCGGGTCGAAGCCGGCGTGGCCTGCGCAAAAGTGGCCCGAGTCGCGGCGCGGGCAGGTCTCGCGGGCGCCGAGTTTCTGGCCGGTATCCCCGGCACCATGGGTGGCGCGCTGGCCATGAACGCGGGTGCTTTCGGCGGCGAGACGTGGCGAGTGGTAGAGCGGGTGGAAACGCTGGACCGGGCTGGTCGGCTGCGCGAACGCTCACCCGACGAATTCCGCATCGGATACCGGCAGGCGAGCGGGCCGGCCGGTGAGTGGTTCGTGGCCGCCCGGCTGCGTCTGGAGCGGGGCGACACGGCCGAGTCGAACCGGCGCATCCGGGATCTGCTGCGGCGCCGTTCGGATACCCAGCCCATGGGACAAGCCAGCTGCGGCTCCGTATTTCGTAACCCGCCCGGAGACTATGCGGCACGGCTTATCGAGGCGAGCGGGCTGAAGGGCCGACGCATCGGCGGTGCCTGCGTGTCGGAGAAGCACGCCAATTTCATCGTCAACACCGGCGGTGCCACGGCAGCCCATATCGAGATCCTGATTCGGGAGGTCATGGCGACAGTGCAGCGCGTGCAGGGGGTGGCACTCACCACCGAGGTGAAGATCGTGGGAAGGCCCGCGGATGACTTCTGACGCTCACAACACCTGCCCCGATCCGAGCGCATTCGGCAAGGTGGCAGTGCTGATGGGAGGCTGGGCAGCCGAGCGTGAGATCTCGCTGGAGAGCGGTGCGGCTGTGCTGGCGGCGCTGCGTCGCAGCGGCGTGGACGCCCACGGCGTCGACGTGGACCGGCGCATCGGGGCAACCCTGGAAGATGCGGATTTCGACCGCGTTTTCGTCGCACTGCACGGACGTGGCGGTGAGGACGGCGTGATCCAGGGCGTGCTGGAGGCCCTGGAGATCCCTTACACCGGCAGCGGCGTCCTGGCCTCCGCGATGGGCATGGACAAGGCGCGAACCAAGATGCTCTGGCAGGCGTCCGGGCTGCCCACGCCGGCCTACCAGGTGGTTACAAGTGAAGCCGACCTGGACACGGTGGCGCTGGGTTGGCCGGTCATGGTCAAGCCGGTGCATGAGGGCTCCAGCCTGGGGACCGGCCGCGCGGACAGCTTCGCGGAGCTGCGCAGGGCCTGGAGGGAGGCCGCGAGCTATGACACGGAGGTGCTTGTGGAGAGTTGGGTCGTGGGCGAGGAGTACACCGCTGCGGTGCTCGCTGGGCAGGCGCTGCCGTTGATCAAGCTGGAGACGCCGCGCGGGTTCTACGACTTCCAGGCCAAGTACGAAGATGAAAGTACGCGTTACATCTGCCCTTGCGGCCTGGACGGCGACGCCGAACAGCGACTTCAGGCCATGGCGCTGAAGGCCTTCGGTGTGCTCGGTGCGCGGGGTTGGGGCCGCGTCGATTTCTTTCTGGATGCAGGCTGCGATCCCTGGCTGATCGAGCTCAACACGATTCCCGGCATGACCAGCCATAGCCTGGTCCCCATGGCCGCCGCGGCCGCCGGAATCGAATTCGACGAGCTGGCGTTGAGAATCCTGGCCACTGCTGCCGTGGGCGAGCGGCCAGCGGCGCCGGAACCAAGCGATGAGCAATGAAGCGATGGTGGATGGGCGTCTTTCTGCTGCTCTTGATAAGCCTGGTCGCATGGGCGGCCTACACGGCACTGGACCCTCGGCGCGTGCCGATCGGAGCCGTGAGGGTGGAGGGCGAGTTCCAGTATCTGGCGCGCGAGCGCCTGGAGCAGGTTATCACCGCGCAGTTGCTGGACGGTTTCTTTTTGGTGGACCTGGATTCGGTGCGTGTGGCTGTGCTGAATCTGCCCTGGGTGAAGGCAGTGACGGTACGGCGGGTGTGGCCCGATCGCCTGCACGTGCGGGTGGTGGAGCGGCAGCCCGCCGCGCGCTGGGAGGCCGGTGGCTTGGTCGATGTAGACGGCGACGCTTTCAGGCCGGCCGCGCAGGAGGTTCCGCCGGGGCTCCCCGTCCTGTCCGGCCCCGAGGGCAGCGAAGCCCTGCTCCTCGGCGGTTATCGGCAGTTCGGCCGGTGGCTGGCGTCGCTACCGCTGATTCGGCGCGCCAGCATGGATGCCCGGCGCTCGTGGCGGTTGGAGCTCGCGGACGGCACGCGCCTGATTGTCGGGCGCCAGCCGGCCGAAGTGCGGTTGCGTCGCTTTGCACGGGTATTTCCAGCGGTGCAGGCCGACCGTGGCAGCAGGGCCGAGCAGGTGGATTTGAGGTATCCGAATGGATTCGCGGTGCGGTGGCGTGACAAGCCAGACACCAAGGTAAACGAGGACTGATGGGAAAGAAGATCGACAAGGGTCTCATAGTGGGGCTGGATATCGGCACCTCCAAAGTGGTGGCCATCGTGGGAGAGATCGGCACCGCCGGCGAGATCGAGGTCATCGGGCTCGGCTCTCATCCTTCGCGGGGCCTGAAGAAAGGCGTCGTGGTCAACATCGAGTCGACCGTTCAGTCCATCCAGCGGGCGGTGGAGGAGGCCGAGCTCATGGCCGGATGCCAGATCAACGCCGTGTTTGCCGGTATTGCCGGAAGCCACATCCGCAGCCTGAACTCCCATGGCATCGTGGCCATCCGCGACAAGGAGGTCACCCCGGGGGACATTGACCGGGTCATCGACGCAGCCCGGGCGGTGGCGATCCCGGCAGACCAGAAGGTTATCCATATCCTTCCCCAGGAGTTCCTGATCGACAACCAGGAAGGGATCCGGGAGCCGGTGGGCATGTCCGGCGTACGTCTCGAGGCAAAGGTTCATCTGGTGACCGGCGCAGTGAGCGCGGCCCAGAACATCATCAAGTGCGTGCGCCGCTGCGGTCTGGAGGTGGATGACATCATCCTGGAGCAGCTGGCTTCCAGCTACTCGGTGCTCACCGAGGACGAGAAAGAGCTGGGCGTCTGCCTGGTGGATATCGGCGGCGGCACGACCGACATCGCGGTGTTCACTGAGGGCGCCATCCGACACACGGCCGTTATCCCTATCGCCGGTGATCAGGTCACCAACGATATAGCCGTGGCGCTGCGTACCCCTAGCCAGCATGCCGAGGAAATCAAAATCAAGTACGCGTGCGCTTTGACTCAGCTGGCCAACCCGGAAGAAACCATCGAGGTGCCGAGCGTCGGCGATCGTCCGCCCCGGCGCCTGGCTCGGCAGACGTTGGCCGAGGTGGTGGAGCCGCGTTACGAGGAATTGCTCACGCTGGTGCAGGCAGAGCTGCGCCGCAGCGGTTTCGAGGACTTGACGGCCGCCGGCGTCGTGTTGACCGGTGGCAGTTCGAAAATGGAAGGCGTACCGGAGCTGGCTGAGGAAGTGTTCCACATGCCGGTACGCCTGGGGGTGCCCCAGCACGTATCGGGCCTGACCGAGGTGGTACGCAATCCTATCTACGCCACGGGCGTCGGATTGCTGCAGTTCGGGCACCAGCATGCCAAGGATTCAGCGGCCGAGGGCAAGGGAGGAGGGGGAATCAAAGGTGTTTGGGAACGCATGAAGAGTTGGTTTCAAGGCAATTTCTAATTCGGGAGTCGAGCGGTCATTGGGTTTCAGTGAGCGGGGTCGGCGCACAGGGCCGGTCCGGACGTGGTTACTAGAACCTGCCCGTAGTGCGACAGGAATAAGGGCAATAGTGAGCAGCTTTTTGGGATTGAAATCGAGTAGCAGAGGAGGAGCATTCCATGTTTGAACTTATGGACACGTACAGCCAGAACTCGGCGGTGATTAAAGTCATCGGCGTGGGCGGTGGCGGCGGCAATGCGTTGGAGCACATGCTGTCGGGAAGCATCGACGGGGTGGAGTTTATCTGCGCCAACACCGACGCTCAGGCATTGACCAGTTCGTCGGCAAAGACCGTCTTGCAGCTTGGAAACCACATCACCAAGGGTCTTGGCGCCGGTGCCAACCCGGAGGTGGGACGCCAGGCGGCACTCGAGGACAGGGACCGCATCGTCGAGGTCCTCGAGGGTGCGGACATGATTTTTCTCACTGCCGGCATGGGCGGTGGTACCGGCACGGGCGCCACCCCGGTTATCGCGCAGATGGCGAGGGAAATGGGCATTCTCACGGTGGCGGTGGTCACCAAGCCGTTCCCGTTCGAGCTGCGCAAACGGATGCAGATCGCGGAGGCTGGCATCAAGGAACTCACCGAGCACGTGGATTCCCTGATCACCGTTCCGAACGAGAAGCTGCTGAGCGTGCTCGGTCCGGGCATGTCGCTCAAGGACGCATTCAAGGCGGCCAACGATGTGTTGCACGGAGCCGTGCAGGGCATCGCCGAGCTCATCACCCACCCGGGCCTCATCAACGTGGATTTCGCCGACGTGAAAACGGTGATGTCCGAGAAAGGCCGGGCTATGATGGGCTCGGGTCGGGCGATGGGCGAAGACAGGGCCCGGGAGGCGGCTGAAGCAGCCATCGCCTGCCCGCTGCTGGAGGACGTAAACCTGGCCGGCGCTCGGGGTATCCTCGTCAACGTGACGGCGGGTGCCGACCTGGGCATGAACGAGTTTCAGTCAGTCGGCGAAGCCATCAACAACTTCGCCTCGGACGAGGCGCTCGTCGTCATGGGCACCGTGCTGGAAGAGAGCGGCAGCGACGAGTTGCGCGTCACGGTGGTTGCCACGGGTCTCGACCAGGCTGCCGTGCGGGAGGCAAGCCCGGGCATCAAGCTGGTCAAGCCGAGCAGTGACGGCCAGATCGACTACAAGCGGCTGGACCGGCCGACAGTGATCCGCAACCAGGCGACGGAGCAGCAGGCTTCCGGACTGGACGCCGACTCGGACTACCTGGACATACCTGCTTTCTTGCGGCGTCAGGCGGACTAGCCCCCGGCAAGCCTGCCCGGCGTCTAGGTTGGCGCCGGGCGGGGTGCGGTGGACATTGGCGCGAGGTCACGGCCAGGGCAGCAGGGGTGCTCCGGAGCGGCTCGCGAACAGGTGCTTCGCGCGGCGGCGCGCATAGCCTCCGTGTGGCGCAGGACGCCGTGGGCGAACGGGACCCGTGGCCCGGTGCGCAGTGGAACGGGCGGGCGGTGAGCGGTGTGCCGGGACTCAGGCTGTGCTAGCATTCTGGCGTTTGCCGCTGAGGCGGCGGCGCCAGAGTGGCTAGGGAAAAAGGGGGGCGATGATCACGCAGCGCACGCTAAAGAACGCGATTCGTGCCACCGGTATCGGGCTGCATACCGGTGAGAAGGTGTACCTTACGCTGAGACCGGCCGCCGGCGGCACCGGCGTGGTGTTTCGTCGGGTGGATCTGGACCCCCCCGTGGAGATACCGGCGCGGCTGGAATATGTGACAGACACTCGGCTGTCCACGACGCTCGGCCGCGACGGCGCCGCGGTCTCGACGGTCGAGCATCTGCTCTCGGCGCTGTCTGGGCTCGGCATCGACAACGTCTACGTGGACGTCAGTGCACCCGAGGTGCCGGTCATGGACGGCAGCGCAGGGCCGTTTGTGTTCCTAATCCAGTCCGCGGGCGTCGAGGAGCAGCGGGTTCCCCGGACCTATATGCGCATCAAGAAACGCATACGCGTCAGCGACGGTGATAAGTGGGTAAAGCTGGAGCCCCACGAAGGGTTCAAGGTATCTGTCAGTATCGAGTTCGACCACCCCGTGTTTCGCGAGCGCCTTCAGTCCGCTTCGCTGGATTTTTCCAAGTGTTCCTACGTGCGGGAGGTCAGCCGTGCGCGGACCTTCGGCTTTACGCGGGACGTGGAGCGGCTGAGGGAATCCAAGCTCGCGCTGGGCGGCAGTTTGAGCAACGCGCTGGTTCTGGACGACTATCGGGTCCTCAACGAAGACGGCTTGCGCTATGCCGATGAGTTCGTCCGGCACAAAATGTTGGACGCGGTGGGCGATTTGTACCTGCTCGGACACGGCCTAATCGGGCATTTCAGCGGCTACAAGTCCGGCCACGCGCTGAACAACCGGCTATTGACGACCCTGGTTGCGGACAGCGCAGCCTGGGAGGTGCTGACCCTGAGAGAGCGAGACCGGGTGTTTGCCATGCCTGTGGAACCGCTCCCCTCCGCCGGGTAGTGCGGACGAGCCGCCGCCGGAGTCACCGCTGCCCGGCTCAGTCAGCGCGCCGGGACAAGCTTAGCAGGACGTCCTGCAGGGCGGCATCTTCGGTGTTCTCCGCCACCTGGCGCAGCAGGGCGGCCGATTCCCGGGATAACCTCGCGCGCCGCGCAGGCTCCGCCGACGGCCGGAACGCTTCCGGCCTGACCTGCACCTTGGTATGTTTGATCCGGTCCCACCCGAGCTGTCTCGACAGCTGCTGCAGGATGCCGGGGGCCAGGTAGCGCAAGCGCGAGCCCCAGGCCGACGAGGGCGTCTGCAGCACCAGCGTGTCGTGGTTGATGTTGGCCACCCGGCAGCGCCCAGCCAGCGGGGCCCCCAGCAGCTGCTGCAGAGCTTGGTCGACCCGCTCGAGGTAGCGGGCGCGGCGTACCAAACGCTCCAAGCCCGGAGAATCACCGCAGAATCGGCCCACGGTCTTTGTTTGTGACGGGCGTCCGTTCTCCCGCGCGCGGTTGCTTGACATAGGAAGCACGCCTATTCCAGGGACCTATCGTGGTCTGCTAAAGTACTATATAGTCAGGACGCTAATCAGGGTAAGCCATGGAAGCGCGCCAGACAGGGGTCGACGGCGGCCCGCAGGGCACAGTGGACGGGTTTCGCTCGCGGCTACGCCCAGGGGTCTAACCGGTTGATTTACCCGCCGTTTGGCGCTTCTGGCCGGGTCCGGTAAGAGGCCAGCCGGGAGACCGTGCCAGCAGAACGACGGGTAAGAGCATAAATAGCACAGTCACGTCGCAATGGAGATCATTTGCGTATCGAACACGCCCGGTGGGGGTCGACGGCTCCACTTGGGCACCTGGGGGACGATGGGGGTTGCAGCCGCGCTGCTGCTCGTAGCCAGTGCGCTCGTCTTCGGTGGCTACCAGGTGGGCGTGTCGATGGCAAAACAGGAGAACGAGCCTGCGGCGGACATCTGGGAGGGCGAGCTGGAGCGCCAGCGGGAGGACGTGGCGCGCGCCAAAGCCAACGCTGAGCATCACCTCAATGCACTGGCCCAGCGGCTGGGGCAACTGCAGGCGCACATAATCCGTCTGGACGCCTTGGGCGGGCGCCTGGTGGACATGGCCGAATTGGATACGGGCGAATTTGATTTCGTCTCCCGCCCGGCCATGGGGGGACCTGAGAATACGGCATCTCTACAATCCAACACCGTTCCTGACTTTTTGACGGCGCTGGACGCCTTGGACCAGCAGCTGGATGATCGCAGCCAGCAGCTTCACGTGCTGGAATCGCTGTTGATGAACCGGCGGCTGGCGTCTGCCGTGCGGCCTACCGGGCGGCCCATCCGCAAGGGTTGGATTTCGTCCTACTACGGCAAGCGCACCGATCCCATCACCGGGAAGAAGGCCTACCACGATGGCATCGACTTCGCAGGCAAGCGCGGCTCTGACGTAGTCGCCGTGGCTTCCGGCGTGGTGACCTGGTCGGGCAAGCGCTACGGCTACGGGAAGATGGTCGAGCTTAACCACGGCAACGGCCTGGTCACACGCTATGCCCACAACCAGGACAACTTGGTGAAAGTGGGCGAGACGGTTCGCAAAGGCCAGACCATCGCCAAGATGGGTTCCAGCGGCCGGTCCACAGGCCCGCATGTGCATTTCGAAGTTCTGCGTAACGGCAGGACGGTCAACCCCATAAAGTACGTCAGGGCTCGCGGCTGATCCCCAGCCGGCGTTCGCGCCGGAGCCTCGTGCTTTGCTATCCTAAGCAGGCTTTTTTCAACGTTCACCCGCGCCCCGGCCGACCCCAGCGGTGCCGCGACCCGGTCTGACTGGTGTGGGTCCTGGTCGCGCGGAGCATCCGCCGACTCTTCTAGGTAACCGACGGACTGACACCCCAGCATGGCTAGTAAGTTCCTCAGCAAAGTATTCGGCAGTCGCAACGAGCGAGTCCTGAAGCGGCTGAACAGGACCGTCAGGGACATCAATGCCCTGGAAGAGTCCCTGACCTCACTCACCGACGAGGCGCTACGGGCGAAGACGGAGGAGTTTCGCAGCAGGCTCGAGCAGGGGGCAACCCTCGACAGCGTGCTGCCCGAAGCCTTTGCCACGGTGAGAGAAGCCGGCCGAAGGGTGCTGCAGATGCGCCATTTCGACGTCCAGCTTATCGGGGGCATGGTGCTGCACGAGGGCAAGATAGCGGAGATGCGCACCGGCGAGGGCAAGACCCTTGTGGCCACGCTGACGGCCTATCTCAATGCCCTGCCCGGCAAGGGTGTGCACGTAGTCACGGTCAATGACTATCTGGCCCGTCGAGACGCCGAATGGATGGGCCAGCTCTACCGATTTCTCGGTCTCAAGGTTGGGGTGATCAACTCCTCCGGCGGCCTGGGTCCGGACAGCAGCTCCTACGAGTACGATCCCGACTATGACGGCTCCGCTGGCGGCTACGAAAACATGCGGCCCGTGACCCGGCGTGAAGCGTACGGCGCCGATATCACCTACGGGACCAACAACGAGTTCGGCTTCGACTACCTGCGTGACAACATGGCGTTCAGCGCGGCGGAGAAAACGCAGGGTGTGCTTAACTTCGCCATCGTTGACGAAGTTGACTCCATTCTCATCGACGAGGCCCGCACGCCGTTGATCATCTCCGGGCCGACAGACGAAAACTCCGAACTCTATCTGAAGATGAACCGGCTGATCCCCAAGCTCAGCCGCCAGGAAGAAGAGGACGGCCCCGGCGATTACAGCGTCGACGAGAAACAGCGTCAGATCTTTCTTACCGAAGAAGGCCACGCGCGCGTCGAGGAATTGTTGACCAAGGACGGGCTGCTGCGCGAGGGCGAGAGCCTGTACGATGCCAGCAACATTATCCTCATGCACCACTTGAATGCGGCGCTGCGTGCCCACGCCCTCTTTCAGAAGGATGTGGACTACATCGTGAAGGACAACGAGGTGGTCATCGTCGACGAGTTCACCGGTCGCACCATGCCGGGTCGGCGCTGGTCGGAAGGCCTGCATCAGGCCGTGGAGGCCAAAGAGGGGGTGACGATCCAGAACGAGAATCAGACCCTGGCGTCGATTACCTTCCAGAACTATTTCCGGCTCTACGACAAGCTGTCCGGGATGACCGGCACCGCCGACACCGAAGCCTTCGAGTTCCAGCAGATCTACGGGCTTGAAGTGGTCGTCATTCCAACCCACAAGGACATGGTCCGGAACGATATGCCCGACCTGGTCTATCTCACGCAGAAGGAGAAATTCGACGCCGTTATCGAGGACATCAAGAACTGTCGGAGCAGCGGGCAGCCTGTGCTGGTGGGCACCGCGTCTATCGAGACCTCGGAGTATCTGGCGGGCGTGCTTAACAAGGAGAAGATCCCGCATCAGGTGCTCAACGCCAAGCAGCACGAGCGCGAAGCCAATGTGATTGCGCGTGCGGGCGAGCCAGGAACCGTCACCATTGCCACCAACATGGCGGGCCGGGGTACCGACATTGTGCTCGGCGGCAACCTGCAGGCGGATCTGAAGCAACAGGGAAACCCGGACAAAGAGGCCGTAGGCAAGCTGACCGAGCAGTGGCAAGAGCGTCACGAGAAAGTGGTTGCGGCGGGAGGCTTACACATCATTGGCTCGGAGCGCCATGAGTCTCGCCGCATCGACAACCAGCTGCGAGGTCGCTCCGGCCGCCAGGGAGACCCTGGCTCCAGTCGCTTCTACCTGTCCCTGGAAGACAGCCTGATGCGCATCTTCGCCTCCGACCGGGTGGCTGGCCTGATGCAGAAGCTCGGCATGGAGGAGGGCGAGGCCATCGAGCACCCGTGGGTCACCAAAGCCATCGAGAACGCACAGCGCAAGGTGGAAGGTCGGAACTTCGACATTCGTAAACAGCTGCTGGAGTTCGACGACGTGGCCAACGACCAGCGTCGCGTGATTTACGAGCAGCGCAGCGAGCTGATGTCCACGGATGACGTCTCCGAGACCATTACCGCACTCCGGGAGGATGTGGTCACCACGGTGTTCAACGCCTTTGTCCCTCCGGGCAGTCTGGAGGAGCAGTGGGATATCCCCGGGCTTCAGGAGGCGTTGCAGAAGGAGTTCGACCTGAAGCTGGATATCCAGGGCTGGCTTGACGCCGACGACAGCCTGCACGAAGAGACGTTGCGGCGGAAGGTGCAGGACACGGCCGCGGAGGTTTACAAGGCCAAGGAGACGGCGGTGGGCAGCGCGGTGCTTAGGCATTTCGAGAAGGCCATCATGCTCCAGGTCCTGGACAGCTTGTGGAAGGAGCATCTGGCTGCCATGGATTACCTGCGCCAGGGAATCCACCTGCGTGGATATGCCCAGAAAAACCCGAAGCAGGAATACAAGCGGGAGGCCTTCGAGATGTTCGAAGATCTCCTGGAGCGGGTGAAGCATGACGTGGTGGGCATCCTTGCCCGCGTTCAGGTGCGGGCCGAGGAGGACGTGCAGGCCGTGGAGGAACAGCGCCGCAGCCGCGCACCCATGCGGTATTCGCACCCCGAGGCAGGCGGCTATCCCGTCGCGGCGGGCGCCATGGCGGCCATGGGCGGCGGCCCGCCCCCCGACCAGGCCCAAGCTCCCCCCGAAGCGGAACGCCATACCCCCTTCGTGCGCGAAGGCCGCAAAATCGGCCGCAACGAACCCTGCCCCTGCGGCTCCGGAAAGAAGTACAAGCACTGTCACGGGAAGCTCAATTGAGTGAGCAGTGAGCAGTGAGTAGTGAGTAGTGAGTAGTGAAGAGTGACGGTCAGTCGTCGTGGGTCGGCAGATTCAAGCCGATAAGGACGGCTTCCGGTCAATGACCATAGGAGCTGTGGTATACGACACTGCGAGCCCCACACTGCCTTGCACGCCATGCAAGGCCAGTCCATCCTGTTGAAAACGCTTAACGCTTAACGCTTAACGCTTAACGCTTAACGCTTAACGAATCACGAATCACGCTTCACGCTTCACGCTTCACGCTTCACGAGTCACGAGTCACCATTCACGACTCACCAGTCACTATTCACTGTTAACCACTCACTGATCACCATTCACCTGCCACACTCATGCCCGTCCGACTCGCAGAACCCGACACGCTGTTGCCCGTGCCCGGGATCCGTCTCGGCGTGGCCCGGGCTGGCATCAGGTATCCGGACCGGGACGATCTGGTGGTGATGGAAGTCTCTGAAGGCTGCCGGTGTGCCGCGGTTTTCACGACCAACGCTTTCAGCGCGGCGCCGGTCAATCTGGCGCGCCTGCACCTCTCCTAGGCGGCGCCGCGTTATCTGCTGATCAAATCGGGAAACGCCAACGCCGGCACCGGCGACCGGGGTCTGGCCGATGCTGTTGCCTGTTGTCGTGCGACGGCGGAGCACACGGCCTGTGACGTCCGCAACGTGCTGCCTTTCTCCAC
>JAAUXT010069086.1_pt1 | contig 11839 bp, 15 predicted proteins | sample 7278171 | NCBI WGS metagenome assembly JAAUXT01 (sample SAMN14350112, study PRJNA611818) | marine sediment metagenome | isolation source: surface marine sediment (1.8m) | place: French Polynesia: Moorea | collected 2018-08
AAAAAATGGTCTGGACCATTCACGACTGCAACTTCACTTTACTGACGGCGTCAAAAGTGAAGTTGCAGTCGAGAAAAATGACGACGTCAGCGCCCAACGTGAAAACCGCTAGACTCACGTGCACGAAACTGCTGCTGTGTGGTTCAGTTATGTGCACTGCATGCAGTCGTTTCAAGTTCGGTGTGGTGTTCTACGGAGGTGCCTGTCGTGCTTTGAGAGGAGTGTATTTCCACGTGCACGCCACAAGTCAGGTTGATTTCACCACTAGTATTTGGTTGCACGCAGTGGTTGATTGTGAAATTACAGTGTTGATTGTGGAAAGTAGGTTTCTTGTTCTGAATGAAGAACTATCTCCATCTGCATGTGTGCACGCTTGTGACAAAAGATGACACTGGCTTGTTGGTGCACATTATACAATATACTGTTCTTCTGTGCAAACATGCACGCATGCGGACCAAAATCACGCACGCATGCAGGGAACTGTCACGCACGCATAGAATCAGGCTTCCTTCCATGGGAGGGTACTTTCCCCACTTCTTGTTTTTGCGCACATTTATTGCTGCCTCAATACTGTCAGTCAGTGTAATGTGGAGCCTTCAGTTCATTGGGTCACAACGCCGGTAACCATGGCATCCAGGCGCCTCCGCTGTTGGCCGGGTCGGCTCCATCCGGGTCGCTGGGCAGGACGCAGGGCGCGACGGCCGTCGCGTTGAAGACGGCGAGTCGCTCCAGCATCTCCATGACGACCTGTGGGATCAAGGGCTCTTCGCCTGATAACAGCTTTTGCGTCGTTATAGCGATGTAGAAAGAGACAACGCCTGTGTCCGAAGGTGCAAAATTTGTTAACGATCTTTTTTTTTCAAAGGGGAAAGGCTCACGGGCACTTGGAGTGCACTCGTCTTTCGCGAGGACCTCCGCAAGATCTACATTTGTTCAGGGCATGCAAATTTTTGGATGCTCTTGGACGATTGTTCTCAGCATACTGTTGTGTCTCAAGGGGAAGTATTTCAGCTGTGTTTATACTCGGATGGATATACCCACCTCGAGGTACTCAGATTCAGATACCCACCTCGGGGTACTCAGATACCCACCTCGGGGTACTCAGACTCAGATACCCACCTTGGGGTACTCAGACTCAGATACCCACCTCGGAGTACTCAGACTCAGATACCCACCTCGGGGTACTCAGATTCAGATACCCACCTTGGGGTACTCAGATTCAGATACCCACCTCGGGGTACTCAGACTCAGATACCCACCTCAGGGTACTCAGATACCCACCTCGGGGTACTCAGACTCAGATACCCACCTCGGGGTACTCAGATACCCACCTCGGGGTACTCAGACTCAGATACCCACCTCGGGGTACTCAGCTGCGACGTTCGTTGATTCCGTCGGATCCGTCTCCACGTTGAACAGGAAGAGATTTTCACCAATTGTGTCCTCTGCAATTCAATGAAAGCGTTCAGGAGAAGAACAAAACGGCGTATCGTGACAAAGGAGGAGCAGTCTCCTGCAAGCATCAGCGCGCGTGTTTGCATACCCTGTTTAGTTGTCGTTGCAACTCTACCCTCCTGCCCTACCCCAAGAGGACTTGGAGTGTTGTGCGGCAACAACGGACGATTCCTTGTCGAAAAACAAACATCGCGCCGCGTCGCTGGCATTACTCGTAAAACGTTGCGTTCGGATTTTGACCCTTGATTATCACGTGGGTGACGCGACGTTGGCGGCGTGAGGTGATTTCAAACGCCCCCACCAGCAGCACACACCCCTCTTGTGACGGAATTCCGGGCCCACCGGAGCAACGTACCCTGGTTCCCGGTCATGATCTTCCACGTCTGTGACGTGAGCGACGCCTGGACGCGCACGTCGAACACGTCCGGGTACGTGTTGTTTCCCTTCGGAGTCACGTTCGGGTTGATGTGGTGCAGGACGGAGGGTCGCGGACTCGGCGTGTTCTCACTAGTGTTGAGAAACAGAAAATCGTCCAAGTGCTGTGAACTCGATTGCAGCACCCAGATCGGGTCACGGGTTCCAGGCCCCAGGCCTCAGGCCTCAGTCTCAGGCGGCGACTGACCTTCAAACGCCGAAAGGTGGTTGGTTGGGCCGGGTCCACCTGGGTGCCTGAGACCTCAAAACACTTTACTTTTGTGAGGAAGCAAGATGCACTGGGAGCATTTGGCCCATCACCAAGGGCGAACCTTCACGGTGAGACAATTGGAAAACTTCCGCAGAGCCTGAGCTGACCTGATTGCACTCCAGATGTCGAATCCGTCGAGCTCCAGGTCTGTCGTGTCGCCGCCCGCCAGACTGACCAGGGTCGGCATCCAGTCGGACACGTGCAGCAGTCCCTGGTACTCGACCCCCGAGCTGGACAGCAGAGGACTCGCCACGAACGCCGCCGCCTGGATCCCTCCGTAGAAATAGGTGCTTTTCTCGTCCCTGAGGGGCGAGTTGTCGGCTCCTGAGTGTATGTCCCCTCCGTTGTCTGGAGAAAGAAAAGTGGTGCTGAGTGCTTTGGCAATCTGCGATTGAGGTTTTGGGGGCCCAAACCTCAGAAGGGTCTTAACTCCACAAATACACAGATCTTGTAAACCTGTGGCACATAGCGAGGGGGCAGGGGGTGCAACTTGATTGGTTTGGGGGTCATGGAGGACCAGGCCCACGGCACAGAGGACACTGATCCAGGACCATTTCAATTCAGTGTGCTCTGCAGTTTCGTTTTGAGGCTCAAATCAACAAGTCACATGCATCTGGCCAACGCCCCACCTGAAGAGAATATGAAGACAGTGTTGTTCCACAGGCCTGCCTGCTGAAGTGCTGACGTCACGTTCCGTATTGCGTCATCAGCACACGTCATCATTGCTGCAATCAGGCGAGCAGCATGACATCATGAAACTTCCACCGAAATGCGAACAGAAGACCTCAAAAACTATTGGCAAAGCACAAACTGCATGCAGTTTGGTCAGCAGTCTTTGAATCGACAAAGTTTCTTTGTGCAACACATCACGTTCGGGACCTTTTCAGGGTCGGATCCAGGGGCTGGTGCTCCTGGACCACATCAAGGATGCACTAATGAATCCACCTGCATAAATCTTCCTGTTCTCATCCTCTATATCATCGTACAGGTCGATGTATTCCTGAGGAGCCTGAAGGGGCACGTGAGGTGCGTGGAATGACACGTCCAGAAAGAGTGGCTGAAACGATTCACGAGAAAGTACGTTTCGCTTCTGCTTGTCCTTGTCCTTGTGTGCCTTGTGTGTGTGTGTGTGTGTGTGTGTGTGTGTGTGTGTGTGTGTGTGTGTGTGTGTGTGTCTGTCTGTCTGTATCTGTGTCTGTGTCTGTGTGTGTGTGTGTTTGTGCGCCTGCGTGTGTGTGCGTGTATGTGTGTTTGTGCGCCTGCGTGTGTGTGCGTGTGTGTATGTTTGTTAGATCCAAGTGAAGCGAACATCAACGCCTGTGTGTTTTGTTCGCACACTCACACATTCTCTTCTCTCTCTCTCCAGCTCGCAGCGCTCAGTGGAGAGATGGACGGAAAGGAGCCTCCTCCCTACAGTAAGGTGGGCCACGTGGGGCCGCCTCCACCCGGGCCGTGCCCCACCGCGCCGCCGCCGCTGGAGCCGGGCCCCCCGCCCGGACCGTGGGTCCCGCCCCCGGCCTACAGCCCGCCAGGTAGGACACACACAGGTCTGTCTGTCTGTCTGTCTGTCTGTCTGTCTGTCTGTCTGTCTGTCTGTCTGTGTCTCTGTCTGTCTGTCTGTCTGTCTGTCTGTCTGAGTGTCTGTCTGCCTCTGTCTGTCTGTGTCTCTGTCTCCCTTTGTCTGTCTATCTGTCTGTCTGTCTCTCTCTCTCCCTCTCTCTGCCACTGCTTGTCTGTCACGCACACGTACTCTCTCCCACGGACCTTCACTGGTTGATCTTCTCCAGGACCCGGTGGTGTTGGGCCGTTCCAGCCGCCCGGCTACAGTCCCTTCTCCTACCCACCACAACAGCCGCCGCCGCCGCTCACCTCCACCGTCGGTACACAGGTCAGTACACGCGTCTTCTTGCACTACAGACACACCATGTTCAGGGACAGGCCCAGGGGTGTGTTTCGGTGGGTCCAGAGTCAGATCCAGGGACAGGACCAGAGCCTGGGTTGATCAGTGACCCCAAGGGCAAATCAAGGGTAGGTACAGGGGCAGATCCAGTGGTGGGTCCAACGAGAGATCCAGGGGTGGATCCTCTGACAGTTCTGAGGGCTGGGTCCAGCAGCAAATTCAACGGTAGATTCAATGACAGATTGAACTATGGAAACCAGGGGCAGAGGTTTCGTTGCAAATCCAGGGGTGGATCCAGAGGCAAATTTGGGATACAGATCCACGAGTAATTCCGATGTGTCCGTTGGTAGAACCTGCGAGATCTGCGGAGAGTTCCTATTGACGGAACGCTGGGTGAGCTGGTTATGCTGACCAATCAGCTGGGCGAAAAAGGTTTGGAAATTGACAGGAGCCACACCTGTGAAAGAACGCGAATTCACAGTGCGCTCTCTCACCGCCAGGCGTCGCCGCATGACGCGCCTCGTCCTCACACCGCTCACGTCCACGTCACGCCCACGTCTACGTCGACGTCTACGTGGCGGGAGCAGCAGCGACGCAGACAGTGCTGCGGCCACGACACGTCTTGCTGCGAGTGCTGCGGCTGCAAGTAAGCAACTCTCGGGTCACTCTCACTCTCCACTAGGTGGCGCCACGCGACGCGTCACGCACGCGCACGGCGCGCGTTCGCGTAGCGACGTCCACGCCGACGTGGCAGGAGCGGCAGGAGCAGCAGATGCTGTGCGACGGGTCTTGCTGCTCCGAGTGCTGCAGCTGTGTGTGAGTATTCAGGGAGCAAGCTAGTACTCAAAGGTCACGTGAGTATTTCAAGGTCAAGTGAATACTCGGCGGTCAAATGTGTGCTCAACGGTCAAACACAGGTGAAGTATGCAGTCAAAAGTCAAATAACTGCTCAAAGCTTGTGTGAGTACTCAAAGGTTCAATGAGCACTCCAAGGTCCAGTGTGTTCTCAAGGTCGTGTGAGTATTCCAAGGTCGCGCGATGACGCAAAGGTCAAACGAGTACTCAAATGTCACAAGGAACTTGAAAATTTGAGTTGGTTGTCCTTTCCTCATTCACACGCAACACGTGAGTGGTCTCAGGTCACGTGGTGTCCATTTCCGGTTCCCAAGGCACTTACTTCCGGTTGACGCTGGCTTCACTTCCGGTTGGTCAGGTGGACGCGGGGCGGCGGCTTCTGCTGCTCGGTCGGCTGGTTCGTGGCCGGGAGCCTCGTTCTGGCGTTCTGCGTCGCGTATCAGGTGTTCCGGCAGCAGCAGACAGGACACTTCATAGAGAGCACCTGCGTCACGGTCAGTGTGCGTGCGTAGAGTCACGGGGTGTGCGTGCGTGTGGGTCAGGAGGTGTGCGTGCGTGTGTGTGCGCGCGAGCGTGCCTGTGGGTCATGTGGTGTGCGTTCGTGCGTGTGTGGGGAGTGTACTTGCGTGTGGGTCATGGTGTGTGTGTGTGTGTTTGTGTGTAGGAGTGCAGGTGCACAGGTGAGTTGGGAGTGTGCGTGTGAGTGCGTGCATGTATGTGGGCACTTGTGCGTGTGTGTGTGAGTCTGCAAACTTGCAGGCTTGGGTGTGTGCACACATGTGTGCGCACTTTGTGGAGTGTCTGGATGCATCTGTGTGTGTGTGTGTGCGTGTGTGCGTGTGTGTGTAGGAGTGCGGGTGTGCGTGTGACGTATTGAGAGGTTTTGCTGTGGGGAAGATTCGTGCGTAGTGTATGCGTGTTGGTGACTGTGTGTCTGTGTGTGTGGCTTCCGGTTCCTGCTCCAATGACGTCATTTCCGGTGTTGGCGCAGGTCTGACCTCCATCCCACAATGCATCACTCTCGATGCACAACCCCCCTGTACTGAGTTTGGCGAAGTCAAGAACGCTTCAACGAAGCCATTTCCTTCAAAGAAAATAGTTCCCTCCACAGGAGCATGTTTACGAGCGGAACGATACGCGGATCGCGTGTGAGTGCAGCGGCTGTGAGGAGGAGGGCACGATGAATTACTACCCGTGTCACGTGGTGCTGGCGCGCGTGCGCTACGAGTCCGGGAACCAATCAGAGCCGCTGCAGATCTACGCTGCGACCGACGACATCCATTCACACAAGGACGTGAGTACTTTCCTTCGTGTAAAGATGTGAGTACCACCAGTGAATACAAAGATGTGACCACCATGAGTACAAAGATGTGAGTACCACCAGTGAGTACAAAGATATGAGTACCACCAGTGAGTACAAAGATATGAGTACTACCAGTGAGTACAAAAGATGTGAGTATGTGCCACCACGAGTACAAGCACGTGAGTGACACCGTGGGGCCAACGCCACCCTTGCTGAATCTCCCTCTCATCTGGTTCCCTTGCGGCGTCCCTTGCCCTTGCGTGTCTCAGGTCGCGGACCACGCACCACGTACGAATTATCCCAACAGCTGTACATCCCTATTCTGGTTGCGTTGCACGACGCGTCCCCAGCCAAAGTCTGTTTGACGCCTCAGTCAGTGTCCACGGGCCACGCATGTATCATCCCTACGGCTGAACCTCTCTTCCGTCCTGTTCCATTGCAGCGTCCCTGGCCAACGTCTGGTTCACGACACAGCTAAACCTCCCTGTTCTGTTCCGTTCCAGCGTCAATAGCCCATGTCTGTTTCACAGTCAGTGTGCACGGACCACCATCCCCACATCTAAACCTCCCTATTCCATTACAGTGTTCCTACTCCCCCCGAGGCAGCTGCTCCACCACCAGCATCGAGCTCACGGAACCCTACTTCCGGCGTCTCGGGGCCCTCAAACCCGGCGCAAAGTACCCGTGCTTCTACTCACCGGAAGTGCCCCACACCGTCGTGCTGCAGCGCTTCCTGACCGTGCCCATCCCCGTGTTCGTGCTGGGCGCCATCTTTGTTGCGGTGGGCGTGGTGACGTGGGCGCTGGTGAAGTTCCGGGGGAGGAGGTGCGGCTGTCCCGCCCAGTCGGACATCATCGCGGCGCAGAGGGAGGAGATGGAAGAGCTGCAGCTGCAGGCGAGGGGCGGGGCTGCAAATTGAGGCTGGGTCCAGGGGCGGGTCCAGGGGCGGGTCCAGGGGTGGGTCCAGGAGTGGGTCCAGGGGTGGGTCCAGGAGTGGGTCCTGGGTGGGTCCAGGAGCGGGTCCAGGGGCGGGTCCAGGAGCGGGTCCAGGGGCGGGACCAGGGGTGGGGCCTCCAACTGAGCTGGGTCCAGGGGCAGGTCTTGGGTGGGTCCAGCATTGGGTCCAGGGGTGAGTCCAGGAGTGGGTCCAGGGGTGGGTCTGTGGGGCAGGTTTGGGGGTGAGTCCCTGGGCAGGTCCACAGGTGGGTCCAGAGATGAGTCCAGGCATCAGGTTCAGGGGCCTTGGGACCAGTCTGAGGGTGTGTCCAGAGGTAGTGCCAGGGGCCGGGCGGGGGCGGGTCCAGGGATGAATCCAGCGGTAGGTGCAGCTGTTGGGTGGATCTTGGGGCATTGTTTGGAGCCCAGGGTTGAGTTCAGGGGCTGGTCCAGGGCCAGGTCCATGGATAAGTTCAGAGGTGGGTCCAGGGACAAGTCCAAGGGTGTGTCCAGGGATATGTCCAGGGGTGACACCAGGGACAGGGGCAGGTGGGCGCAACATTCCAGGGGTGGATCCAGGATCAGGATGACAAACCGCAGGAGCTCGAGACGGATCCAGCCGAGGTGACCCAGGACGGACTGTACGAGCCCAACTCGATCAAGCTTGCCAAACATTGTGAACGTGTTCATTTGCTGGCTTCTTATGTGATGCACAGCGGCCAAACCTCCCTACTGAGGAACGTCCGCCTCTACTGAGCGGACTCTGTCTGAAGTGGACACGGATGGGACTGGCGACCACCAGGGTGGTTCCAGAATATCTGCTCAGAGATCAGACTTTCTTCAGAGGACACGGATGCTGGAGGGACTGGGAGGGGCGGATCCAGAACCTGATCAAGGGGTCGATCCCAACTTTGGGAGGCAGAGGAAGACCCAGGATCTGGTGAAGGTGGACCTCTTTTGGAAGTGCAGGTCGGGTGGAACCAGGGTTAAGGGGATGACCCGCTTGGGGAGGCAGGGAGGACGCAGATCTGGTGATGAGGGGCGACCTCTTTAAGAGGTAAGGTGGAGGTGGGGGCGGATCCAAGACTTGGTCAGGGGTCCAACCCCCTTTGCGTGGGCAAAGGCGAATCAAGGACCTTGTGTGTGCGTGTGTGTGTGTGAGTGTGTGTGAGTGACCACCCACCCCTCTTGGGAGCGGACTTTAAAATTCTACCTGCAGACAAATGACAACAAGAGGCGGAATCCAATTCTGCCTTTCTTGACCTGATCCTGATGCCATTGAAATTCACAGGTGACAAAACCAGGGCCCGAGAAAGGCAGAATTGGAATCCCCCTCGTATTGTGGGGGCTGTGCTTGTTTTCCTGTGGTCAGGGGTAGGATCTGAGCCCCTGCCTGACCTGGATCTGCTCTTGACCAATCAGACCCCACCAAGATAAAACAGGGTAAAACTTGACAAGTTTACACAATCTCGCGTGATGGTCACGAGATGTGAGAGCGGAGCCGGAACCGGAAGTGGCCACGTCGCGATCAATGGGTTTACGTGTCTTTTGCCCTTTTGTTGCGTAACGTTGTTTTTTACAAGCCTATTTTACGAAATAAAGCGCTTTACACCAAAAGACAGAGACTGTGGCTTGTGATTGAGGTCAATGCGGGGGAAACAAACAGAAGCTTTGGGAACGAGTACAGACAAAGGCTTCAAAAGCAGTGCAGCTAATTGCTCTGATGGCGAACGTTGACGAGGTCAAGTTCTCTGCTCGCTCCGCAAAGTAGGTCACAGCGTAATCCGTCCGAGCTCCACACGCGACCATGTCCACACCACGGGACACCGCAATGAGGTCACGTGGTCGTGCGAAGGCGTTGTCGGGGTCGCGCTGAGAAGTGGGTCATAGCGACGACTCGAGCGGATTCAGGATCGGGTCAGAGGACGAATGTTGGTCTGAGTCGACGTTTGTGCTTCAGAGACTCAATATGTGTGTGTGTGTGTGTGTGTGTGAGAGCGTGCGTGCTTGTGTGAATGGGCGTGCATGTGTGTGTGTGTGTGTGTGTGCATGTATGAGTGTGTGTGAGTGTGTGCATGATGAGTGTGTGTGAGTGTGTGCGTGTGTGTGCATGTGCATGCATGTGTGAGTGTGTGCGTATGTGTGCGTGCGTGTGCGTGCGTGTGTGTGAGAGTGTGTGCATGTGTGTGTGTGTGTGTGCGGGGGCCAAACATTTCTTTTGCGGTGTCAGGGCCCCCAATTTGCAACATTCCGCACCATCGGCACAAACTTGCGAGGCAGGATAATTTTTGGGTCCGGATCTCGGGAGCCTCCCGGATCAGCGATGGGACGATTGTCCACGTCGCGATGACAACATGTACGAGGGGCTCGACGAAGCGAAACGTCTGCGGAAAGGACGCTGTGTGGCAAATTAGGTCACAGCGACCGTCATGTCGCGACAGATGAACGGAGCACGAAACGCGTCGCCGAAGACGCGCTGCTTTTCGGGTCACAGCGAAAGTTCGTCGCTCGCTGCTGTCGTCACCGCTGTTTGCCTGAACTGTGTTACGGACAAACGAAAGCTAAGTAGGTCACAGTCGCCACGGTTGTTCGCTCGAACCATGCTACGGACAGACGAAGTTAAGTAGGTCATAACGTCTCATCATGTCGTCCCATAATGTGTTCGCGCTCGGGTCACGCGGTGCTTCGGACGCACTACAGCTAAGTAGGTCATAGTGACACCGCTTCGTGCTGACCCGCAATCGGGATGCATTTCGCTGTTGATACACGATGCGCACGGCGAAACGGTCGCACGATGGCTAAGTAGGTCATAGCGATTCGTACATCCGCTCGGGCCTGTACGACGCACGCTCGTTCTGCTTGATTGAACGCTCGGACGACATCGCGCTCCTGACCCGAGGCTGCTGACTCGAGATTTGCAGCTGTCTGTTGGGCTCCTGTTGCCAGGTGAGTACGGGAGTACTGTTGTGAGTATGGGATGAGTACTGTGCGAGTACTGCACGGCTGTTGTGTGTTGGGCAGGTGTTGAGTACCGGACAGTAATTCAATTGACGTTGCGTCGCGTTGGGTGCACCAGGATTGGGGACTTTATGCAACGACGTTTCACTGAACGCCGCGTCAACGCCAACATCGAATAGTATTTTGTGACTGGCCAATGCCATGGAAACAGTGCTCTTTTCGACGTTGGCGTTGGCGCGACATGCGTCTCAAACGTGGTGCATAAAGTCCCTATTGTGGGGTCAGGTCACGCCTCGATCGACCTGACACGCACACACACACACACACACACACACACACACACACACACACACACCTCGACACTTGCAGCAAGTCACATTCGCTCGCTCAGCGACTTTGATCATGCCAACAGCTGTTTGAAATACGTCCTCGTGACAGGTGATGCGTTGCGCGGTTGGAGCGTATCAGACCCCATCGAGCTTTTGCATTGCCGAGTCCACGGCACGTTGGTTGGGTTTACCTACGTCGTGTCGCACTGGGTGCATCACGCGATGGGTCAGGGTCGAATCAATCGACGCTGCATCGCACTGGGTGCGTTCTGTATTTTCTGGTCAAAGAGAATCGTGTCGCAATGAACGTACGAGGCTGATACCAAAACTCTTTCCTGGTCATGTTCTTGGCCACGCGACATTCTGATTCACTTCTTTTGTTTCTCAATCACCTGGTACCATTGCTGACCAATGGGAGAGCGAAGATCTTGACCAAACAAAAACAAGCCACATCGGCAGGAAAGAGTTTTGGTGTCGGCCTCGTATCACGCGTTGCACACGGTTGGTTGTCTTCCGGTGCTGTGTTGCCCAGGGCAACCAAACGTCGCATTGACCTGCACGGGTGAACGGACAAAGTCGTGCGGCAGCTCAGTGGACGGAACAACTCCGAGAAACCGGATGCCCTTTGACCTGTCCCTGGATTGTCCCTTTCTGCGAGGACCACCCTGGTGATGTGAATTCCAAAAGCGTGCAGTGCCACCTTTCGTGAGAGGCATGTTGTGCACGAATCTGTCCACACATAGGGGGGCGGCGGCAATCCGTTTCAGCCTTTTGCGACCTGATCTTGATACAATTGAAACTCACAAGTCGCGAAAGGCAGATTTGGATTCCTATCCCCCAGCAAAATAGACGTGCACTGACATATTCAGAACCGACAGGATGGACAGTGGTCATGCTGCCACTGTTCAATCTCGCTGACAAGCGAAACATCAGGAACCTGACCCTGCCAGGGCCGCGCTGCTAATTAGGTCACAGCGACTCTTCATCGTTCGTTCCGCGCGCAATGCGCGAAAGTGGGTCACAGCGACTTTTGTTTGGTTCCGATGTCGACTCTGCTCGTCGTTCGCTCTGCGCAAAGTAGGTCACAGCGACAAGCTGTCGACTCCGCTCTTGGCTCGAATCGTGTTTCGGAGAAGCGGCAGCTAAGTAGGTCACAACGTTCGCGCCACCAGAGGGCGCAAACACACGCGTCCTGCGGGGCGGGGCGGGGCGGGGCGGGGCGGGGCGGGGCGGGCCAGGGAGGAGAGGGTGGGGCGGGGCGGGGCAGGGTGTGGTGGGCTGTGGAGGGCTGTGGAGGGGCGGGCGTGGAGGGGAGGAGCGGGGGGGGGGGCGGTTCGGTTCGGTCTCACCCAGTCTCTTCCGGTCTCCCCCGGTCACTTCCGGTCTCCGCTCTGATCGCTTCCGCTTGTCTCTTAGCG
>JAAUXT010003317.1_pt1 | contig 11838 bp, 15 predicted proteins | sample 7278171 | NCBI WGS metagenome assembly JAAUXT01 (sample SAMN14350112, study PRJNA611818) | marine sediment metagenome | isolation source: surface marine sediment (1.8m) | place: French Polynesia: Moorea | collected 2018-08
GCGTGGAGGACATCAACGAGAACCCGCCCGTCTTCGACGCTCCGGAGATCTCGCTGCAGGTGGACGACGGCGCGCCCGCCGGAACCATCCTCGGATACGTGCGCGCGCACGACGCCGACTCGGGCGACGGCGCGCGCATCCAGTACTACGTGGTCGACGGGAACCTGTTCGGCACCTTCACCATCAACCGCACGACGGGTGAGGTGAAAGCGGCGAAGCCCGTCGACTACGAGGTGGCGTCGTCCTACACCATCATCGTGCAGGCGATGGACGACAACCCGGTGAACCCGATGGGATCCACCGTGCCGCTCCACATCTCCGTCAACGACGTCAACGACAACGCGCCCGAGTTCGAGGACAACCCGATCGTCGTCACCGTGCGCGAGCACACCGAGGTGAGAGCCCAGCCTTTGAAATCCGTTGTTTCCAGAACCAGGCAGAAACAAGTGTCTTTGAGATGTTCTTGGACACAAAAAGACGGGAGAAACTTACCCGACTCCCTTGGCGCAGGTCGGGTCGGTGGTGGCGACGCTGGTGGCGGTGGACCAGGACAGCGGGCCGCGCGGTGAGGTGCGCTACCGACTCGCCGCCTCTGAGGACGAGGAGCCGTGGTTTTCGGTGGACGCGCTGTCCGGGCAACTGAAGGTGCTGCGCGACCTCGACTACGAGACGCTGAAGCAGATCTCGGTCGGGATCGTGGCCGAGGATCAAGCTCCTCGTGAGTGTTTGTTTGCGGCTCCAAATGTGTCTCGTGGAACACAGAAGAGGACGTTGACAAAGACCAAGAATCTTGAACCAATTGAAATATAGTGATCAAGCTGCGAGGCTTGGCGCACTGAGCCGGTTGTACTGAGGGACGGATGATGTTTTGCTTCAGCGCCGGAGCCGCGTCTGTCGAGCATGGTGACGGTGCTGGTCGTGGTGGAGGACGTGAACGACCACGCGCCGGTGTTTGCGTCGCGGCCGCACGTGACGGTGCTGGAGGACGAGCCGCTCGGCTTCCCCGTGCTCCACCTCATCGCCACCGACGCGGACAGCCACGAGGCCGGGCGCGTCACCTACAGCATCGCCGGCGGCAACCAGAAGGGCCACTTCATGCTCGACTCTAACTCGGGTTCGTAGTCATACACTGGATGCGTGTTCCTGTCGATTTTTTCCGCGGCAGTCCCACACCTGACACGTCGCATGTGGAACAAAGACAGTCAAAGTTGGAACGCTTTCTGTTCAGGTTTGTTGACGATCGGGAACCCGCTGGACCGCGAAGATACGGCCGAGTTCGAGCTGCTCATCATGGCGAAGGACCACGGCCACCCGCAGCGCAGCGCCACCACGACGCTCTCCGTCAACGTGTTCGACGTCAACGACAACGCGCCACAGTTCGACAAGTCTGTGTACAACGCGACTGTGCGCGAGAACGAGCCGCCGCACAGCGCCGTCATCACGATCCACGCCACCGACAGCGACGCAGGTACGAGCCGCGTCTCACCTTTACTGCAGTCGCCTTCACTGTACTTGTCTTTTGCATGGAGTATATGAGTTTCCAGAGCAGCAGTGCAGAAATGTACCGACGGCATTTGCAGGTGAGAACGCGGTGCTGCAGTACATCATCCCGGGCGGCATCGCCGATGGCAAGTTCTCCATCAGTCCCTTCACCGGCGAGATCACCACCAACGCGACGCTCGACCGCGAGGCCAGGGACAGCTGGGTCGTCACAGGTCAGTCTCGGTTGTTTTCTTTCGTTCGTGACGAAACTTGTGTGTGGGCAGTACACGTATCAACGTGCAGCTCTGCAAGTGAAATTGCACTCAATGACAGCATCTGAGAGAGGCGTTGTTCTTAACGGTGTGTGTCTGTGTTGCAGCGTACGTGCGGGACTCCGCCTTCCCGTCGCTCTACGACACGACGACGGTTCTCGTGCACGTGCTCGACGAGAACGACAACGCGCCGCGCTTCAAGCACGCCACCTACCGGCTGCAGGTGCCCGAGAACACGCAACTCGCTGTGGTGCACACCGTCATCGCCATGGACCCCGACGCCGGCGACAATGGGCGCATCACGTACAGCATCGCGGGTGAGCTTCCGAACTGGTGCATCTTTCTCGCCTGCAGTTTGCGACGGGCACATTGGGTGAATAAAAATACAGACACCCAGCAGCTTCGTTTCTCATTCGAAAACTGTTGTCTCGCAGGTGGAAATGAAGACGGTCACTTCGCAATCGACGCGACGACGGGGGAACTGTCGTGCACCGACCTGGACCGTGAGACGAAGGACAGCTACAACCTGACGATCCGCGCTGTGGACGCGGGCAGCCCGCCCAGGAGCTCGCTCTCCCAGGTCAGTGTTCAGTCGATGGTGGAGTTAGATCTATTCAATGATGTTGAGCATTAAAATTCTCAATCGCCAATTTTGTCCGGGCAATATTCACAACTTTGTTCTGATCTCAGGTGTCGGTGACGGTGCTGGACGACAACGACAACGACCCGCACTTTCTCAAGGGTCTCTACTTCACCAACATCCCGGAGGACGTGGCGCCCGACCGCTCCATCCTGCACGTGCAGGCGACCGACCCAGACCTCGGGCTGAACGCCCTCGTCTCCTACGCCATCGACCACAACGCCGAGGGGCTCTTCCGCATCGACAACAACACCGGCGTCATCTACACCGCCGGGTGAGTGACTCGTGTCAAACTGACGTCCAACCCTGTTGAAGGAAGTTCGAAATTTAGACAGAGTGAAGGTTTGTGTGTCGTGTCCACGTTGTGTTGAACACATTGACCAGGAATTGTGGGTGTTGTTCTGTACAGAGAGTTCGACCGCGAGAAGAAGTCCCGCTACCGCTTCGAGGTGTACGCGACGGACAGCGGGCTGTACGGGCCTCGTACTCGCGCTGTCCGCGTCGACGTGACGATCGACGACGTGAACGACAACCCGCCCGTCTTCACAGAGGTTCCCTTCAAGGCGGACATCTCCCAGAACTACAGGGTCGGCCAGTTCGTCGTCAAGGTATTCGCCGTTGAAGTTGACTGAAATGCACCTCGGGAGAATGCATTTATGGAGTGTGATTCTCACACATTGACCACTTTTCAGGTTGTGGCCGAAGACCGGGATCTGGGCGAGAACGCCGACATCACGTACCGCTTCGACACGCCGTCCGACTACTTCGAGCTGAACGCCGACTCGGGCGAGATCAAGACGCGGCAGTTGCTCGAACCGGCCGCCGTCACGCTGCACCGACTGAACGTGGTGGCGACAGACGGAGGGCAGCCGCCGCTCAGCGCCACGGGTGCGTCTCGCCGCAAACACGCGATCACGCGAGGGAAGCCTCGATGTGTCAGATTTCGGCTGGGGCTGGGATTTTTCAAAAAGGTTGAAATATCAACTGGTTCTGTGACAATTATTTGGAATTTACACTCACGTGATCTCACCAGCAGCTGACTTGTGATTGTTCTTCTGCAGGAATGGTTGAGATTCAAGTGGGCAACGCACCTGGGATTGGCACCCTTCGCTTCATCAACAGCACGTACAACTTTTACCTGGACGAGAACTCGGGGCGCGGGACGTACGTGGGCGCGGTGCAGGCGCGCTTCGTGAGGGGCGGACCCAGCGCCATCTCGTACAGCTTCGCGAGCGGCAACGAGGACGACACGTTCCGCATCGAGCCCAGCGTCGGTCAGTGCACGACGCCTCTCAGTGTTTCCTCGCATTGCCAGGAAAATATTGCCACCTTTGGTGATTTGTATCATTTGGGACGCTCGACGACACAATGACCTTCTGTACTTCGTGTTCACACAGGTCAGATCACGGTGAACTCGAACAGGCGTCTGGACTACGAGACGAACAAGCGGCTGCGGCTGACGGTCACTGCGTCGGCCAACAACGTGCACGGCTACACGACAGTGTGGGTGAACTTGCGCGACGTGAACGACAACCAGCCGCGCTTCACGCAGCAGCGCTACGTGTCGTCAGTCTGGGAAGGTGGGTGCAGCAGTGCCTTTCAAATGGAATCACTGTGTGTCAGAACACTCTGTGGGTCAGAACACTGGACCATGTCAGACTGAACTTTTGTTTGTTTCCACACAGGCAACACGCGCGGCACGTACGTGACGCAGATCAGCGCGACGGACGCGGACGAAGGGCGCAACGGTCGCGTCTCCTACAGCATCATCGGCGGCAACTCGCAGAACGCGTTCGTCATCGACCCGCCCAACACCGGCATCGTGAAGACCAACATCATCCTGGACCGCGAGATCAAGGACTCGTACCGACTTGAGATCGAGGCGGCGGACGAGGGCAGCCCCGTCCAGACGAGCCGCTGCACCCTCAAGATCTCCGTCATTGACGTGAATGACAACGCCCCCTTCTTCCCATCATACCCGCCCGTGACGGTGCCCGAAAGCGTGCAGCTGGGCACCGAGGTCCTGCAGGTGACGGCCAACGACGTGGACCTGACGCCCGATCTGATCTACAACTTCACGGCGGGAGGCAACCCGGACCACGCCTTCAGCATCGACCGCTTTAGCGGGCGCATCGCCGTGGCGCGGCGCCTCGACTACGAGACGAGTCCGCGCTACGTGCTCGAGGTGCAGGCCAGCGACACGGTGCACAACGTGACGACCCGCGTCATCGTGCGCGTGCGCGACGAAAACGACAACCCGCCCGAGTTCAGTCAGCAGTCCTACCAGGTGTGTGCGCGAACCCAACAGCGAACTGCGCTCCTTATGTCGTTGAAAGAAAAGGGAGTGCCCCATCTTTCCAAGGTTTTGAAGATCTTATGCAGTCCCTTCGTCTGTTTCCCGTAGGTGACGTTGCCGGAGCTGACGGGCCCGAACTACTCGGTGATCACGGTGACGGCGTCGGACCGCGACGCCGGCGAGAACGCGCGCGTCACCTACTCGATGCTCGCCGTGTCCGAGTTCAGCATCGACGCCAACACCGGTCAGTGCTCGTCACACGCGGGGCCTTGGCCATACCCGTTCTGATAAGTTGTGTGAAACGACATCTCTTGCATTGCAGCAGCTTTCCTGACCGATGCATAAACTCCAAACGTGCGGCTCTTGTGTTTCTCTTTTGTGTTCTTCGTTTGATCTGAGTTGTTGCGTCGTTTAGTTCGTTGTTTTCGGCAAAGAAATGGGTTTGTTGGCGGCGAATGTCACCATACATAACAGTTTGTGTGACAGTGGCCTTTGGACTGTCTCGTGGCACGTTTCTTCATTCATTTCAATTTCTGGTTTTTCAGGCACGATCCGCACGAACGCGACGGTGCAGTACAACCCGAGTCAGCCGACGGTGCACCTGGTGGTGACGGCGCGCGACCACGGGAACCCGGTTCTCTCCGCTGTCGTCGCTGTGCGCGTCCAGGTGACGGACGTCAACAACCACGCACCCACCTTCCTGCAGTCCAAGTACAGGTGAGCATCCACATCAATCGAGGTATTGAAAGTATTCATTCAACAAGAAGACCTCCTTGCTGACGATGACACAATGGTGATTGTTGAGGTTTAAAAATTCTTGTTTTGTGTGGTCATTTTGATTTACAAGTGAAAAGAGAAATGTTTCTTGTTGTCCAAAGAGACGTACAGCAGGTGCGGTTGATAAAACAAAAATAACTGAGCCTGTTTGTCTTCTCTTCCAGGGACCAGGTATCGGAGGACCAGCAGAAGGGCTACACGGTGCTGATCGTCACAGCGAGTGACGACGACGACTCGTACGAGAACAAGAAGATCGACTACAGCATCGTGGGCGGCAACGAAGAGCAGGTGTTCCAGATCTCGACCGACCCGCTCGGCACCGGGGAGCTGATCCTCATCGGAGAGCTCGACCGCGAGAGAACCGCCAGGTGGGGCAGCCGGCCGTGGCGTCTGCGACATTGTGTGCTTGATACGAACAGTTGCAACTCCAAAAATAAACCCGTTTCCTCCAAACAGTCAAATTCCAAGGGAGTGTTTGTGAATCCGCGCATTCGGTCGGAGTCTGGTGACTCTGTCTGACTGGGGCCTGAGCTCTTGTTCTCGCTGCACCAGGTACGACCTGACGATCGAGGCGCGGGACCGCGGCGCGCCGCCGCTCAGCTCCTCCACCGCCGTCGAGCTCGTCGTAGGCGACGTGAACGACAACCCGCCCGTCTTCTCGAGCAAAGAGTACCGCGCCTCCATCAAAGAGGACGAGCAGATCGGAGTGTCCGTGCTCAGGGTGAGTGACGCTTCTGCTGGTTTGGGCTCGACAGAACACGAGAACTTTCGGTGTTTTCGGCTCATTGCACTGCACGATGGAGACAAAATGTCCGCCTTGAAGACGTTGAAAGTTGACAATCAGCGGTTTTGTTCCCAGGTCGAAGCGACGGACGCGGACGAAGGCAACAACGGACGCGTCGTGTTCGAAATCGCGTCAGGCAACGACGACCGCAAGTTCCAGATGGACCCCAACTCTGGGATTCTTTCCGTCAGCAACAACCTCGACTTCGAGACGCGCAAAGTGCACCGTCTGATCATCAAGGCCGAGGACTCGAGTCCTGGGACCCGGATGTCCGCCTTCACCACCGTGATCGTCAACGTGAGCGACGTGAACGAATTCGGCCCGAAGTTCCCTGTGCTCATGTACCTCGAGACTGTGTACGAGGGCGTCGAGGTCGGGTCGTACGTGTTCACAGCGCACGCCAACGATCAGGACGGAGGCGTGTTCGGCCGAATCGAGTACCAGATCCTGGGGGACGACGTGCCGTTCAGCATTGACCCCATCACCGGGGTCGTGACCACGACGGCCGAATTCACTTTGCCTCAAGACAAGGATTTCAGGTTTCACATCCAGGCGACAGACGCGGGCGATTTTCGACAGTCCGTGGTTGTGTCTGTGAGCGTGGCACGGCGCGACGACGTGAAGCCCAGGTTCAACAAGCCGACGTACTCGTTCAGCGTGCCTGGCAACGCGAAGGCCGGGTACGAGGTGGGGCAGATCATCGCAACGGGCGCTGACGGGACCCAGTCGAGAAGCACCATGTACTACCTCGAGGACAAGAACGAGTACTTCGAAATCGGAGAGGCAACTGGACTGATCGTGGTCATCAAAGATCTCAAAGACGACAACAGTGATCGACGCAAGCGGTTTGTTCCGAGATACCACAGTTCTCATCGCAGGGTGAAACGTGCGTTGGAAGAGAATAAAGTGGAACTTGTGGTGGTTGCTACATCGAGCAGAGTGAACGCCTTGGAATCCAAAGTGCCCGTCGTGTTGGAGGTGAACCGCACATGTCCCGGCTGCGCCTTGTCGTCGGGCAGGAAAGGCAAGTTGAGCGGCGTGCCGATGGTGCTCGTCATCGTGTTCGCGATCGTCGCCGTGATCCTCATCGTCGTCATCATCATCATGTACCTGCGCGGCAGAGATCGCAAGCGCCACCCGCCGGAGAACGTCTACGACGACTCGTTTGACTCGCTCAACGTGCACGCACCTCCCGTCGTGCCGAACGGCGCGCCGCCGCAGTACGCCGAGCTCGCGCCGCCGCAATACCTGACGGCGCGCCACACGGAACACAACGTGACGACGTCGGAGTTGTCGGACCAGTCGCACTCGGCGTCGAGTGGGCGCGGGTCGGCGGAGGACGCCGACGACGTGGACGAGGAGATCCGCATGATCAACGCGACGCCGCTGCAGACGAAGCAGCTGCGCATGCCCGACTCCGGCATCCAGCAGGACGACGACGCCGTGTCGGAGCAGTCCGTCAACAACCACCAGGAGTACCTCGCTCGCCTCGGCATCGACACGTCCAAAATCAAAGTGACTGACTCGAACAGCACAACCACCACGAGTAACAAGCCTGCAGGTCTCGCGAGCTCTGTCGAGAGCATGCACCAATTCTCAGACGAGGGAGGAGGTGAAGGGGATGGGATGGACATCCACAATGTCTACAGCAAGATGGGAAATATGCAGGCTGACGAAACCGTCTCTGCGACAGACGGTATCAGACAGTACAACTATGCAGAGACTGAACCCACCAACCCAGGGTCTTTATCAAGTGTGATTAACAGCGAAGAGGAGTTCAGTGGCTCCTACAACTGGGACTATTTGTTGGACTGGGGCCCACAGTATCAACCGCTCGCGCACGTATTCTCAGAAATAGCGCGATTGAAAGACGATAATATCAAGCCAAAGAAAACTCCAACCCACATTGTGCCTCAGAGACCGCATCAGATTCAAGCGAATATCAATGCTCACATGAACAAGGTGCTACCTCCACCGCTCATAACGAACGCCCCTCCCAAGGCCGTGCTGGCACAGCCTCTGTCGAACCGTCCTAGTCAGGGAAGCGGCGGGTCGGCGTCAAGTACGGCGTCCAACAACTCGGCGCGCACCAGCCACCTGACGTCCATGCCGACGCCACGCTCGCCCATCTCGCACGAGTCGAGCTTCACGTCGGCGGCGCTGTCTCCGTCCTTCACGCCGAGTCTGTCGCCGCTCGCGACGCGCAGTCCGTCAATCTCGCCTCTCGCGACGCCCAGCGCCGCCGGCTCGCAGGCGTCGGGCCCCGCGACGCCGCCGCAACGCCACCAAAGACAGCACGGCGGCAATCCCAACGGCATCACCATCCACATCGCAGCATCTTCCGAGTCCGAACAAGAGATACATATCTAAATGCTACAAACATTCGATGGCGCTACTGTGTTCGCACCAAATGCCTTTTGTTTATTTTTGTGCGTCTGGCGCGTCATGACCAAGTGAGCAGCTTGGATGTTGGCTACATTTTGGAACAGAACGTTGAACAGACTGCACAGACAAGCATAATGTTCCTCACACCGTTGCCATCAAGCTGTGTGCGAAGCGAGCGTTGGCTAATTTTCATTTTTCTGGGCGGAATATTTTCTATTTCCATCAAGAATTCGTCGCTGTTGTTTGTCGCTCAGGGTAAGTAAAATGCGACAGCACTGCAACTCGTGCAGGAGGGGACTCAAGAACTTTTGCAAATGCATTCAAGCAAAAACGCTGAGAAGAAGCCATTTTCACGGATGTGCCTTTCAAGTTTTGCAGATTGTTGGAGAAAACATTGTGCCATCCTGTAGCCTTTCTTTTTTACGAACTCGCACTGCCTGCAACAAAAGGTATTGCAAAACACAACGATGCAAACATGCACTTTTGCTTTGTGTGGGACACCGTGCAAGTTTTTGAAATACTTGTCGTGTGATGTTTTCGAGATGTGAAGAAGAATTTTGTCCTTTTTCTGACTGCTCGTCCAGAGTCCAATGTGCAAAAGAAGTTGCGCTTCGTTGTGTGACACAGACTTGAAGAAATATGTGCGAATCCGAAATTGTGCTTTGATTGATGACGATGCAATTGGTGGAAAACGCGCGAGTTCACTGTTTCCGAGAGAGCGCGTGTTACTCCTTCAGGTGCCTAAGTTTTTTTCGGGATTCGCTGCAAAACTTACACAGAGCAATCAAGATGTATCACTGAGAGTACCTAATTTCATGCCGCCTATTGGTCATGAGAGTGATCCTTGCACCACACAAGCCATTGGGAAATTGCAGAACTGACAGTCCCAGTAACTCGCTTTGCCTTGTCAGTCCCTTTTCTTTATTCATCCCATCTTGTTTCGCGATGCACTTTTTGTGTGTTATTTATTTTTGTACGGCATTTTGTGTACATTGAAGAGATCCTTTCTTGTACCTTTGCCTTGCATTCAGCGTGAAAAAGTCCTTTGGCTGTCGTTTGCCGTGTCAAATGAACTGACAAGTGTAACGATCAAACCAGGTCCTGTCCTGAACACATATATTTTTCATTTATTTGTTTATTTTGTTTTATTGAATAATTTTACTGCCCGCAGGCCCTGTTACTGTTATGATGACCTGAGTGCGAAGTATTGAGTGTACATACAAACTGCAATGAAGTCGTCATTGTACATAAAGCCAGCCATTTGTACGACACATTTGAAACAAAATCACTGAATAAAATTTCAGAAAAAATTAGCTGCGTTGGTGCTGCATTTCTTCTGCTGAGACACAAACCTGTCAGTGGCTCATAGAAAGCAGATAATCGTCTGACTTTTTCGCGGGACTGTGGAATGCATGTTGTCCAGTGGTTTCTTGAAACACTTTCGGACACGATAAGACTCAGCTGACCGGAGACACCCAGGACCAAGTCCCAACTTCAGTTTGGAGACCCTGAATTCACCTTCAAAGTATGTACAAGAACATGTGTGAAATTGTGATGCAAGGGCGCCAATTTCTTTTTCGGGACAAGGGGTCTTTCTGTCTGAATTCGCCAGGACTTAGATCTTGATCTGCACAGGAAACGGGAACATCCCTTGCAATTGCAGTTGTCGCCATGATGACGCGCAAAGAGCGTGAGGGCAGAAGGTCCACGCGCGCCTCCAGTTTTGGCATGACTGGCACTGCGTCTGTGCTGCCATCGAGCGACGCGAAATCCGAGTGCAAACCCAGGTGCTGGTGTGTTCAGTGTAACAAATCAATTGGTCATTGTGTTCGTCCTGCCATTCCATCGTGTCTCGAAATGACTCTCTGTCGATGTGTTGGAGGTGGACCCGGGTTTTCAGCCTGGATACATGTAGATCTAGATCTAGACTATGGACTTGAGTCCAGATACGTTTTCAGCATTGGGCGAGATCTTTTTTCCCTTGCACCCGACGGAAATGCAACCTTGCAAGTTCTGAGTGTTAGAAGTCCAGGGACCGGTTTTTCCAATATTGGTTGCATTCTGCAGTTGCAGCTGCACCTGCAAGTGCAGGCCACGCAACTGCACTGCATCTGCCCTGATGCTTGCCATTCATTTTTGGAAATGGTTTCGCAGCATATGCACTTGCAGCGCTTGCAGTTGCATTTTTGCGAGTGGCAACCAGGCACTTCCCACATCCTAATTCTGAGAGCCAATCAGATTGCAGCGATAGCATCCAAAGTGCCCGGATGTTCTCTTATGGTGGGAATCGATCTCACCAACTTTTGGACTGTACACGAGGCAATTGTAAGACAACGCGTGGCTGAGATGGATATTACTGAGTACCACGAGGAAGATCAAGTGCAGGAGCATGTGGAGAGGCCACCGGAACAAGGAGTGGGAGAGGATAAGCGGATGGAATCGATGTTTGAAGACGCGGAGGAAGCTCCATTCAGCAATGGTGGCAGCAGCGGCCGCGTGATCCAGATCAAAATGCAGCAGGAAAACAGTGAGAACCATGAAAATGTTGCTGCAAGTCTTGATTCAAGTATGCTGGACTCTTCTCAGTTGTTGGATGCGTCTATGGTGGCAAGGGGAGGTCGTGGCGAGACGTGGGTGCGGGAAGATGTCGACGTGCTCGTGGACGAAGTTTTCGCGGCATACAATGTAGTCGAAGGCAACCTCTCAGCGACTCTGACCACCAACATGAAGGCTGACAAGTGGGAGGAGATAGGAGTAAAGATCTCGAGGTGAGTACAGTGTGAAAGCTTGGTGTCTTCCCCTCCCCCATGTGAAGTTTAAAGTCATTCCATGCAGGAAAAATGGGTGAACAAAGTACATTTGTCGTCAGTTTTGATCCCCCCCGACTGAAATGTAGACTAGACTACACTTGGTTCCATCATCCCCATTGAAAACACACAGGATGCAGGGAACTGTCACGGGAACCGTTACTGTTGAGTGGCTTCATGTTGTGTATTTCTTCATTGCAAAAGCAAAAACAAACCTCCCCCGCCAGGGTCCCACGCCTGGCCAGGTTACAGGAGGAACAAACCCACGTCCACCTCAGCAGGGTTCTGCTTTTTGCATTTGCGATTGTTTCGGAGTAACCAAATGTATTCCCAGATACCGTTGGGCCGAGGACAACCACACTTGCCAAGGGAGATGGATTGCTTAAATATCAGCC
>JAAUXT010106317.1_pt1 | contig 11836 bp, 18 predicted proteins | sample 7278171 | NCBI WGS metagenome assembly JAAUXT01 (sample SAMN14350112, study PRJNA611818) | marine sediment metagenome | isolation source: surface marine sediment (1.8m) | place: French Polynesia: Moorea | collected 2018-08
CAACTGCCCCCCCCCCCCCGCACAAACGAGCACCCTTTTTTTGGAATCACGACCCGTTAAAATTGTCGTCATCTCTCTGTCGTCTAAGAATGACAAATATGTTGATTAACTTCAAACTGATCCGGCAGTCGTACCAGCGAACACTGAACAGAAATGATCAGGTCAGACCTTTCAACAAGACGCCTGGCTTTCTTCGACTCGTGCGTCAACCCGACGACTCTCACTCGACTCGAGAACGCTACTGTTGTTCGGTTAGTCACACCAAGAAGGGGAGGGTTCACAACGTAACAACACGATTTCGTTGACGCCAGAGGTCCAACAGTCCGTCCATTCTTTCGCTCGGACACCGGGGAAACACTCGTACAAACGGTGATTTTGCACCCCATGATCAACACTCATCAACATCACGCATTTGAGGCAGTCCTGCGAAGGTTTGACACCGATTTTCTCTGTCCATCAGTCAAACTGACGAGAAGAACGTACCGTGATGCTGGCTCTGCTGATGGTCCGAAGACGGGTGGTTCTGCCGACCTCCGGGTCCTGGTCCATTCATCAATTCCCCAGTGTACGGGTGATATATCCACATGCTGTTCGCCATACCTGACTTTCCTGCACTGACCAACCACTCCGAAGCTTTCAAGACTTCAACCAACAACCGCAGAGATCGACGCAAGCGTCCTGTGTTATCGCGGCCACTTTTTTGGTTTCCAGAGAGACCCTTCTGTCCTGACGATTTTTCTCTGGTTGAGTTCAACTCAATGGAATCCACAGAGCAAAACAAATGACAGGCAGGCTGCTTTGTTCGAACCTTGTGATGCTCACAAAAATGTGCTCGCACAGGCTTCTTCGACCAAACGAATGAAGCGACGACCAGACTCTTTACAGCTTCGTGTGTATCCGGCAAATGTGAATCAGTGAAAGTTGTCCCACTGGACCGGCCTCTCTGATGCGGAGACGGCACCTCCAAACCCGCTGTGTGTGAGACGATCCTTTCAGTCCCAATGTTTCCAGTCCGATCACCCGGCCCCAAATGAGAGGCTTCCTCCCCTACGAGGAGAAGAGCGCACGCACTTCAGCTCTTAAAAGATCACTCAGTCCACTCGCCTGCCTCCCACTCTCCCCTTTCAGCAATTATTTCCGCTACGACACCTCTGGATCCGGCAGCAGCAGTAGCGTTCTCATCATCATCCTCATCATCACACAGCTGTCTGTTCGCTCCTGCGCGTCTGGGTCTGTGCGTTCAATTGATCCCAAATGTGAGCGTCGAGTGCGCCGCACACCGCAGCGTGTGAACGGGTTTCACGTCTCCTTCCGTGTGCGTCGCTGTTGCGATTGTAGATTGAGCCGAGACCAGCTGCTGCTCAGCCACTTCCAAATTTGCCACAATGATCAGTGATTGGTCAATATCGACTTCCTCGTCACCAAGGATCGTACCCGTTTTGTTTATCATCCAAAGCAGCAGTTACATTTTTGAACGCGAAAATCAAGCCACTAAATAAAACCGTTTGATCCTCCCACAAGATCCTTTCGGCGTCAACTCGGTGCATTTGGTGACTCAGCACCGCTGATGCAAACCGCCGATAACAAAAAGTTGGCCAAAGTTGTAATTCGCTTTTCGCTCCAACTGTTCGCATCGCATCTCTATGCGCATGCTCATGTCACCCAGATGTCGAGGGAAATGACAGAATTGTTTATTACACTTGACTAACGAAAGTCCAAGAAAATCTTTTCCTCCCTGTGCATCAGGCCGGAGGCTGCGACCAGTTCCTGCTTCATCCCCATACGAGTAATAGCTCGACACGGCAGTAGCACTAAAACCATGCACGGCTGCTCGCCTGCGCTGCCTCCCCGTGACTATCCTGGTTCAGTGGGTGCATTGTTCACTTGGCCCAGTTCGCTGGTTCCGCGAGAGTGCAACGTGGAGCAAAGATTGAGGCTCCCGGAACATCAGCCACAACAATAGTGGGAGGAGGGATCAGGCCTGGCTGGTGGAGGGCGGGCGGCACTCTGCACTCAGTCCCCTCTCCCAGCCAGCAGCTCACTAGGAGAGGCAATCACACAACAGACCAGGATTCCAGCGCAACGCACGCTGAGCTGCGCAGAAAAGTCTCGTCATCCGTGAGAGGCGCACGAAACTCGCCCTGAGCGAAACATTTGTGAGCGGAACTGGCCTCGGGTGAAGCGTTTGTGGGTGTGAGAGGTGCGCGTGAGGGACCCACGTGTGGAACGAACTGGATTTTGTGTCAGCGTGTTTTCTTGTAAAACGCTGAAAATGTACAGTCTGAGAATTGGGTTTATTTTTCATTGTCACTGGATATGTTTGACCGTCAAGCAACGAAGACAACTTCCATCATTCGAACATGACACGGCACATCGAAATGAACTTTGAAACATGAAGCCAGCGATAAAGGTCCTTCTGATGAACGATTTCGCTTCTTCGCGTCCGATTGCTTATCTCTGCGTGTTCAGCACGTGAATTCTGGACGCAACTGGAAGAGGTTCGTTCCACCTGTTAGTGAAGAGACTCCACTTCCAGCACACGTCATCACACCCATCCAACCGAAATGTTCTGTCACGAGTGTCAGCACCACACTGATCTACCGGATTCACCAGTGTGCAGGGTGCGTCAAAACTTGAGTGCGACTGACACACGGGTGTCGGGGATCAACAGTGCGGTGGTAAAATCAGTCCGGGCTGAATTGCGATATGACGTGAAGACGCACGAGGCTTGTCACAAAAGTCTTCAACCACTGCCGATCATCATGTTTTGGCCGTGTGACATGCTGATTGTTCTGTAATCACCTGATACCAATGCGGACCAATTGGGTTGCAAAGAAGTTGGTCGAATGGCACAACAATCAACATGCGCTCGTATGGAGCGGAAGAGACTGTGACCAGCCTCAGTCTGAACTAGAAGGCTACCGCCCAAAAAGCGCGCGGTCTGTTTCACGCCAGTCAGTTTCTCACATGGCCACAGTTGAGTTACCCCTGGCACAAAATCCAAGATTGGTGCCATACTATGTGACCTAAATATGCAGTTTCACTCCTGGACATACAGGACCATTGAACAAGTGTACCTGTGAAGATTGAAGTTCCTCTGTGAAACTCTCTGAGCTATGGCTATAGTTCAGTTACCCCTTGGCACAAAATCCAAGATGGCAGCTGCACCATGTGACCTACATAAATGTTGTTTCACTCATGAACATGTGGGACCATGAGACAAGTTGCTAAGTTTGAAGTTGCTCCATGAAACCTTCTCTAAGCTATGGCTAATGTTGAGTTACCCAGGGGGGGGGATAACTCAACCATTGCAAAACTTCACCAAAATCATTTTTGGATTTTGGAACAATTTGAAAATTTGGTAAAGTTGGCCCAACTCAACTGCAGGGGGGGGGGAGCCAACTCAACTGTGCCAAAAATGAAAGTTGCTAAAAATGACATAAAAATCATTTTTGGCATGGTTGAGTTCCCCCACCCCCATCCCCCATGGTTGGGTTGGGCCAACTCAACCAAAAGTGACCATACAGACTCTGTGACACCGCGCGCTTCAAAATGCAACATTGCTACGATCGGGTCTGTGCAATCGCATTCACACATCCTCAAAAGAATGTCTCGCTGCGTCCACTCATTGTCATCAACTGCATTGATACGAGAACACGTGTCAATGCACAATTCGCGGGCTCGCATTTGGCCAAGTCGAAAAAGAATCAGTTTGTACACGCTGCTGATCTTGATGAACTCGTGCAGCAAAATCCGCAAAAGCAATATTGGCATTCGAGGAGCCCAACAACTTTTCTGAAACGGATCGGCAAAAAACCGTCAGGTCTGCAGACAGTCCCACCACTGACCACACAGGAACACAACACTTTTTGTTGGTTCCTGTGAGCTTCTGGCAGCCTCCAAATCAGTTGCCCGATAGCGTGGGATCTGTAAACCAATGCTGCTCGCTCTCCACAAAACAAATAGCTTGTAAATGAGCGTAAACAAGTATCGGACTCAACAGGTTCATGAGGAGTTCATGCTGTCAGAAATTAGGTTTCCGATCGCCTAGACGTGCACAAGCTGAACTGCAAAATATGCATGCGGTTTGTTCTTCTTGTGCTTGGGCCAATTCCTTCCGTGTTCATTTTCGTTCCTTGCACACCAAATTTTGTGTTCGCACAAGTGGCAAGTGGCATTGACGGGTTTTCGCTGGTCAGTCCACTGGACACACAAAAGGAGAAGGGTTCTCCTTCCGAGGTCACCTTTGAACAGACGGTCGAAGGTCAGTTCCGCCAGTCAAACCTTCCATTCGCCCCGTCCTCGGGCCTGAGGCCACGCCACCCACCCACCCACTCCGGACCATTTCACAGCCCTTTTCCGGAAGTAACACGTGACAACAAACTTCAACCCCACACGAAATCTCTCCCACAAATCATGAGCACGCGGAAAGGGCGAGGCGCTCTTGAACGACAGACCTGAATTCACCACGCGGTTGGCCGGGAGATAGCTTTACCATGACTACGATAGTCACATCCCAATTGTTCTAAATCAGAGCCATTCACGTGTCTCGTCAACTCAAAAATTGGTCAACTGCCATGGACGCCGCGACACTGATTCTGACCAATTCGATCAGTGCTCGCGGTTGGAATAACTGCCACATTGACACCATTTTGGAGACCTGCCCGGCAGAGCACGTGCTTGCCAAATCTGACCAGAGACACGCCCACAGCACTGCAGATCCGGCTGACAAAATCTTGGAGGAAAAAGCTCACCCAACGCGGCATTGTTGTTGAAGGTGTTGTACTCCGGTGGAACCGGGGCGTCGTAATACATGTCGTCCTTGAGAACGTGGAGCGGGGGAGGGAAGGCGTCCAGCGTGTTCTGCAGGTTCCTCCTGTGCATCTCTCTTCTCGTGGCCGCAACGCGCTGTCGCGCCGCGAGCACGTTTAACGGGACGTGAGGGTCGCGCGGCGTCGCGTCGAAGAAGCGCCTCGTGCGGATTCGCTTCTTCCAGCGTCTTCACCCGCAATGAGCACACTTGATATCATGCACCACTTACATACTTGTCCAAAACTGCAAAGCCACTTGAGTCTTTGATGCTCTGAAACGTTGAACTCTGTTTAACCCCTTATAGATGAGTCCATCTTGTGACCACTAAAGGGAGGACGCCTACATCCCACGCTCAATGGACCCACATTCTCAAGCCAATCTCTGCGCGTCCAAGAACATTTTTGTGCGTCTTCTTTCTCCAAAAGCCCCACGCGCAATCCCCTGTGAACACTAAATGCAAAAGGAAATTGCCCAAAACAAAAGTTTGATGGACGCATTCAAATCATCATCGCCCTTCCATGGGACTGACCAACCATTGTGGTCATGTTTTGGGGTGCACTTTCCCAGAATAGCTCGAGCTCGATCATGCAAGCCACAAATGCAAAAGACGGACCCTGCCTCCAAGGCGTGTATTATTTAACCATGCAAATTACTTTTGCGGGCAAAAACTCTTTGGTCTTCTGAATTTCTTTTCTTCTGCCAAAATCATGCAAAGAACTGCACAGAGCAACAATTGGCGGTGGAATGCCTGTTAGCAAGCGCAGCATGCATTGTGTGCATCTTTGCAAATTCACGCATCGCGGAGTTGTGACACATCTTGATCCATCCAACACTCATACCTGCGAACAACACAAATCCGACAGTCCATTGCTCAGCCGAATTCCAAAGGAATTTGGAGAAATGTGGATTTTACGGAACTGTGTCGCTGACGCACATTCCATTGAATTATTGAGGAATTCAGATCTGCACATCGATCGTACTGTCCGGAAGGTGTGCGTCACATTTTTCCTGCATCACAACAGCTTTGCAAAACGAGTACAAGCACCAACAGGACATTTTGGGGGGGGGGGGAATTAACAGAACACCCAACATTTTCAGGAGGTGTCGTTGGCTCTGATGGGACAGAAGATGCTTGATTCCGCAATGCAAATGTGCTTGCTACAGTTCAATTCTGTGTTTTTCAAACAAAACAGCTTGGTTCCAAGCACAACACTGAATCAAGTGCAGTTATTACACAGGAAAAGTGGGAGCGGTATCCTGAGGGACTATCTGTACGTACTCGACTGGCAAGGCTACGTCTTGACGGACACGCATACTTGTCCACTTACCATTGCCACCAAAGTAAGAAACTTCTCACGGAACATGAAAAATTCAAGAGACTGCCTGCAATTTCCCTCCGTGATTGCACCGAGGTGCCCTCTGCAAGCTGTGCAGGAGACTTTCGAGTATTATTGCTGAAGCAGGCTTAATTACCCTTCATCACAAGAATTCATCTTCCAGGCTGAACCTACAAACCTTTACAGGCCTTTTCATCTCATTATGCCTCTGCAAGCTTCCCACTTCTTCCCCTTCCTCCAGTTGCACAAAGCTAATCACGATTTGGGTGCTGTGTTTGAAGAATGCCTTTAGACTGTTCCATATTCTAGTTACATCATCCCAGGGGTGTAGATTACTCAACGCAGCTTCAGATCTTTGCCACGCCGCCATGCAGCGCGAAAAATTTCTGCACCCAAACACCTCTCTGCCGCCTGAGGATTCTCTCTGGAATATTTCCAGGCTCTCTCAGTGTTAAAGGAAAAAGCACTTTTCATCTTTTTCACAGCGACGAAACATTAAGAAAACTGCGCTCTTGTTTCTTTTGTGAACCACACGCTCAGCGCACACGCATCTGATTTCGGGTGCCCATGCACTCCACGGGTTCCCGTCCACCCTCTCGTATGCCCCAGCCCGTCACTCCTTTTGGGGCGCTTTTCTGCAAAACACCATGCAGTGGACATTTTGGCTTCTACATCTGAGCCAAGAAGAAGGACACAAGTATGATTTCCAGAAACGCCCACTTGAAAACCAAACTTGTGAGCTGGAGTAGTTTCCCTCGTTCTTACATTGCAAGCAAACACTTCTTCAAAAATGCTCTTTCAATTGCAAAGCTCTGAGAACACCTGCATATGTTTCTGATTTCTGCAAATTTCAAATTTGATTTCCTTTCAGATTGATCTTCTCAAACTTGTCTGAGATGGCATCAAACCTACTTCAGCCAAACTCAATCCAACTGAAAATAATGTTCTCCTGAAAAAGCGGGATGAAGTTGGACATTTGGCTCAAAGTGGGTTGAAGTAGACAAAGGCAAAATAGTAGTAGGACACAGTATGACACTGGATACCCAACAAGTGGCATGAACAGACTGTGCAATACTGGACAGCAAGCATTTTCCGTCAAGAATGCTTGAGTGTCCGAACCTTTTCTGGTCTGCCTGAAAACCACACTCAGCAAAGGCCAAAGTAGAAACTTGGGCACCATTATTTTTTCAACAAGCACATTGCTTCCACGAGGCTGATCCCAAAACTCTTTGCCGTGCATGGTTCGGTGAAATGTTTTGTTGTGCAGCACAGATTGGAAGTAGATCAGTGAGGATAGTTAAGTCAGTTCACAGTCAAAACAACTTGAGAAATCTGTTTGAAAAGGTGGAAGTTTGGTTGTATTTGGAACTTTGTTGAAGCAAAGAAACAATTTTTTAGCATTCGCTATTCTTGGAATGTGGTCACCAAAACAAAACAATCAAATTGATGATCATGCATGTCAAAGACTTTTGGGACCACCAGCCTCATACATTGCAGAGGAAGTCTACACTTTTAACAAGACGGCAAAGCTTCGAACAGCCCCAAGTGTGCTGTGAATTTTCGTTTTGTGAGGGGCGGTCATCCTTCCAAAAAAACCCTGATTTAGAGTGAACATTTTGGGAAAACACATGAGGAACAAAAGAAGCCAGCGTCATCGCCAAAAATTCTTTTTGGGTCAGGCCGTTGACTCCAAATGTTACATGTTCAAATCAGCCAGTGCACAACACGAGCCGCTCAACGAGCACGTAACAAAGCTGCACGTATCAGAACGAACAAGAACACTCACTTGGCAGTGAACGAGTCATTTCTGCCAAAGGAAAGAAAACGTCGTCATGGTGCCATGAGATTTAAACGAGATCATATGATTCGCATTAGACGTGTAAAACTCCGTCATTCGGGGTGAATTTTCTCCATCCGCTTTTCAAACTCATCCCCAGGCTGAGCTGCTTTGAAAGCAGCATCTGCGAAGCAAGACGCGCACAAGAACGCAAAAACGGGCACACGTCTGCCATCTATAATTACAACCCGACACAAACTCCCACATCGGATCCTGCATTCAACTCTTTGTGAGCACATGATGGATGGTTTCAGAATTGCAAAGAAAGGCTTTTTTTTGGAGAAATACGACACCACGTACTGACTGTGACGTGGGAACGCCTGCGGCACTGACCAGTACACACACATATACACACACCACACAAAGACACACATTCTCAGATTGCTTTGGCAACAGGATCTGCCAAGTGGTGATCTTACTCGTACTTCCACCAACGGGTACTTGTGCGAAGTCCCTTTAGGGCGAAGCACCATGTGGTAGTGCAGTATATGGCAGCTGGATAAAAATGTCCCCTGCCCCCTCCCCCCAACCCCCCTGTAGCCAACCCGCCCCCCCTCCACACACACACACGGACAGCATAACTGGTGGAAAACAAGGAGGACAAGGAAGAAAAGATGAACAAGGAAGAATTCATGACATTACCAACGCCGCAAGGGACTTCACACTGCAGTTGCCTTGAGCACTGCTTCTTGTTGTCAAAGGGAGAACGACACATGCGAAGTGATCTGGCGGTGCAAGCTTTTGTTTCTTTGAATAATTGCTTTCTTTGGCCTTGAAGCAAACCCGCGTACACGTGACAACACCTGGTATTCGTGACCAGTACGAGCGTAACTGTGTCCATGTACGCAGGCAGGCCGCGCCTGGCTCAGCACCTCTTGACAGACTTGACACCAGAATGTGTGTCATTCAACAACATTGAGTGTGAGGTTCTGCTACCTCCTCCCCCCCCCCCTTTTGCCAGCCAAGCCCAATTCCTTGGCCTGCCAGTCAACAGCGCTCCCTTGGCCTTCTAAATCTTCATTGACTGTCCAACACCACTCAAGCACTGGCCACTGCACCCTTTCAGTCTGGGCTGATCAATCTCCTCCTCAAATCCACACCCTTCCTGGGAAGCCAACCCTTTCTGGCCAATCAATTCCACCACACCTGCTTGACCAAATCCTGGCCAGCCACCTACACCTGAGCAGTGAGACCGCGCAGTTTCGAGCATCCCTGCAGCAGCACCACTGGAATGTAGGTTCGTGATTTCTTGCTGTTCACGAAACCAAGTCACTGGAACAGTCCATTCATTCATTCTCAATCATGACGTCAGACAGCGGGTCTGCCAAACGTTGTCCCAGCAACAGGTGATGGGTTTCTGGGGCCTCGAAATACAATGACATTTCTCTTTTGCTGCCATTTTTTCCGCATCGAATGCGATTCACCAACTGCAAGAGCAACACACACTGAAGCAGAAGGTCCAGACTGAAAAACTTTTCAGGTTACTTCGAGGACACGTCCCGCCACAGAAACCGCCAAAATTGATGGAACTAGTGAACAATTTCTTCACAAATAACAACAGTTTCAGAAAAAACAATAGTACAAACAAATTAAAGTCAAATGTTGTGGTTGTTGGCCTTCATTTTGAGGAAACAGCACGAGATTGTTCGTGTGTTCAGTTTTTGCTGACCACTCTGCCGCCATGTTCGATGAACTGCCCAGGACAATGCCACACAACAAATGTTTAACATTCACCAAAACAGGAACTTCTGAGCAATATACGTACCGATGTCCTGATGATCCATGGTAGATTCGCTCCTATCTGGGTTATTTTCGGTACTTCAAACCGAAAGGATCCGAGCCAATTGTGGAAAAGGCAAAAAATTTCATGCCACAAACAAAACTCACGATCTTTTTACCCCAAAGAGTGTAGACCGGCGCACCAGCTGCATCTGGAGGGATTGGCCTGGTTCTGACCTGACAATTTCGCTTCAAAATCCGAGGAAATTCTTCTCGTAGTGCCTGGCTTTCTGTTTTAGCTATAACGGCAGAAAACGTGACCAAAAGCGGGCACCTTCCAAGTTCGAAAAGGGATTGCACGGAATGAGGTAGTGCAAGTGGGTCAAAAGTCACGAGAATTGGGACAAGTAAACAACTCCACGTGCACCGCGCACCTGCCAACAGAACGTAAAACCATCCCGTTGAAATGGGCACCAACGTGTTTGCATTTTATTGCTGAATCAAATGCGCATTTGCAGAAATCAAAGAAAAAAAATATGCCTGCAAAGCTGATCACAGGTTCCGTCCTCCTCAAATGCGCGTCCCCAACTTGGGATCACTGATCAAACATTTGGGTTGCCAATGCAACTTTAAATCTTCAGATTGTAAAATTTGATCGCGTTCAATGCAAACAGTTTTCTTTTGTCCTTCACCGAGAAACGATCCAACAGTTCCTCAGCAACATGAAGCACCTTCGAGAAATTGGCGTTCGCTCTGAAGCAGACTGGCCAGTCCGATCCGAACATGCACCTCTCAGGACCAAACACGTTCAGCGCGTGCTGCAACCACACACACCTTTTCGGCTGGCAAAACCTGACAAAAGTCTCTGAAGCAAAATCTGTTTGTTGATGAACACAGTTGTCGCTCGGACAAAAAGAGTACTCACGTTGACGAACGGAACAAAATCACTCGTCTTCCAGTTTTTCAAATCACCTTCGACAACCAGGCCGGATCTGAAAGAAAAGTCATCACTTTACAAGTTTGCTGTCCTCACTGCACTGTCTCCCAATCGCAAAAAACGCCTGTCATTTACTGACATCTCATCAATCAATTTTGTTCGCAAAGATATGTTGACTCACATCTTGCAAAAAATGTTGGGGAACTGTCCAAGTTTTTCCAGGTCTTCTTTCCAACCTTCCATGATGCCGTCCTTCATGAGTGGTTTCGCAATGTGGTCTACAACCATACGAAGCCTGAAATGAACGCAGAAATTTTTTTCAACAAAAATCACAATGATCACAACCCCATATTCTTTTTTGCTCGGTAGTCCAGTCATCTTGGACAAGTTTTCCACTGCTATCCCGAAGGCAGGACATCTTCCTGTCATTTGGTTCAGTTTCACAAGCGTTTTTGTTGCTGCGACTCACTTGGGTAACTTCTCGGCCACCATTGGAACATACTTCAAATGCCGTGGTCTGTGAAAACAAAATATTTTGTGGATGACAATCGATCAAAACCAACAAAGTCAGCATTTTGTACTTCCAAATGTGCACGATCGGTTGTGTTCACACTGGTACAACTGACGACCATTGCGCGTTTGCTTATGAAATTTCTTACAGAACCACCAAGTCAAAAGGTACGTCGTTCTGCTGCAACACGCTCAATCCCTTCAGGACATCCTCTCGAACAAGCCAGTCGTCAGTCTCGACAGGCAGAATGTGTCTGCACCCCACAAACAATGGCTTCGCCTTGAATTCCTCCACAGTCTTGGACAACTTCAAGAGAAACAGAGCAAACAGGAACACTTGTCAGCCTTGACACGCGCTGTAATTTGGGGGAAGAAGTCTCACTGCGTTCGAGGGTACACTCACGTTTGGGTCAGTCAAGTCCAACCCAGCCACAACTCCTTTTATGACAGGGTTCTTCTCTGCCAAGCTCATCACCCACCCTGAAACGTTCACTCGGGGTGTGAATTGCTTACAAGTGTGAGTGTCACACGTACAAACACACGCGTGCAGCCGGAGTGAGGACTTCCCATTCATACTGTTATATATATTTACCATGACCACCCCCTAAGTACTGCCACAGCCACAGCAACAGCCACAACCAATCATATCATTCCCTAGATGGAGCCACTATCCTAAGCTGGGCA
>JAAUXT010039200.1_pt1 | contig 11835 bp, 9 predicted proteins | sample 7278171 | NCBI WGS metagenome assembly JAAUXT01 (sample SAMN14350112, study PRJNA611818) | marine sediment metagenome | isolation source: surface marine sediment (1.8m) | place: French Polynesia: Moorea | collected 2018-08
CGGGTTGGTGTTTTTTTTCACCCCCGCCGGCCGGCGCCCTCCCCCCGGGGGGGGGGGGGGGGGTGGGCGCGGGGGGCCCCACACCCCACCCCCTATTCCCGCCCGCGACCCCCCACCCCCCCCCCGGGGGGCCCCCCCCCCCCCCCCCCGCCCGGCCCCCCAGGGCCACGGGGTGTCTGTCTTCATGGGGCGGGGTCAGCTCTCGGAGGGTCTTTTTTTGGGAGCTGAAGCAGCACGCTCTGGGGGGGGGGGGATTCCAGTTCAGCGAGACCATCCGGTGTTCAGAAGGAACTTCATTTCACGGTCGGAAGGCCAGGACCCCACACTGGAGCAGAGTCGGCTCGGAGACAGGGTCGCTGACCAGTCAGGCCTGTGTCACACTGAATCCGTCACGTGTCACACTGAACCCGTCACGTGTCACACTGAATCCATCACGTGTCACACTGAACCCGTCATGTGTCACACTGAACCTGTCACGTGTCACACTGAACCCGTCACGTGTCACACTGAACCCATCACGTGTCACACTGAACCCGTCACGTGTCACACTGAACCCGTCACGTGTCACACTGAACCCGTCACGTGTCACACTGAACCCGTCACGTGTTGCGCGCTGGACAAGTTCCAAATGAACGTCACTGCGCTTGGAACGATGTTATGCTTTTGGTGTGAACCAAACCTGAAGAAAGTGGTTTGGGACTCGACGGATGCGTGGCGAGCACATTTTGAGAATCATCGGCAGCTTGAAGTGTTGAACGCCTGTCAACCAACAGGCCCAGCGCGGGAACCGTGTGTGTGTGTGAGTGTCGTGCCTGGGCCATCAGTGATGTAGGTGGAACAGCTGTTGGGACAGCGACCTTGTGGAACTAGATGATCTGATCTGCAGGCGAGCGTCTGCAGCTGCGCAGCGGTTCCTTGTCACACGGGAGGCGTCATTCATGCGTCGCGCCCCTGTGCTGTGTCACGCGTTCAGTCAGTAGGAATGTTTAGTTCCAACACGCCGCGTCAACACGTGTGACATGCGACGTGACATTTCACCCTGGAAAATCTGTGCAAAAATTTCTTCTCTCCATGGCAATAGCCTGTTTTAATATTTCAATATTTTTCTTGAAAAGATTGATTTAGATAGGGATGAGAATCTATTTCTGAAAGGATTTTTGAAACTGATAATTTGCATATTGTGTTCAAATTTTTTAAATTAGTAAAACTGATTTCCAGCCTGTAATGCCACGTCTCACGTGGTGCGGGGACGTCAGACGGGTTGCAACCAAACATCCTAAGTGTGTGTCATGGTGATCGGAAGTGTGTTGCAGCTATGGCGGCGTCCCTGGGGTCTGAGTGCGTCACGCATACCGCGCGATGTACGAGGTATGTCCTTTAAAAGGGGTCTCGTGTCCGATAACTCCAAGGTGATTTTTGCGACTAAAAATTTGAACTTTAATAATGTAAGCCAACATGCCAACAATCAAAATGCCAATGTAAAACATGCCAATATGCCAACAGAAAACTGTGAAAATTCATGCTAAGAACTGGATTCAACAGTCAATGGGTGGAATGGGTTGGATCAAAGTTGTGTCAGTCAAGGCTCATCCTCGGAAGTTTCTTCATCATCCAGCACCACTTCCAGTCTGAAATCATCCGGATCGACCTGCACATGTAACCCCTCAAAGTACTCTCCTTGTGCCTGGATGCATTTCATCCACCTCATGGGTAGAGAATGGATGGCATCATGAAAGTCTTGGACAGGAATGGCCTTGAGTGCTCTTTGGACTGCTGTTTTCATGTCTGCGATGCTGTTGTGCCTGTGTCCCCGCAGCATGTTCTTCAGCCTGGGAAAAATGAAATAATCACAAGGCACAAGATCCGGGCTGTACAGGGGGTGGGGGGGCCATCTCTATCCCACTGGATCCAATGAAAGCCAGGGTCAGCACAGCGGTATGGGCAGGGGCATTGTCGTGATGAAGGTAAAATTGGTTTCCTCTCCACTTGTCAGGGCACTTTTTCCTGATCTTTTCTTTGAGTAATCTGAGTACCTCGATGTAAACCTCCGCTGTCACAGTCTCCCTGGCATCCTTGAAGTGGGACATGATGACTCCATTGTCGTCAAAGAAGATGGTGATCATGGCCTTCTTGGTTGAACGTCCCCAGATGGCTTTCTTGGGCCTTGAGTCCTTGGATCCAGTTGGGTGCCATTCACATGAGGACTGCTTCCGTTCACCTCGTACACAGAGACCCAACTCTCATCACCAGTGACAAACTTCTGAAGATAGGCGTCGTCTTCTTTGAGGGCATCCAAGTTCAACTGGCACAGTCTCATCCGGAATTTTTTTTGCTCGTCTGTGAGGATTCTTGGGATGAACTTCGGCATGATTTTGGACAGCTTCAAGTCCTTTTTCAGGACTTTGTGGACAGTGGTCTTTGACATGGACACATCTTCTGCTAGTGTTCTGACCGTGGAATGCCTGTCAGCTTCAAGAGCTGCTTGGACACTGCGGATTCCATCAGCTGTTCTGGCTGAAATCGGCCTCCCGGGGCGTGGTCTGTCCTTGACAGATGTCTCCCCTTCAGAGAAGCGGTGGTGCCACTTTCGGACAGTTTTCTGACTCACAGTCTCTGCATTGAACCCCTCCCTCAAATGCCTCCAGCACTGGATAGGTGTGGCACCGGTACTCACTAAGAACTTGATGACTGTCCGCTGCTCCTGACCCAACTCCATGATGGTAAAGATGTGAAAAATGTCAAAAACAGGAACAAAACAGGGCCACACCTCATTCTTAGACTTCAGACACAAAAGGCACCTGTCACTCCGTGTGAACCAACAAGGCCGACTTCATGACCCAATTACGGCCTTACAGAGATCAAGGTCGATCTTTTGTGTGGCCTTGCAGGTTGCTCACATGATAAAGAACAGCCACAGGCTCCAACTTCTCCGATCGGTCCACGGAGACCGGACATACCGGACAAGAGACCCCTTTTAAAGGACATACCTCGTATCGCTCTTACGCAACGTCCCACAACCACAATGGCTGAGGTCGCATTCACAACGGATGCGACTCGACTTGTTGCAGCTTCTTCCTGTCTAAAGTCAGGCAACGTTCACGCCGAACTGCACACTTTCGTAGTGTCATGATTCAGCATCCAAAGACATGTGCAGGAACGCGACACATGAGTGTGATTCAGGCCTTGCTCCTGGTGGATTTACTGGGTTCTGAAACAGGCTGATTCGAAAGTGGTGACAGAGTCTGAACTCGGGCCCCAGGTAAACACGAGGTAAACACGAGTTGTAACCCGAAGAGGAGCGAACGATTCAACTCGGGCGTCAGGCTGTAGCGCCGTCCTTGCAGCGTCAGGTTGCAGTTTGAAATCAGTCGACGCTGCTGAAGAGGTGAGCGACTGCAACTGCACTAGAGTTCCAACGATTGTGATGCTGCAACCTCATCACAGCTGAATCACCATGACATCCGCGGTGCACGCTGCGACAGCATTGCCGCATGATGGCGCTGCAGTCGGACCCGTGACGCGCCCAATTTCGGAGCAGGAGCGTTACAGTTCCAAGCACTCCAGATCACAGTGGAGTCGCTTCCTGTTCAAGACTGCGAGGACGGTGGTACGGAGTCGGTGTGGGCGCCGCGGCGCGGTTGCTATGTATATCTGCGGCTATTCCTGGCCGTTGCTAGGGAACCATGTTGGTCGTTACGGTACGGATCGTAACCGGATCAGCTGGGAGCTCGCTGAGCAGGCCGGGTTCACGCCGGAAGGGGCTGAGGCCAGATTCACACGAGAGGTGCTGACGCCGGGTTCACACCGGAGGCGCCGCGGGCTGCGCTGCTGTTCAATTCAACCCGTGTTCACACCAGATTCAGAACGAGGCTCCGTGAATCGTGACTTTGGGGACGAGGTATCATGTTCCACCAGCTGCGATGGTCAGCCGTGACGAGCCCGTCAGATCCGGTTGGCACCAGACGCACCTCGCTTTGAGCCCAACACGAGTTCCTCGGGGCTCCGTCGCTGGATCAACGTCGCATCGTTGGCGCGCACAATGACACGCCCACAAGCGTTTCAAGATGCCACGTTCGAGTCCACAAAGAACAGAAACGAATACGTACAGACGAGTCTTGCGATGTCCAATTCTGAAAAAGCACTTGAACTGCTGACGTTTTGCGAACCATGATGGCGGACTTTGTTTTCTTTACCTCGACTCACGTCGTGCCCTGGACGAGTCTCAAGTGGTTCACCTCAATGCGAGGCGACGCGGCGCGCCGTGATTTGTGGGACGCGGGTCCCCGGGTCTCGCTACAGTGAAGCAAAATAGGGTAATAAACCGGAAAGAGGCTGATTGGAGAGAACTGCATCACGGCTCGTCAAGCGACTCACTAACGTCATTTGAGAACGAGGAAACTCGTGCTTAAAATGAGATAGAAGAAATATAAGTGCGTCATACGAGAAACAAACGTGCCCAATGATGTGCAGGCGAGCTGTTGCGCCGTCGCGTGTTGTGCGCATGCGCGACACGTGACGGAGACGCGGAACGAGGCGTCTGCGCCAACTTCCGGCGCCAGTGACTTTGGATTGATACACTGTTTGAAACGCTGTGGCGTGTTTCACACGTGAAGCGGCGTGTCTGCAGCGAAGCGGAGCCTGTTTATTCGAACGGACCCTCAGCGTGACGCACGCTGCCTTTGATGCAACCAACGTGCACACGCACAGGCGGAACCTCACACACACACACACACACACACACACACACGCATGTTGGGATGTTGAGTCCGACGCGTTAAGATTGCCGTCTCTGCGTCAGCGCAACTCACCAGCGCAACTCGCCTGCGCAGTGAAGAGAAGACGAATCAAACCTCTGTGATCAGTGCCAAACATCTCGACGGGGTCACACACTGTGCAACACCATTTGATGCTCCTTTAGCTCTAGATGTACCCAGTTGTTTATTGCCTCGCTATTGACATTTAATTTGAATCAGTTGAACCTTGTTACCGTAGTTTGGGTTCCAATACTTTCACTTCACAACTCTTCGTATTTTAATGTCAAGGTCTCGTGCGACACTCATGTCGCATCTGCTGAAACTGTCTCCCCTTCAGAAAACGCTCTCAGTAACGTAAGATACCACTCAGTAAATCCTCCCGGCAAAGCGCACTGAGGACCATTCAGAGCAGCGCGAGTGGCTGGCTCCGCTCTGATGACCTCGTCAGCGCACACCGGGCTCAAGATGAAGGCGTTTTCTGAAGGGGCGCTAGACACGGTGGTAGTCGCCTTATTTTACACATTAATTGCATGGTTTGCGGTGTGGTTCTTGTCCATTGCAGTGCTCACCGTCACCAGTGTCGCCCCCTAACGACCTCGGATTTCGCGTGACCAGTGTCGCCCCCTAACGGATTAACTCAACGTCCGGGTCCTGTTCGCGGTGGATGTCGTCAGCATCCGCCTCCTCATTCTCCTCCATCTCCAGGACCCCGTCTCCCACCCCCTGATCCCCAGGGCGACGCCGACGCCCCGGAAACACCCGTCACCAAGGCAACCACGACGACGCGGCGTCTCTTCTCCGACTTCTGCTGCAGACGACGTCGCCACAGCCATGTCCGACACGCTGGTTGACCTGGGAGGGGAGTCCGCCCCCAGAGAGGGGAGCCCCACCCCTCAGGCCAAGGACCCTTTTGATTTTGATGCCCTTTCTCCCAGTGAGAGCAAGGTAAAATTCTTTTGATTTTTTGTCTGCGTCTCGTGCTTGTGGAATGGATTTTTCCCTCAACATTCCCGTGACGCCATTCCTGGGTTTCGTGCTGTGTAACTTGTCGCATTGAGTCTGTGAGAGATGTGCGTCATTTAATTTTCTTCCCCATCATCAATTTCCATTGTCTGAAGAACATTAAAAATTGAGCGCTGTTTTTGCCCAGAGAGATTCGCGCACGACGAGAAATTGCGCGTTCAAACTGAAGGAGTCGTTGAAGACTCCTGCCGAAGTGGATCTAAAGCTGGTGAATTCCTGGGACTTTGTAGAGTGTTTGGGCCCGGTTCAAACGAATGAGTTTGTTGGGGTTTCACACTGTATCTGGTGCGCTGCGTCACTGTCCACGGCGGTGGGCGCTGCGTCGGCTCGGCGTCGCAGTCCCCACTGACTCGCGTGAGGCGTAACTCGTGACGCATCTGAGACGCAGCGCGGCGAGGCTGAATTTCTGCTGTGTCGGCGCAGCTGGCGAAACTCGACGCGCCGTGTCTCCGTGTTCAGCTCAGGTCACGTGGCACATCAGGCCCGACCCACACAGGGCAGAAATGTCAACAAATACAATCCCCACAAAAAAGTCTTCGGTGAACAAAAACAAAATGTTCCTTTGTGGAACAAATTAACCCTTTGTGGAACAAATTAATGTTGTCTGGGAAGCTTGTGGCCCAGAAAGTGTTAATCAATGTGAATCGATTGGGAAGTCTTGTCAATTCCTCCTCTGTAGCTTTGTGAAAACTACAAACGTCACGTGGTTTCCCTTCCGCTCGTCTTGTGTCCCCTCTGATCCTCTGTCTCTTCTCTCTCACAGCCGTCCGCAAAATCCGGCGGGGGCGACTTGGACGATTTCGACCCGTTGGTGACGTCAGCGTCGTCCACAACCCGCAGCTCGTCCGTCAGCGAATCGACGACGTCAGAGAGTTCCTCCGCCGTCTCCAAGGACGAAAACGTCAAGAACGTAGCGTCGACGCCAGCGCCAAAGGAAAGCGGCGTCACAGATATCTTCGCGCAGGATCGAGGTTCGCCCGATTCGATCAAGGCGGCGCCATCTCCCGCCAAAGAGACCAAATCGGAAGCGAAGAAGGTCACTTCGCGCGCGAGCAGTAGCGGCGTCGGATCAGCGTCGAGTTCCGAGAGCGAATCGGAAAGTAGTTCCGACGACGAGGCGGAGGAAGTGATCAAGAAGCCAGAGCCGAAAAAACCGGAACCGGAACCAGAGAAAAAACCGGAAGTTGAGGAGAAGAAACCGGAACCACCACCTCCAGAGCCGAAAGCAGAACCGGAGAAAAAGCTAGAGCCAGAGCCGAAGAAACCCGAACCGAAGGTAGAACCAGAGCCGAAGAAACCCGAACCCAAACCGGAACCTGAGCCAAAGAAACCTGAACCGAAACCAGAAGCGAAGAAACCCGAAGCCGACAAGATGGCGGACATGAACGGACCGCAGGTGGTGCGGGAGAAGTTGCCCGACGGAGGGGAGAAGATCACGACGACGCGCCAAGTGCGCCAACCCGACGGCACGATCAAGACGATGACGGAGAGCAAGACGGTCTACCCCGAGGTCAAGACGACCGGACAACAACAGGTAGGACGCGCTCCTTTTCACTTTCATGTGACCGGATATCAGTTTTCAGACAGTTTATGCCGGGGTACCCAGAATGCGTCAGGCATGGCGTCCATGAACAAGTCCGTGGGCGCAACGCTTGACGTATCCTGCGTGAACTCGGCCTTCTGTTGGTGTCAGGCGTCAAAGACTTCACGTCAAGGCAGTGACGTCACAATCGCGACTGTCGTGGCGTTCCAAACGCTTTCAACTTCTCATTGAACAAAAAACTCATTTTGGTGATGGGTGTTCTAAAGTTTTGCTTCAGGGAAACTTTCTTGTAACGATTCCATGGAATCTCTGTCGTCGTCGTCATGGAAAAGCTGATTAGCAAACACGAAGCACATCCTCGTAATTTCATCTGCGGCTGACTACTGTCGCCATTGTCAAAGCGAAATGGCAAAGTTCTCATCCCCGCTTCTGAATACAAATTCTGTATTTTCCATCTTTCATTGCATCACAAATCTGCGTCTGAAATTTATGAGATTTTTTGAAATTTTGTCTTCACGCATTGCAAAGAAATGTATTCGCTTTTGATGTGCCTCTCAGCGCATCGTTTTTTCGCCCGATGAGTTGCAAAAGAGTCTGACCGTGTATTTCAAGGTAAGAACAAAGGCAAGATTACGTGGGTGTGGCCTCGGAACCTGATCCGATCTGTTTGAATGTGACTGCGGCCCCGTGCACACTGGAGGCCTCTGCGACGCAGCGCCTCGTGTTTCCGGTCGCGGCGGCGCACGGCGCCTCCAGTGTGACCCTGGCCGCACGTCCCCACCACCCACGGGGCATTAACTGTGTTTTCATTTGTAGGTGGCGGAGCCGATGTTTTCTGTCATTACACCCCATGTTTTTGTTCGGACTTCTTCTCTTCTATCTCTTCTCTGCTCTTTTGTTTATTGTTTCTGTTTGATCGCCGCATTAAACACTTGGATCATCAGGAATTTGACATTTAGCGCAAAGGGTTCGGTAGGCGGGGAAACAGTATCAGCTGTGGTGTTGGTACTTGAATAAGTATGCCTCTCACTGGTAGCGAAGTATCTGAGGCCAGGTTCACAGGGGGTGCGTCTTGCGTCGTCTCTGAACACGTCCTTTGGCGCTGCGTCGTCGCTTGATGGCACAAAAACCATTCAAAGACTTGTTCATTGACGCAGCGCAAGACGCGTACAATGTGCATCCGGCCTCCCCCGGGTATCCCCACATGTTGGTCTGTTTCCATGACACCATGACATTCAACTCGCGTTGATTCTTCACCTGTTTCACCTCGTGTTTCTCCTGAACATGAAGAGTAGGTGAGATTTAGAATCTTGTCTCGCAGAGCAAGACGAACACGTCAACTTGACCAGCTGGGAGCCTCGCCCACCCTGGGTCTGTGAGGGGTTGGAGGCCTCATTGGGACATGTGCAAATGGCGACTGGAGGCGAATCAACATCCGTTGACGTCCTGAGTCTTTCCACACGTTCGTCTCAAAGTGCGTTGCGTCAATTGGGTCGTGCAGTGTCCACACACGGGACATGGAACCTCACCTGAACTGGACTGGCTGTGCCGCCGTGATTGTGCGAAGTCCCTTTCGGGCGAAGCACCCTGTGGCAGTGCAGTATATGGCAGGGTGGATGAAATGTCCCCTGCCCCCTCCCCACCACCACGTCCCCCCACGAGACCCCTCCCCTTGCTGGACCCCCCCCCTGCAGATAGTATGACTGGTGGAAGACAAGGAGGACAAGGAAGAATTGATGAACAAGGAAGAATTGACTACATTACTGACGCCGCAAGGGACTTGGGCACTGCTTCTCGTTCTGTTGAGCGAAGTTGAATCCAGCGCCAAGAGGGAGAAGGAAATCTGGCAACGCTCTGACGAACAACACGGCGCCCTCACACAAAAAAAGACAGCCGGGCGTTTGTGTTTGTTTTGTCTGTGGGTGAAAATCATTTGGTAAAACGTCTCAATACACAGGAAAGAAGCGGACGCAAACAGAGCTGCCTGCAGATACAGCTGTGGGCTCCCTGCGTGAAAAAATACCCTTTAGGTAAAAGCATTTCACTCGTCACTTCCTCTCAGCCTCTGAGATACCTGGGTCGGAATCACCTCAGCACGTGGCGGTTTTGAGTCTCTGGTTCCGTCAGCGGTGCGGTGTGAGAGTACTCACATGGGGGTGTGGTGGTACTCATCACATACTGGCGAGTATCTTGTGAGGAATTTCCCTCGGCCTGTTTCATACAGGATGCGTCGTGCGTTGCCACGCGTGGGCGAGGTTGCCAGGCAGTGCGCAGTAACTTGCGCAGGGATGCAACGCGTGACGCGTGCGGTGTGAAGGAGGCTTCTTCACCTGGAAACAGCCGGAGACCGTTGATCAACACCTGGGTGGGGAAGATGAGATATGTTGAGATAAGGACGGCACTGCAGCTCAATCCATCCCTGTGCGATCGGACCAACGCATCAAGGAGCGTGGCCAGTTTCATACGTCCTGCATGCGCTCGGACGGGACGCTCTTTTGCCTGTCGAGACGCTCGACAATCGAGCGTGAAACGGCCCTTGTGTGACGTGCTGCTCCGAATTGAGGTGATTGTGCCAGGCCTTTTTGTGCAGCTGCAGCGTTTCTCTTCGTTCTGAAATATGAAGCGTTCGTTTGGTCGTTTGTCTTCGTCAGGCGGTGCGTGCGCAGCGAGAAGTGCCATTCAACGTTCTGATGGGTTTCAATTACGACGAGCTCTCGAGAGCGGCTCGGCTGCAGCACATGAAAAGAATGATGTGCGCTCGTCTTTTGTATCAAGAAGAAATTTTTTGATGTGCTGTTTTGTTGCAGAGTTCGAGTTCTGCAGCAGGAAACGCATCAAAGATTCATTTCTGTGGCAAAAAAAATCATGGGGCCTTGGGGAAAATGTGTGCGAAGAACATTCTTGTTTGCGAAGAAATTTCGTCAGTTCCGGGGCCCCAAGGCAGAGGTGACCCGATTCGACGGTGTTGACTTGAAGGGACTGTTGCACATGTTTCCCTTGACTCTTCTGAAATGACCTGCGGCTAAAATTGTCCTCGTGGCTCTTTGAAACCATGTTGAACTTGGAGATGCCTTCTTCGCATCTCGTCTCGAAGATGTTTCTGGAAAACTAGACCATGCAGTATTTGTGCGGCGAACGTTTTGGCCGCGGTGGGCTCGGCGTATCGAACGCGTCCCGTCTCTCCAGAATGAGAATGTCACCCCGAAGCTCCGGTTTCCACAAAAGGCGGGAATTTCCTGCCAACAGACGCAGAGCTGGTTCGACGCAGCGCCGTCCCTGCGGCGGCGTTCTTGCCTTGTCATCCGTGCGGCGCTGTCCCTGTGGTGCCATCCCTGTAGGGAAGCCTGGTTGCTGTGGAAGAACTGTGGTCTGATTTTGCTGCGAGCTGCCTGGTTGGCTCCATGCTGAGTCGGATGTGGTGTTGTTTTTGCTGTGTATTCTGAAGGGCGGCGACGCAGCCCGATTTCCGAACGCTTTTCAGACGAAGGTAGATGCAGCCTGTTCTCCATCAGGGTCGCGGTGCATTTCGTTTTGAATCGTCGCTGTCGCAGCGTGTTTTCTCGATTAAATGTCGAGGTTTTCTCAAAAACATTGAGCGCCTTTGTTCCCGCAGCTCTTTTTGTTGCAGGAAGAACCTTGTGATCGTCCCATGGGCTTTTCTTCGGGCCTTGCTCTGTGATTTGGACCTGTTCTCTCTGCAGACAGATGAAAGAATAGCCTTGAGGATGTTGCAGAAGAGAAGGAAAAGCAAGGAAATGCTCTGTGTCCTATCCCAGACACATCGTGTCTCAGCTTCTTTTTTTGCGTGGTGACTGCACATGGCGGCATCTGCAGAGAAGCAAATGGTTTCTCGGCCACCAAACAGCAATTTTACGTGGAAAACAAAAAGTTGAGGTTTGTTTCTTCCTGGCGGAATGGTGAGAGATTTCTGTGCTTTCAGCCCACGTCACCATTTCCACACAGTATTTCGCCCATTTGTGACCTGAGAAAAGTTATCTTGACCCATCAAGTTGCAGTGCACGCTTGTGCTCGCAGACCCGCAAGTATTAGATGGAGCACTTTCTGTCCATTTGTGTGTGGACAGCTCTCGCTGTGGAGTGAAGGGTCCTCGAGAAGAGCAAGGTGTGGTGTTGACAGGTGGTGCTGCCGTGTGGACTCATGATGGGTCCAGGGGCAGATCCAGGGTCTGCACGTGGCCACGGCGCGGTTTCAAATCTGAACGTTTTTCGTGACAAAACAAAAGAAGCCGAGTTGTCGGGCAGGCCATTTGCGGAGAGGCTCAGTGCACATCCAGCCGGGAACAGATTGCAAGCTTTTCCAATGCGTTCAGCCCCCATCGCTGGTGGTGATAAGAGTGTGTGCGAGTCCTCGTGTGTGGACGTGAGACATTATCAAAGTGGTGTGTGTGTGTGTGTGTGTGTGTGTGTGTGTGTGTGTGTGTGTGTGTGTGTGTGTGTGTGTGGGTGGGTGGGTGGGTGGGGTGGGTGGGTGATCTTAACTCTGTTGGTGGTGGTA
>JAAUXT010005694.1_pt1 | contig 11834 bp, 8 predicted proteins | sample 7278171 | NCBI WGS metagenome assembly JAAUXT01 (sample SAMN14350112, study PRJNA611818) | marine sediment metagenome | isolation source: surface marine sediment (1.8m) | place: French Polynesia: Moorea | collected 2018-08
CAGACAAGTGCAAGCTGCTGCCAATGAAGCCTTGAAAGTCATTCCCAAAGCTGTGTTTGATGATGCCATCCACAACATGGTCATCCGTTGGCAAAAGTGTGTGGCTGCCAATGGTAAGTATTTTGAAGGTGACAGTGTTGAGGTTGATCCTCTGTTTGCCAAAGGTCCAGTTACGGACAATGAAAGCAGCTCTGAAGAGTCTGAAGTTGAGTCATAAAAAATGTGATAATCCATGTTACGGTTCCGCCGACTGTGCTCTTTTGTTACTTTTTGAACCAAGTTTTTGTGCTGTTGCACTGTTCACACAAAGCTTTCAAAACTGCATGCTGTTGCCTGACATGTTTGTCTACTGATTTGTTCAAAAAAAAAATTTTAACAATAAACCATTGCAGCAAATCGCCATTGGATCGGTTAGATAAATTTTCAGCCTCGTACAAGGTTTTCTGTGAAGATGGATCTTTGTTTTTGTGCTGCAGACCCTGGGTCCCTTTTTTCGGTTTGAAGTTCACCTCACCAAGTTCAAACAGTCGTTGATCTGATTCTGTTTTTTCTGGACTGATTCGCAGAGATAAGATCTGCTCGAGATTTGGTGGGATGGTCGCAATCCGTTTCATCTCAAGTTCGCGCAGTGCCGAGTCGAACGCGCACAGAGACAGGTGGAGTGATCCTGAGTTGGTCTTGAGGTTCATTTGGGGAGAAGCACTGTACGGATTCGCCGGACCTGAGGTCTCTGTGTTACACCTTGTAGCCAGGGACAAGTCAGTGGACACTGCACCGTCGCTTGTGACTGTTTACTCGTTGGGCAGCGAAGTTACGCGACGTTTGATGTATCCAGGGTGAATCTGGTCCGAGGCATTTGTTGAGGACACAAAAGCACAAAGTTGAAATTGGATTGGAAATTCTGTGGTATTGAGGGTGAGAGGGAGCGACACCTCGTGTTGTACCTCTGTTGGTTTGGGTGGGCCCGGAGTGTACTTGCCGCATACTTGCCACATACTCACATGTATCTTTCTGCGCACGTTGTGTGTCGTTTCTGCATTGTGGTGACGCGGTCGAGCAGAAAAGCGTCTCTGTGTGCGGAGCGCACAATCAGCTGTGCGTCGATTCAGTGAGGCCAGGGTCACGTGAGATGCGTCACGTGCTGCGTCATTCGACGCGCTGCGTCGTCGTTTGCGACTGGGCGCACACTGAGTGGTTGCAGGTGTGCAATGCACGACGCTTTTAGTGTGATAGAGGCATCAGCGACGCAGCACCCGTTGTTTGAGACGGGGCGCGTAAAACCAGTTGACGTCCATACTCAGTGACGCATCCCGTGTGAACGCGCCCTGAGCACACGGCTGGAGGATCAGCTGATGTGAGGTAGTGGCGGCAGCAGCGGCGGCAACGATTCCCACATCTGTCCCGCAAACCACTGCGCACCAGCAAACACGTCGCGACGGTCAACACGGTGACGAACTGTTTGTATTGGAGGGAAGGGAAAACAGCAGATTTCTCTCACTCAGCACTGAACGACTCAACCTCACGTGCGTCTGTTGAAGGGACTTTGAATGGCAGCAAAGAACACGTGATTTCATTGAGAATTGACAGGCCTGTCAACAGTGGGAGTGACTCACTGTTTGTATTTGGGAAGAGAAGAAACCGCAGAATCGTGCAGTATTGGGACGAACTCGCGTCGAGACACACACTCGTGGCTCAGGTTCTGGAGAGACAGGGTTGACTCCATTGAGAATCGACGGTCAACGAGCAGTGACTGTGTGTAGGAAGAGAAACTTCAGATTTCCTGGCTTGGTAAAGGAGGGATCACAGAACAGACCACGCACAAGTGGGGACTCAGGTGGTGAAAGCTGACCAATGAGCAGAGGCTGTTTTCCACGATACAGCAAAGGCGTCAGGTTTCATTCACTCACTGTTGGACTGAACTGGGCACAGTTGGATAGAGAACAGACTTCAGTTCGTGTGTCCGCGTGAGTTGTGTGGGTTGTGGACACTCCGGTGGAGATTTGATATCAACGTGTTTGTTGGACAGAAACGTTCTTCGTTGCTAAGATACCACACAACAGCCTCGCGTGTGGGCGTGGATTGTGGACAGTGGGGTGGTGGATGTGATTAGGATGGAGGTGATGACCCTCCTCGAGAGGTGGATACAGCGCTACCGGACCAGGGACAAAGGTCAGTCACAGCTAATTACGGATTAATTAACGTTCCTGATCAGTGGGGAAGGGCGAGTTCAGGGGGGGAGGGTGATTGGACAGTGTGAACTTTGTGTGTGTGTGTGTGTGTGTGTGTGTGGTGTTGCACACTGGACGCGTTCTTGTTGCGTTCTCTGCAGGAAATTTGGACATGATGGCTGACGTGACGTCGTCTGGTGGTGGCTGCGTCAGATTCAGCGTCCTGTGGAAGTGAACGGACGTTGCGTCACGTTTCTGAACGCTGCGTCTTGTCAATCCTCATTGACTCAAACTGCATGACGCATCCACCGTGACACAGGCCTGCGAACTGCTGAGATGCAAATCCTTGTGCAAATCCTTGTTTACCAACGTTCCTTCAAAAGAAGGATTGTTGTACAGGACGGAATTGTCTCAGCACAAGGATACTGTGTACTCGTATTCAGAGCCCAACTCTGCGCATGCGCACTTGTCGCTGTGAGTTGCTCAGTACGTACCTCTCCAGGTACACGTGGTGTGAATGGGCTGATCCTCTGACTAAATACTCACAGCTGAACCCCCCCGAGCGATCGTTTCCCCGGGAAACAATACGAGTAATGTGTACCCCGCCGGTACACCGAGTGAGTACACGGTACCCTGCTGGGGTACGGGCCGCGTTCATACTGGGCTGGGGGGGGGGGCGTTGCGTCGAGTGAGCTCTGGCTTTGTGTGTGACGCATCCAGTGTGAATTCTGTGGAACTTTTCCCAGGGACTTGACGCGTGACGTTGGGCACAGTGTGAACCCGGGGACGCACTGCGCAACAACATCCAGTGTGAATGTGTGACTCACTGGGAGAAGCACCTGATCTTGTGACGCAGTCTCTGAGATTTTGAACCTAGCGTGTAACGCCTGCAGTGTGAACCCGTCCGCACGGCAATACCCAGTGCACGGCGCAGTGTGTGAGGATCTGGGATCACGCCACCAGGTAACAGGGCCTGGCCGACCTAGCTTCGCGCGACGCCATTGGCTGCGGGGAGTCGGCGAGATCAGAGGGAGGCCTCAACGAACGCGCCACACACCAGCGCTGAAATTGAGCCAACTGAAGCAAAAACTCTCACTGCGTCTGTTGTACAAAGAGGTAACACAGGCAGAGAGACTTCACTATTGTGTGTAGGTGTGTGTGTGTGTGGCTGTTGCATCAAGGCCTTGGGCCTTCTTCACGTCGGATACGTCACTGACCTGGATGCTCGCAGGGACGCAGCGTCCATTGACGTGGAACGTACGACGCAACACGTGACGCATTCAACGCGAAAGTGCCCTTCATACGTCGCACGTGTTCTGAAACCCTCAGCTTGACGTGGAAGACACGACAACGACAAAACGAACAACGTCCACCACACAGCACAAGCTCGATTGAGCTGAAACCAGGATTTCGAACAAAGCCTCTGTCTAATAAGTCTATGTCAATATTGACAGCATCTTTAGTGGAGAGGAATAACAGTGTTTCTTGTGTCCCATCAGTGCGGACGCGTTTGTGAGGTTCTGGCACAGCGTTGACTGACGTCCCCCGACCCCCGCAGTCAGAGACAGGTAGGACTCGACGTCTGTTTGCTGCACTAATAGCCCTGTGGCTTCGGAGATTAGCAGATCATGGGATCAACTGTTGTGGCTTCGCTGCACCTGTAAGGAATATACAGAGACTTGTATGAGGAAGGAGTGTCGAGTGCGTGTTTGTATGCGCGGAACATTTTGAAAGTTTCACATGTGATGGGGTCGCAGCAAAGGTGCATTTTGTGTGAAGCCTGTCTCTGTCGAAGCAGCCTCCTGCATTGGGAACCAGTGTGAAGCAGGCTTTAGATGCGCGCATGCGCGCGTATTGTGTTGAGTGTGAAAAATTTAAAAATATGCTTCCCATTGATTGCGGGATGTCTTGTGTTCCAGTGAACTGCGTTGACCAATGAAAGCAGTGTCTTTCGCTGCACATGCAGTGCTTGACGCACTCAGTGTGAAACAAGCAGTGCACTCCGCCATACGTTCAGGTCTCGGAAGTAAGGGGCAGAGCCACAGTGGGTAAAGCAGACCAGGGCTGGAGGGGCTGGACCCTGGAGCTGTGATCACAGCACGAATCCACATCAGCGCGTGTTTATCAAGCTGTGTACGCACCGGGGTCTGTTCAGGCCTGCTTCACACTGGGTACGTCAGGCGTTGCTCAAGTGAGTATTGCGTCGCAAAACAGACGCTGCACCCACATGCAGCCACCGCACAACCGTTGCTTGCGACGCAATGCCGTTGACGCATTCGTGGTGTGAAACAGGCATCACTGAACGAACTCCACTGAACTGTGCAACACCAGGTACATCGCACGTGGTATGAACCAGGCTTCAGTGAAACAGCTGATCCCAAAGCGCACACTCACTGCGTGTGGAAACAGGCCGAGCGAGCGCAGTGACACCCAGTGTGCGCTCAAGATTGATGGGGAGAATTGGCTTCACGGTGCAGCCAGGTGAAGGAGGCGTCTTTTGTGACTCCAGCTGCATCAGGGCGAATCTGAGAGGCTCGGGTCACACTGGACGCGTCACGCATTACGTCTGTGCGCAAGTTAGTGGACGCTGCAGTCGTTCACAAGTTCATGAGCATTGCATTGTCCGTTTGTGGATGCGTCGTGTTCTGCTTTTCTTTCTGCTCAAGTCCACGGGCACTACGTCGCCAAGGTGACGTGTGCAGGGACGCCTCGCAATGACGCATCCAGGGTGGGAGGCCTTACATCCACGTGCGTCATCCCTTCTATTTCCGCCATTGTGTGGAGTGTGCGTTTTTCTGCCTTTTGAAGTTGGATCTCTGTTGGGATTGAGTTCGCGCAGGCCCCCGTTTTCCGTCCACGGAACCAAGTCGCATCACGTACAAGTGAATGCGGAGCCGGCACGCCTTCATTTCCAATGCATTGTTTGGTTTATCCACAAGACTTTGAGGGAAAAGCGTTTCACACCGGATGCGTCGTGCGTCGCGTCCTTCCATAACTCAATGCGTGCGCGTCACAAGCGTCTATTGACTTGTGCAGGGGCTGAACGCGTGACGCATGTCGCATGAAACGCACCCCGAATTCCATGGCAGTTTTTCGCTTGCAGCACGTTCGTTTTGCCCGCTCTATTTCTGGTATTGTTGGATCTCAGTCCACAGAGCGCCGCTCGCGAAAGGAATTTCCACAGCGACGCTGAGTTAATATTGTTACACAGGGAATTTAAATATTGAAGTGTGTGACTTTTTTTTTTGGGGGGGGGGACAGATGTTGTACACGCATGCCGTGAGTGAGCGATGGTCTCGTATTGTTGAAACGGGGGCAGGTTGTTTGGGGCGTGCGCGCTGAGACTGCAGCGCCGTCCACGGAGTGGGGGGGGGGAAATGTACTGGCAATTCAGCACACACACACTCACACACACACACACACTGAGCACATTGCAGGAACAGTTGCGTCTGCAGGGTGGTGTGTGTGCGTGTGTGTACGTGCCGTTTTGTATGCGTGTGCAGTTCGCATCTTGCTGGACGATAGTGCACGCATTTTGTGTGGGCGCTGTTGTATGTGTGTGTGTGTGTGTGTGTGTGTGTGTGTGTGTTGTGTGTGTCTGTGTTTGTGTGTGCGTGCGTGCGAACGATCAGTGAAAAATGACTCACTGAATGAGAACTTCCTTCAGCCTTCTGGAGCCACGAAGACAGTGATGTTGCAACTCAAACTGCGCCCACGCTGCAGGGACGGCGCTGTGCTCTTCAATGCCTTAACCTGACATTGGGATCTGTTTGGAGGTCTTTTTCTCGGTACAGTGTGACAGGTTGGGACCTGAATGAGAAGTTGAATGAACCAGCGAGTGATGAATGACATCGCACTCGATTTCTCGGTGGAGTTAACAAAGCGAAACGTGGTGCGTGAACGAAACAGGAGCTGCGCAGTTTACTGCGCTGGTTCACACTCTGCTCCTGACAGGTTCACATGTGATGCATTATGCGACGTGTCCCTGCGTTGGTTTAGTGAGCTGAGTTCACACGTGTGCGACACACACACACACACACACACACACACACACACACACACACACACACACACACACACACACGGGTTGACCGCACTTTGGTGGTCGCGGCGCCCATGGATGCAAGCAGTGTGACAGGAGCCCAAGTGAAGGGCCCTTACACGGAATCGGTGTCGTGTTGATCCTCACATTGACACTTGTGCGTGAACATCATCATTATTTCCCACTCTGTAGGATCAGCCCCTGTGTCCTGGGAGCGGAGCCAGATCCTGGATCCTGAGGCTTTGAGCGAAACTCCTCAGGCGCAAAGATCCGCTCTGCGTTCACGGTCGCTGAGCAAGGCAGTTCACTTGACTTTGTGATCCCAGGAGGGCTGAAGGAAGTTCCTGACGGTTACACACACTTACACACACACAAAAGCACACACACACACACACACACACACACACACAAGCACAAGCGCGCGCACACACACACACACACACACACACACACACACACACGTTGAGCTGTTTCGCGTTTCGCAAACATTCTGTCTGTCTGTCTGTCTGTCTGTCCAACGCGCGCGCACGCACACACACACACACACACACACGACAGAGAAAGAACTTGAATTCATTGTAATATTTGATGGGTATCTGTGGATCCTTGATCCTCGTCAGTATCAGTTCTGCAGAAGCAGATCTATCCTCAGAGATAGCACGGGCGTGTCCTCAGATGATAAAGATGAGAACACACGCGCGCACGAGAAGATGAGATTGTGCAGGAGATAGAAATCTGGAGCATTGAGAGTGGGTAGCTGTGCTGTTTCAGACTCTGTGTGTGTGTGTGTGTGTGTGTGTGTGTGTGTGTGTGTACTTGCGTGCGTGCGTGCGTGCGTGCGTGCGTGCGTGCGTGCATGCGTGTTTGGGCATTCGTACGTGCGTGTGCAATGCGTAGGTGTGTGTGTGCGTGCGTGCGTGCGTGTGAGAGTCTGTGAACATTGTCTTCTTCAACACAAAACAAAAGCGCGCAACTTTTTTTTCGTGGCAGTGTATTTCACACCTGATCCATTGCCAGAGTTGATGGTGGTTTGGAGAGCAGAGTTGATGTTAAAGACTTGAATTATCTGCGCGGATAGCCCGGGGCCCCCAGATGTGTAAATTACACCGACGATGCGTAGTGTTCGCATCTGGAAGCGCACCAAGTCTGCTCGCTGCAGAAAATCCCAACCTTTGTTCATGCGCGTGCGCAGGTTTTTTTGGCGTTCAGTTTATAACGTAGCGCCACCATTGTGGGGACGTAGGTCTTTGATTTCTGTTGGATAGTGGAGCCGTGAATGTGATACGAGGATGGTGGGGTTGGGCTGGTTGTGCAAAGTTGCTGATATGAAACGAGAGTGAAATGCAAGACATAGCAAAGACAAGATTTCCAACACTGTGTGCATTGTGGTTAAAAATACGTTGGCGTGTGTGCGGTGAACCTCAGTGTAGGGATTATGGCAGATGCGTTTCACACTGGATGCGTCACGCGCTGCGACCCCTGTACAAGTTAATGGGGACGGAGTCAGGGACGCAACCCACGTGACCCAGGCCGTAGTTTGGGAATTACGTCGCTTGGAATTCACCTCTCGTGCCCAACTATGCGAACAAAGGGAGAAATTATTTGTGTAAATTTGCCGTCGACACTTGTCATGTGATGCGCAGTGTTTGTGTATGGGATGGAGCGCGTATAATCCCCCGCGGTTTGTCCCGGCGCCCACCGACTCTGTATCGTTTCCGTGGAAACGGACGCCGTTTCGACACAGTGTCGAGTGCAGCGTTACGCAAAACCGGCCTGTGAGACACTGTTAATCCTGGTACGGGGCGGGGGGTGACGCCAAGTGCGTCACGTGTTGCGTCACGCGCTGCGTCCCTGTGGTTGGGGCTGGGTTGACGCTGGATGCGTCACGTGCTGCGTCGTTGTGCAAGTGACAAGGGCGCTGCGTCAACCTTGCGTCGCTGACGTCAGTAGCGAGTTTAGGCAAGTGGATCATGACACGTCAAACGTCGTTGTCATTTTCAGTATGACAGATGTTCACGGCGTGGCGCGTGGCGGAGACTCGACGTGGTGACTTGCTAAAACTCCCTATTTGGCTTGTGCAGACATGCACCGCGTGACGCTCCCAGTGACGCGTCAGACGTCGTTATAGGTTTACGACGTGACGCATCGCTCGTCCTGAGTGTCAGCTAAAACTCCCTATTGGATTGTGCAGAGGCACAGCGCGTGACGCTCCCAGTGTGAACCAGGCTTCAGTTTGTTGCCTTTGTTCAGCCACTCTGTAGCAGCAGCAGAACGTTCAGTCCCTCACACACTGCCGCGTCGGAGGAGCGTTCCGAGGGAACCCTGGGATAGAAACACAGGAAGCATTACGGAGGAGCTGGGTCAGCAGGGGTAGATACACGGGATGTTTGGAATAGGTAAGAGCTGTCTATCTATCTCTCACTCGATTCCGTGCTGCTGTGAGAACGTTTTCCGTGGTTGTTGAATGCAGATTCAACAGTCGTGTAGTGAGAGGCGTGTACCTACTTCCCTGGTTTCTTTCAAGGGGGGGGGGTTGTTTTGGTACGAAATGTGTGACAATGACCAGAAGAGAACTAACCGTGTTTCTGCTGGACGGAACTGCACGTTTGATTCCTTTGAATCCGGATCCTGAGATCCAGATCACACCATGGCCCATGGTCAGTGAGCACTCAGCCCGGTCTGCGTGCGCAGTTCTGACTTTTATGGGCATCGGGCATTGACCTCTGAGATAGGGGTTGCTGTGGGGGTCTTGAAGTGGGGATGAGGAGAGATTGGTGAGGTCGTAAATATGATGGAGGGGTGGACCTTCGGTTGGGTTCTGGTGCTGATCAAAGTGTGTGTGTGTGTGTGTGTGTGTGTGTGTGTGTGTGTGTGTGCGTGCGTGTGTTCGTCGGGTTCGGTTGGCTCTGGTGTGTCTCGGATGTGATGGGACGTACGAGTATGTGTGGTGCGCGCGTGTGCGTGCGTGCGTGTGCGTATGTGATATGTTTGGTCAGTGTGTGTGTGTGTGTGTGTGTGTGTGTGTGCTTTACCTCCGCTGCTGGGTGTTGTGGTCTTGCCTGGTGTTTTGTTTCGGTCTTGCTGGAGAGGAAAACATGTCTTTTGGCACACCACATGTGAGTGGCTGCACACTGCATGTGACGCCCCTGCAGACAGCTGATCAACACACAGATAAAGTGAAGCAGATTCTGCATTCAATCCACTTCCCTGTAGATCAAGGCTCTTAAGACAATAGGCCTCGTCCTTCAGCAGCCCGAGATGTGGCGCAATCCATGCTGATCTGGATTGAGGTCTGAACGCCTCATTCACACTGGATGCGTTGCAGAGCAGGGCAATGGGCGTTACGTCTCCGTCACTTTCAGTGCGAGGACGCCTGAAAAGCGAACGTGTGTGTGTGTGTGTGTGTGTGTGTGTGTGTGTGCGTGTGTGTTCACGCACGCGCTCGCGTAACTGTGACACTGTGTGCGTGTGTCCAGTGACGGGGTGGAGCCGGTAGGGGGCGTCGTTTTGCGTCCACACGAGACGCCGGGTGTTGACGTGAACGGCGCACGTCGCTCCCAGCATGCACCGCGCGTGAACGCCGAGAGACATTTCCTGTTCCCCAGGAGCGGACCACTTTCTCCACAGGTTCTCACTTCCAGGAGCGAGGGAGCCCACACGGCCCCCCCCCCCCACACACGGGCGCCCCCCTCCCCACAACCGCCAACCTTTGCATAGCGGCAAAAACGTGGGGAACACAAGCACCATAGAGCCGGGTGTAAACACAGTGAGAGAGACTGATCTGCGAAGCCCGTGGCTTTTGATGAACAGTTGTGCTGCTGTTGGGTGGTGGTGGGGGGTGCATGGTGGGTACGTCACGCGTTGCGCCCCTGGATGAATCTGGGATTGAGCGCGGAAGGTGTAGTTGTTGTGCTGGGTGATGCTGGGTTCTTTGTGTGTTTTGTGTCGTGTTTCATGGACAAGTCAACGAGCGTTGCGTCCACTCAACACTCAACACGCGCACACACACACACACACACACACACACACACGACGTCAAACACATGTGAAACAAGCCTGCGTCATGCGTTGCGTCACAACGTGCTTTTCTACTTTGCAACGCAGCGTCTATTGACTGACCTGCAGCACAAAGCAGAACTCACCCAGCGACTTGACGCACCCAGTGTGAACTTGGCCTGGAGCCTGTGCCAAAATACCTGGTTCTGCAGAAATAAAGCAGACCGGTGGCGCGCCGTGGTACTCGAGCCTCTCCTCACCCATTCAGCTCCCACCGATGTAACGCCGCTGATGCAGGCTGCGTTAATAGGCGCTGATGGATACAATGGATACTTGGAGGGGAGTACTGAGCGGTTGGGGGGGGGTAGTGAGAGAATTGAAATGTTTACGGGCTGGTGTTATGCGCTCTATTTTGAGTGAAATATCATGCCAATGAAGCGTTGGTGTGCAGTTTGATTTGTTGGTTTAATCAATGGGCGAAGATACAGTATGCTGCACTGGAGTTGTTTTGCGTTGTGGTGCAGACACACAACCACACACGCACACACACACACACACACACACACACACACACACACACACACACACACGGACGCAAGCACTTCGAGAGTCGTGAACAACCAAATAGACGATCAGAGGTGCGCAGTTTTGAGACAAGGTTTTCTGGGTCTCGTACTCTCTTCTGTCATTCTCGTAAGAAAGAAAACCGCACACACACACACACACACACACACACACACACACACACACACTTCCGCGCTGTGAAACGAATACTCAAAACAGGCATTCCTTGTGATCTGCACATTCAACGACATGCCCAGACCAAAGACCAAGCCGTCACGTGGCGACGCCCCCTTCACCAGACTCGTCGCCTCTTGAGAGCGCGCGTCCCTTGAGTCCCGTTCCAGCGTCGCTTGTCCGGACGCGGAGACCTGCGCGCGCATACCAGACGCCTCTGGGCACCGGCCGTTACGAGAATGCACTTGTCATGGCACAGACACAATGGATGTCCTTATGGGCGGCACACGTGTTTGTGTCGTCATGGTGATAGATCATAGTCCGCCTGGCGACGTGGATTCCATGCAAAGGTCGAGTGTGCGTGCGTGCGACAGCGTTGTTGGGTGTGTTCGATTTGGTGTGGAAAGCAATGGTACCGTTGGGCAAAGGCGAAGCGTGGTGTGTGTGTGTGTGTGTGTGTGTGTGTGTGTGTGTGTGTGTGTGTGTGTGTGTGTGTGTGTACGAGCACCAGTGCGCTGAATCCAACACGTCCAACGCGTTTGGCGCATCCTGCAGTGGACAGCGGTCCGGGTCAAATCGAACACGACCATTCGTGTTGCCGCACTGACCATCCTGAACGGACGTGTTCGTACGTTGTTACGGATCGCCCGTTCCTGGACTGATGTTCGCACGCAATAGGGACGCAGCAGCGTGCAGCAAAGGATTGCACCCTTGGACCCTCCGGGACATTCAGGGCGAGTTTCGCATCGGATGTATGTCGTCCGCGTTCAGTTCGATTGACGCTTCGTCTCCAAAGCGAAGTTGCCAGTGCACAGGATGCTTCGCGTGGCGCCATACAGTCCGAACCCAAGCAGAAGGACGTCGTGATGGCCTGGGGGGGGGGGGGGGGG
>JAAUXT010047291.1_pt1 | contig 11834 bp, 13 predicted proteins | sample 7278171 | NCBI WGS metagenome assembly JAAUXT01 (sample SAMN14350112, study PRJNA611818) | marine sediment metagenome | isolation source: surface marine sediment (1.8m) | place: French Polynesia: Moorea | collected 2018-08
CCTTACCTGAGGCATGTTATCTTTTTATTCCGTGCCAGCTTGCAAACCTTGGGGCCGTCCAGAGAACACAAAAGGGACGATGGGCATGCACCAGAAGTTCAGGGCCCTGCTACCAACACTCTTGGGCGGACCACTGAAGCCTTCTGTTCGTGGGCCGAGAACGTCTCGGCCACAGCCAGTGTGCTAGTGCCAACGCGTTTGTGGCGTACTTCGTCTTTATACGTTCTCATTTTCGGACGCAAGGAAAGCTCACAACCGACTGCGATGGATTGGTAGAACACGAAAAATGGCAGGAACCAGCAGGAACTCTGTTAGTGGCTCTTACCGCGTACATGTTCATATTTTTCAGCACAAACCTATGAACAAAGTAAGTGGGCTTGTCCATTGTACATGCTGTTCCACCTGATTTATCATGGCCTTGTCAAACTTTTTTGCTGCTCAAACTGAGGTTTGGTCTCAATCCCCATTTAAAGATCACAAGAATTAGCCAGGTTTCTTTTCTTTCCATTGTTAGTTGACCCTTGCAAGTCAAATCCATGTCTGAACAGTGGAAGCTGCTATTTTATTCTGAATGAACCAAACCAAAGGATTGCGTACTACTGCTTCTGTGGAGACAAATTCACAGGGAAGCACTGCGAAACGCGTGAGTCAACTTTCCTGCATGCAGTTTGTTTGAATCCAGCAAGAACTGTTTTGTGGGTCAGATGAAGGTTCCACTTTGTTTGAGAACAACCCAACAATGCTATTTCAAATTGGGAGGGGGCAACAAATCTCGTCAGCAACATCACAATCGCAACAACAAAGTTTACCTGTGAGGCAACATTGGGTTGTATTTGGGCCACCACCAGCAGGCACCATACAGACACAGAGGAGTACAACCAGGGGGTGGGGGGTTCATCTTGGTATGACTTTTGTTGAACAGCTTACACCACCCCGTGTGTATCCAACCCGTGTCTGAACAATGGAACCTGTCAGTGGGCAGGGGTTGGCATCTGTATTCGAGGGGAGCAGGGGTGTCGTGCCTGCTGTGGCAATGAGTACAGATGTCTTTGTGGAATGTTCTGGAAAGGTGATCACTGCGAAACACGTGAGTTGAACGTGAAAGATTCCCATTCAATATTGCGCTTGAGTATGGTTGAGAATTTTCTGCAAATTTGCAATTCTTTTGTCCAGCAAACTTGGCAACCATTGAGGAAACATGGAAACCAAAGACTGTTTTGCATATGGTTTGAAAATTTATTTTCATGTTTTTCCAGCATATGAGCCTCCTAAGCCTTGTTTTGATTATGACCCCTGTAAGGATATCACTGGAGCTGTTTGTATGTATGATCCTGACAAACCTTATGAATATGAATGTGGCTGCGGGGATCGCTACATACCTGATCCTAATGGAGGTCACCTGTGTGCACCAAGTAAGCTCAGCTGTCACAATATTCCCAGACACATTGTGCATTGTGCCCTTGCCGGTCTGATCAGAATCAAGCCTCAGTGATGAGCGCAATTTCTTTTTGAGCCTGGATGGTGACATCAGTGGGTGATAAACAGGATCCTTACTTCTACTCTGATGTCAGCAAGTTTCTCAATGACAGAATTGGTCAAATGACAAAAAATTGTTCTTTTTGCTTGTGAACTATCAATCTGGAAATGACATGGTGGGTTTTCAACTGATCAGTGTGTGGTGGTACTTGCCAAGTACTCTGTGATTGTTACACCATGTCTGTCAAAGTTAAAATTTCTTCTTTGCTGTTTTTGTGCTGACACGCTGTTGCTGCATGCAGCACACAGCCAAATTCTGTGACTGTTTCTTTCACACTCACAGTGCTGCAATTCTGTTTGTGTCCAGACAGAAAAGTAACAAGTGGTTTTGCAGTATTTGAGAGAGCGCAAATAGTGTTTGCCAATCTTGTTTCAGAGCTGGGTTGTGCATCAAACCCGTGTCAGCACAATGGCACATGTACCTTGCCCAGCCCACCAGCATATGGATACACCTGCACCTGTCCCACTGGATACACTGGACAACACTGTGGTATTGTTCTTTTTTGTTTTCTTCTGCAGACATAAACCGTAAGAAGCAATACCCAAACAATTGAAAAAGAATCAGTTCAACATGAAAACTGATTTGAAAAAATCATGCTGTGCCATGTCAGACAAATTTCCAACCTGAAATTCCACTTTGGTCAGAATGAGCAGAGTGGGTGTTGTTTTATCAGAAGGGCTGAAAACCAAACTTCTTCTTGTCTGTTTATGCAGAGCAAAATCCATGTCTACAAATTGTACTCAAACCGAATGGAGAAATACTGTATCGGAAAAGGAAGTGTGATAGGGGAGACTGTAGCAGCATTGATGGCACAAATTTCACCTGCAACTGCTACCCAGGCTACACAGGAATCACATGTGGTAACTGAAGTTCAAGCTGTGACTTGTACCCCAGCCACAGTGGTTTGTGAAATATTTACAAATCTGTTTCTTTTTGTCACTCAGATGTAGAGATTGACATGTGTCAGTCGAATCCGTGTCAGCACAATGGAACCTGCACTTCATATGGAGATTACTATTGGTGTGATTGTGGGTTTGGATGGGGAGGCGTTGAGTGTGAAAGAGGTGAGAAATATCTCTGGTCACACACACTGCACAAGCTCAATACTGTTTTTTTTTCATTCCATACATCCAAGGTGTTTGTTTTGCAGATGATCCCTGTGACCCCAACCCATGCCAAAACAGCGGATCCTGCTTTATGACTGACACCTGGGAGTATCAATGCATCTGTTTCTACCCTTGGAGGGGAAGGAGCTGTGACCAAAGCAAGTAGATCTTGCTTCAAGAGGTGGTCATAACTGAGGTTGTTTTCACTACGTTTGACTTCCAAGCAGATTGTACAACTTGGAATGTTGTCAGCACACAAGGGTAGAGAGTGAGCACAATGAAAATGTTGCGCAGAAGTGAGGACCTGAAATTAGTACCAAAAATTTTGCAACGCTGCATGGATGGCAGCAACAGGTCTGGGTGGTGCAACCGTGCATGTGTGGAACTTGCAAACAGATCTCGAGTGAAGGTTCAAAGTTTGTTGTTTGGCACGTAAGGCACCGGCAGTCTCAAAATGACAACGTTTGAATTGTCTTCAAAGTTTACTGAGACCAATTAAAGGAAGTGTATGGGTGCGGTAACTGTCAACTGCAAATTTCATTGAGGCAACGTGGAATCAGGTGTGCTCAGGACTGAAAGCAGCAAGAACCCAGACAAATCTTTCATTTGTGCATTTTGTTATTCAGAAACGGGAGAGTTCATGTTTGACCGGTGGGTTTTTCCAAGACCAACAACAACGACGCCATCACCGGGGCGTAAGTGACGAACATCTGGCATTGTGCGAAGCAGGTGCGAGAAAAGTTGCAATTGTCCAGTGACTTCAATTTGTGTCTCTGTTTGTTGGTTTCAGCCTCCTGGCTCCGAAGACGTCCTGCGTGGTTGCTATCGTGGTCGCGATCTGGTGTGTGTGTGTGTGTGTGTGTGTGTGTGTGTGTGTGTGTGTGTGTAGTGTGTGTGTCCATGGGTCCAACTCAAGAAGAGCTTGCAGTCAGTGGTTGGGATCACAGGGTGTTGAAGAATGCTGCCTCTTTCGCAACCACACACAATGTAGATATTTGGCATGCATTTACATTCGGGAAAATATATCTGTGGTGTGTGTGTGTGCGTGTGTGTGTCATCTGAGGCACACAACACTGATTTTGCTGCAGAGTTGGAGCTTTGATGAATCTGTTGAAATCCAGGTGTACATCACGCAGCCTGCACCTGGAAAAGGTGATTGTGAATTGCTCACTGGTGACTGATTTATTCCCCCATGGTAAAATGTCAAAATGACTTGAGCAAGGCCCTCACTTGACAAAGGAATCAGTAGAGCATTGGGTCTGCTATGGCTTCAACAACTCAAACATTTCCACCCTTTTTCACTGCTTTGTTTGATTTCAGGCAGAACCAATTCATTCTGTACCTCACTTGTTTCATATGATCAGGAGCATGATCAAGAAATTTATCTCCTGTTTTTTTTTGTCTTCAAAGCTTGAAAGAAATTGGGTTGTACTTCAACATCATGATCCTTTCAATTCACATGTATGGCCAGTTGATGGTTTTCAGGCTCAAGGCGCCAACGGCGTTCCGCTCAATGGGAAATGGGAAGAGTGAAAAGATCTTCACCCACAAACCATACGAATCAATGTAGGTTTTTTTTTACATGGACTCAACTCAAGAACTCTGAAGAGTAATGCTTGAAATTACAAGGTTTGGAGTAAACATGGTGGAATTCAGTATAATTTGAGGTGTGTGACTTACCATGGTTCAATAATATTTCTCTTATTTTTCTACAGGGTGGGTGAATCCTTGCACCTCCAACCCTTGTATGCAATACGGTACCTGCACTACAAGACATCTTGTGAATGGATTGGTGTACTTCTGCCAATGCCCATTGACTTCCACTGGCACACACTGTGAAACCCGTAAGTGACAAATATATATGTATTGTGCCTTTAGGCAAAACTATGGAAGGGAAATTGGGCTTGATGTAATGGCAAACCTGCACACTTGAACATCTCCAAAGTGAATGTCAGAATGGTGTATAACTATCAGAGCTCAGGTGCCCTGGGATCCTCTCTTGTGAAACCCTCAATGAATCTGTGCAGCAATGTGACCAGTTCAAAGGAACCAAGCACTTTGAATATGACAGGTTGTTTCAAGTTGAGAACAGAATCTGTTGTTCTTGCTTTCAGCCCTCACCAATGATCAAAGTAAGTTGAACAGGGCTCTTTCTTTGCACATTTTGTGTCCTCATGAAAGACATACTGAGACAAATTTACTTTCCAACACTAGTTGACCCTTGCAAGTCAAACCCATGCCTGAACAATGGAAGCTGCTTCTTCAATACTGCTGCACTGATGACAGAGATCATGTACTACTGCTTATGTGGTGACACATTCACAGGGACACACTGTGAAACACGTGAGTCAATGAAACTTCTGTCATCCAATGCTCTTGAGTTCAGAAGATTTCAATACGTTGTGTTTTGTCAGAGGATCAACTGAGGCACCAAACAGGCAGAGATTGAGATGCCATTTGTTGTCTTTGTGTTTTTGTGAGAGCAAGTTAACTGCACTGCTCTCAAGGTTCCATGTCCAGGTAGCGGGTACATTCTGGAAACAGGCCACATTCAATGTGTGAGAATTACAAACAATGAAAACATTGTGCATTGGACAACATTTGAGCCCCCAGAACCCAGCCTTCTAAGTGACCATGGCCCACAGGAATGTGATGGTAGCTTTTATCAACATAGACTTTTGTTCAACAGCTTACACTGCTCCGTGCGCATCCAATCCATGTCTGAACAACGGAACATGTTTGTGGGATGGGGTCGGCATCTGTCCTCGTGGGCGTGCGCATCCAATCCATGTCTGAACAACGGAACATGTTTGTGGGATGGGGTCGGCATCTGTCCTCGTGGGTGGTTTGGATGCTTCTGTTGTGGAGATGAATAGAAATGCTCTTGTGGACAATTCTGGACAGGGGATCACTGTGAAACACGTGAGTTTAAAAGCAACTTTCTTTTGAATTTTTTGTGGATAAAGATGTGATGGATATTACTTTCCTGCATGTGGCGAAAATAATTGTGGGAGTTCTCTCTCCCCTGATTTGTAAATGGTTTAAAAATTTATTTTTATGTTTTTCAAGCATATGAGCCTCCTAAGCCTTGCTTTGATTATGATCCATGTAAGGATATCACTGGAGCTGTTTGTATGTATGACCCTGACAAGCCTTATGAATATGAATGTGGCTGTGGGGATCGCTACATACCTGATCCAAATGGAGGTCACCTGTGTGCACCAAGTAAGCTGAGCTGTCATAGCATTCCTGCTTTTTCATGGATGTACCATACTCTTTAGGATATTGTCAGTACAAGGTTTCTGCAGTGAGCATGGGGCAGGACAGGAAATGTTCTTGGTATCTGTTCCAGTGCCAACACATTCTCTTTTCTGTCAAATATATTTGTGTATGGTTCACCTGTGACTCAACAATGGAATTGCTTCTATGACAACAAGAATACAACCATACTTGTGTTGTTCCGCATTCTGTGACTCTTAACACAAGATCTTTGTCTGAGTTTGAATATATTTTTGTTGAAAGGCACAAAAACAAGTTGATGCACACAGTATGCCTGTTGAAATGGGAAAAATGTCTGTGTGACCTGTGATAGCCAAAGTCTGTGTTTGGTTCCACATACATAGCTCTGTGATTCTGTCCATCTTCTGTATTCTAAGGGAGAGAAAACTAAGTTTTATCTTTGTGTGTTTCCAGAGCTGGGTTGTGCCTCAAACCCCTGTCAGCACAATGGCACATGTTCCTTGCCCAACCCACCAGCATATGGATATACCTGCACCTGTCCCACTGGCTACACTGGACAAAACTGTGGTACTGTTCCTTTTTTGTTCACTCTGGTAGTGGACAGAGGACATAAATGGCAGCAGTACAAACATGGCATCCAGAACAATTCAAGCAGAACCAAGCCACATTCTTGATTTGAACAAATCACACCATGACATGACACAAATGTCTTCAAAATGAATTTTTCACAGCACAACCAAAGTGAGTGAAGCATCTTGCAAGACTTCAACAGATGATCAGAAGAACAAATTTTTCTCTTATTTTTTGTATTTCAGAGCAAAATCCATGTTTACAAAGGATACACACACTGAGTGGACAAATAGTCATCCACAGAAAGCAAGTGTGGGGGAGAAGGCATCAGCATCGATGGCACAAATTTCACCTGCAACTGTTACCCAGGTTACACAGGAATCACATGTGGTAAATAAATAGAAGGTTTTGCTGAAAAATCAATCATGATATGGGTTTGGGAAATTTTCAAAAATCCTTCTTTTATTTCTCAGATGTTGAGATTAACACTTGTCAGTCCAATCCATGTCAGCACAATGGAACCTGCACTTCGTATGGAGATAGTTTTTCCTGTAATTGTGGCTTTGAATGGATGGGAGCTCAGTGTGAAAGAGGTGAGAATCATTTTTTGCCCTTGTGTGTGTTCACACGAACCACTCACCTGAGGTGCTGCTTTCTTGTTCTCTTGTTTTTGCATAAAATGGTATGTCTCATTTGCAGACAACCCATGCATCCCGAACCCATGCCAGAATGATGGAAAATGTTCTTTTGTTACTCCCAGTTATGAGTACAGATGCTTCTGTTTCTATCCCTGGCGAGGAAGGAGTTGTGACAAAAGTGAGTACGTGCGACAGGAAGGAAGGCCTGACGTGTTGAGAAATAAAACCAAGCTCAGTACCAATGTGCGTGTGTACATGTGTGTGTGAGTGTGTGTGTTGGGGGGGGGGGCAAAGCTCAGGCTGGACGAGTGGACGAGTTCATGCGCTGCTCGGAACTGTCAGCAATTCGTGTGCAAAATCTCAGCATTCAAAACAAGTTTTTGTTTGGTGGCGACTGTTTGTATCAGATAATACATCTCTGACATTTGGTTATTGCATTGCGTCATAAAATGGCTTGGGCCCAACAGGAATTTGAGACTCCAAAACGGTCTTTCTGGATGGAAATGGGCAAACCAAGATCAACCATGATTCAGAACAATGTGTGACTGTCTTTCTTTGTATTTCAGAATCGGGGTATTTCAGGTTCGATCATTGGTTTTTTTCGATCAACGACTCCACCACCGGAAGGCAAGCGAAGATCAGCTCTCCTGTTTTCACTGTTTTGAAGCAGGCTTGCCATGAGTTTTGTCCTGTTCTTTGTTTTTCAGTTTCAGGCTCCTGGCTGCAACGACGTCCTGCGGGGCGGGGCTCACAGAGAGTGAAGCGGGCAGCACTGACAGGTGAGAATAGATGTGGGCACAGGTGCGTCCTAGAGCCTCTGTACGTTCCTGGTGCACTCAAATTCAGTATTTCAATGTGATTCCAACCCATTGCATGCGAAGCAACCTGCTTGCATCTGGAATGCGCTGACATGTTTCATTTCTGCTTGTGCGAGAGTGATTCCACATCACAGGCGTCGTAAAACTTGTGGATGAATCAGATTTGAAGACACCCATTCTCTCCTTCATTCGCAGATCCAAAGATCCACAGCTCAAATTCTGCTTGCTGTCGCATTGTTTCAACGTGAAAAATGTGAAAATGGCTTGGCCATGGGATAAGGAACATTTGTTTCTTGGTCACAAACAAGATCTTTCACTTTCAATGCCCTGCAAATTGAACCCATGCCTGGTTGGTTGGTTGGTTTCAGCTTTGCAGCCCGAACAACCTTCTGCGCAATGGGAAATGGGAAGGGTGAAACGTTCTTCTCACACAGACCACACAAATCCATGTAGGTGGATGGACAGGTTTTTCTTCAAGATATTGATAGGGAGCTGATGCAATTTCGTGTCATTTCAGGCACGTGGTGTGCCATGTTTTGAGAACATTTCTCTTACTTTTCTACAGGGTGGGTGAATCCTTGCACCTCCAACCCTTGTATGCAATACGGTACCTGCACTGCAAGATATTTTGTGAATGGATTTGTGTATTTCTGCCAATGCCCGCCGACTTCTACTGGCAAGCACTGTGAAACCCGTGAGTGACAAATATGTATTGTGCCTTTGGGAAAAATTATGGAAGGGAAATTGGGCTTGACGTAGTGGCAAACCTGCACACTTGAACATTGCATCTCCAAAGTGAATGTCAGAATGGTGTATAACCATCAGAGCTCAGCTGTCTGAGGATCCCCTCACTGAATCTGTGCAGCAATGCAACCAGTTCAAAGGAACCAAGCACTTTGAATATGACAGGTTGTTTCAAGTTGAGAACGGAATCTGTTGTTCTTGCTTTCAGCCCTCACCAATGATCAAAGTAAGTTATCTTGAACAGGGCTCTTTCTTTGCACATTTTGTGTCCTCATGAACGACATACTGAGACAAATTTACTTTCCAACACCAGTTGACCCGTGCAAGTCAAACCCATGCCTGAGCAATGGAAGCTGCTTCTTCAATACTGCTGCACTGATGACAGAGATCATGTACTACTGCTTATGTGGTGATACATTCACAGGGACTCACTGTGAAACACGTGAGTCAATGAAACTTCTGTCATCCAATGCTCTTGAGTTCAGAAGATTTCAATACATTATGTTTTGTCAGAGGATCAACTGAGGCCACCAAACAGGCAGAGATTGAGATGCCATTTATTGTCTTTGTGTTTTGTGAGAGCAAGTTAACTGCACTGCTTTCAAAGTTCCATGTCAAGGTGGCGGGGGCATTCTGAAAACAGGGCCAGATTCAATGTGTGAGAATTACAAACAATGAAAACATTGTGCATTGGACAACATTTGAGCCCCCAGAACCCAGCCTTCTAAGTGATCATGACCCACAGGAGTGTGATGGTAGCTTTTATCAACATTTACTTTTGTTCAACAGCTTACACTGCTCCGTGCGCATCCAATCCATGTCTGAACAACGGAACATGTTTGTGGGATGGGGTCAGCATCTGTCCTCGTGGGTGGTTTGGATGCTTCTGTTGTGGAGATGAATACAAATGCTCTTGTGGACAATTCTGGACAGGGGATCACTGTGAAACACGTGAGTTGAAAGGCAACTTTCTTTTGATTTTTTTTGTGGATGAAGATGTGATGGATTTTACTTTCCTGCATGTGGCTAAAACATTTGTCGGAGTTCTCTCTAGCCTGATTTGCAATGGTTTGAAAATTTATGTTTATGTTTTTTCAGCATATGAGCCTCCCAAGCCTTGCTTTGATTATGACCCATGTAAGGATATCACTGGAGCTGTTTGTATGTATGATCCTGACAAACCTTATGAATATGAATGTGGCTGTGGGGATCACTACATACCTGATCCGAATGGAGGCCACCTGTGTGCACCAAGTAAGCTGAGCTGTCATAACATTCCTGCCTTTTTCCTGGATGTACCATACCCTTTAGGATATTGTCAGTGAGCATGGGGCAAGACAGGAAATGTTCTTGGTATCTGTTCCAGTGGCAACACATTCTCTTTTTTGTCAAATATATTTGTGCATGGTTCACCTGTGACTCAACAATGGAGTTGTTTCTATGACAACAAGAATACATGTGTTGTTCCTGATTCTGTGACTATAGCTTGAGATCTTTGTCTGAGTTTGAATATTTTTTTGTTGAAAGGCACAAGAACAAGTTGATGCACACAACATGCCAGTTGATGCATGCAGTGTGTAACAACAACAAAAAGGAAAAATGTCTGTGTGACCTGTGATAGCCATAGTCTGTGCTTGCTTCCACATGCATAGCTCTGACATTCTGTCCATAGATCTTCTGTATTCCCAGAGAGAGAAAACTAAGTTTTGTCTTTGTCTTGTTCTAGAGCTGGGTTGTGCATCGAACCCATGTCAACATAATGGCACATGTACCTTGCCCAGCCCACCAGCATACGGATACACCTGCACCTGTCCCACTGGCTACACTGGACAAAACTGTGGTATAGTTCCTTTTTGTTTGCTCTGGTGGTGGACACAGCACATAAATGGTGGCAGTACAAACATGACATCCTGAACAATTCAAGCAGAACCAAAACCACATTCTTGATTTGAACACATCACACCATGACAGGCCAAAAAAATGTTGCCTGTAAAATGAATTTTTCACAGCACAGCCAAAGTGAGTGCAGCATCTTTCAAGGCTTCATCAGATGATCATGAGAATAAATCTTTCTTTTTTGTGTTTTAGAGCAAAATCCATGTTTAGAAACAGTATACACACTGAGTGGAGAAATACTGGTTCAGAAAAGGAAGTGTGATAGAGGAGACTGTGTCAGCATTGATGGCATAAATTTTACCTGCAACTGCTACCCAGGCTACACAGGAGCCACCTGTGGTAAATAAAGTGAAGTTTTGCTCAAAACCACAACAAAGTAAGTTTGTGAAACATTTCTGAGAATGTAGGTTTTTTATGTCACTCAGATGTAGAGATTGACATGTGTCAGTCGAATCCATGTCAGCACAATGGAACCTGCACTTCATATGGAGATTACTATTGGTGTGATTGTGGGTTTGGATGGAAGGGAGCTCAGTGTGAAAAAGGTAAGAACTTTACCTGGCCACCCACAACACACAGTCATTTGTTTTTGCCATCCATGCATCCTCATTTTTGTTTTGCAGATGATCCCTGTGACCCCAACCCTTGCCAGAACAGCGGATCCTGCTTTTTTACTGACACCTGGGAGTACCAATGCTTCTGTATCTACCCTTGGAGGGGAAGAAGTTGTGACCAAAGTGAGCAGATTTCGCTTCAAGAGATGGTTGAGTTTGAATTTACTGGTTTTTAGGTGATTTGAGTGGCGCAATTTCGAGTGAACCCCAGATTTGAAAGCCAAGAAAGCACCTACAGGCATCATGTACTTATTTCTTCTGGTGTACACTAAACTCAGACTTTTCATATGAACTGTGGCAAATGAATCTACTCCATTTGTTGTGTTGTCGGTCCCAAAAAAATGCCTTATGTCTCCAAAGAACCAAGCAATTTTTTAGGTGATTTGAACCTTGAACCATACATTATGTATAATGTATGGTGGTGAAAATCACCTATAGGCATCAAGAGGCTAAATCTGTAAACACAAGTTTGAAAGTGTTCTATTTGTTCGATTTTGGTCATGTTTGGTTTTTTCATTCACTTTCGGCCTGTAGTTGATGCACAAAGTGTCAAAAGAACAAATATATGCATTTACGTATTATTATGAGCAAAAATCCAATATGGATGACATTGTGAAATTTGGGTATGGCTGTATAAAAGGCATTATAGCTCAGAAAAGGATGATATATGA
>JAAUXT010108946.1_pt1 | contig 11834 bp, 8 predicted proteins | sample 7278171 | NCBI WGS metagenome assembly JAAUXT01 (sample SAMN14350112, study PRJNA611818) | marine sediment metagenome | isolation source: surface marine sediment (1.8m) | place: French Polynesia: Moorea | collected 2018-08
ACCACCGTGGCCAGTCTCACCTGAGATACCCAACTGATCGTTTGTGATATCACTACACCCTGTCTAATGTATGTAATAATTAAATATAAAAATATCTGGAATAATTAAAATTGTTCATAGAGGCCAGTGCCCCCTAGTGGGGGAGGAGTGTGGTGTGACATACCAGCCTCAAATGTTAGAACCACTGATCACAGGTGGCAGCACTGAGTCAATAAATACGGAGGTTCCCACCCTCGGGGACAGTCTTTCCTGAGATACCAACCAGCGTGTTTGTGATATCACTACAGTACTCGTACCCCCACCCCAATGAATGCGGTATTTTTCAATTTTCAGATGACGTTGACATGGGATACACCATTCAGGAAACACAATGATGTCTCGCGGGAAAGAGTGAAAACTTTTAGATAAAAGCGTTGCACCTCAAAGTTGCGTTTTTGCAGAAGTTGGGGATGTTGACGCGAAGGGAGCTCGAGGCGGCGGGCGCTTCGGCGGGAGGTCGTACAGGAGCGGCTCGCGATCGTACAGGGGCACGAGGGCATCCAGGTGAGGAGAGCGAAGTTACAGCTGAAAACTTCACATGTGCAGGTTTGGGAGGAGATGTCGGCATCTGTTTGTCGAGGTGTGACTCACAGTGGTTTGTGCAGAACTTTTTCGTGGTTGAGACTCGGAGACCATAAAATTGTCGAGAACTACAAACGAATCAAAGAGTCCAGTCATGGCAGGCAAATCAAGTCACTTTGGACTGCCAGATGTAGTTTTTCAACCACGTTTGAAACCAAATCACACTGCGCAGGTACATTGTAACTGACATTGGAGCCTGGGGACAATCCGAGCCTTTGGTGGAAGCGAACAGCGCCCACAGCCTTCTAAAATGGAATTCGTCGGAAGTTTCCACCAAAATCAAAACATCAAGGCATCGTGTCAGGGTGCATTCGTTTGTTGTACGAGTGCATCCAGCTTTCTCCGCAAGTGTGTCCCACAACAAAATGAATGTTACCAAGGGAATGCGATGAATGATATCGATGAAGACCGTGTGATTTGAGTTGGTTTTGATGAATGTGCACAGCAGCACAGCAGCAAGCTGAGTTGAATTTAGGTTGCACAAGTTGCGACATACTCGTACGCTCGTACATCCCACTTCGCACATCAAATCAAACATTCACCGGTATGCACTGATCAAAACCCAGACCCGCACACAAGGAAGTTTTCGCAGTCTCAGACCAAGAATGCAAACGTGCGGTACCACTCAGATGACATTGATTCTCTCTGTGCACAACAAGAGACACCCGGAAACTTCCTCGCATGCAGCTTGTTCTTGATAGATATGGCAGCGAACACAGTGATGTTCAGTCAAATGTTTACCGTCCCCACATTATCTGTTCGCAAGCGAAAAACTTCCGAGTGAGTCACTTATTCCACGTTTGCTGCATGAGGCAGGACAACAACAAGATGGCATTCACATTTGGTGAACTGTTGCGATACATGAGTCTGACTTTACTGTTCACACGCTGAAGACAGCGTTCTCGTACTGTGCCAAAATGGTTCCTGTGATGTCACAAAATTACTTTTCCGGACCTTTGTGTGATTGAACAAAGCACGTTTTACTTTCCACCTGCTTCCACAACACCAAAGTAACATTGGAGAGCTTTTGCAACCGCAGTGTTGTGGAAAATGAACTTCTCCAAACTTGGTCTCAAGATGCTGTTTGTTGTGCGTGGGGTTCGTCAGCCACCAAAGTGCTCTCACACGTATTGTTCTTGTGTGTTGTCGCGACCGCAACGATCCTTCCTTGTCTGAATCGATACTTCCCCCATTCAAAATTCATGGCTCGATGGGACGTCCCGTGAGAGAATCGATTTGGCTGTGAGTGAGCAGAACGGGCCCTGAACTCGCGGTGTTTGGTCCACTCCGTTCGATTTCAATACGAGTGGTTGGCAAGAATTGCTTTGCCACATCGAACCTTTTTGTTGCAGAATAGGCAATGACTGGGACAGAAATCGTGCCTGAATCAAATGTTGAAGTTTTCCTGGCGCAGCCATCATGAACCAACACGTTGCGTTGACGCTATTTTCCCAGAGCACAGGCACAACTGAACAGACTCCATTGCAAGATCAAGGGCGTTGAATGGCGGTTTATACGTCAGCGCGAAGCACATGACAGCAAAATGTGGACATACGAGATCCTGTCCGAAAACATTTTGAAATTTGCAAATTTGTTTGAAGGGTATCGAGATCCTCAAGGTCAGTTGGGACATTTGAAAAGGGACGTTCTCACGCCAAATTTTCGGGATTCACGTTGCGGAGTCCAACGCCTTTCAGTGTGTTTGGGACGTGCCGTCACGTGCAACAGACAGATTCGTCCGCTCAGGAACTGGTCGATGTCAGGTTCTGTCCACGGCTTTCATCATCTGTCGGGTCCGAATGTTATTGGGAGATGAGGTGCCCCGTCACCCACTGCGCTCTTGTTTGTCCACTTCAACGTCGAGACTATTTTGTCGTGCAGGTCTGCGCGATATGGAGGAATGACCTGGAGGAATCTGGCGACCGCACATCTCCTGTTTGGGTGGAATCGTTACCAGTACCGCAGGAGGTACAGCAGCGGCAGAGGTACGTGCTCGCGGGGCACTGAATGGAGGGATACGCCGGTTGCTGACACTGTTTCCGCAAAGCAGAATTCTCTGTGATCACAAATTTCATCGAATGCTTTTCTTCACACAGCGCCACAAATTTGCGAGAATCATTACGACTACAAGAACAGCACGTTCACCTACAAGTACTTCATCTGCCCGTTGGACGACCAACCGGACGGCCACACGTACTGCTGTGGAGCGGAGCACAGGCAGAGATGCTGCGGATTCTGGGATGAGTGAGTGTGCGGAGGCGTCTCAAGGCGGCCCTGCTTGTGACGTAGTCCGTGGAGCGTCTTTCTCGGTGTATTCGTTCTCAAGTTACGCATTCTGTGCCATCGTGTCAGCGCGTGCTGCTGTCAGACTGGTGAATTGAACAGTGACCCAAGTGCAGTTGGAAAAATGTCTGCGGCCTGCATGAAGGAGACATGAGAGGACGAGAAGAGGCACATTCAAATGTTGACGACTAGGTTGAAATCGCGCTCGGAGGCTCGGCACGAGCATGTGTTGCAACGTGACGTGTTGTGTGTTGACAGCTCGGGCCGCGTTGCGGGAGTCGTGATCGGGATTATTCTCTTCATTGGAGTCATCGCCTTGACCGTCTGGTGCTGCTGCTTCAGGAAGGGCGGTGCCGTCAAGGGAAAGATTCTCCACAGATCTGATAAAGGTGAGCAGATCGACCCACAATTCAGTCACAGCTCACGGGTCTCGTTCATTTCGTGCAGTGACTGCTCGTGTCAAGTCGTCATTCACGCATTACAGAATTGGCTTGTGACTGGTTCTGTGTTTCCAATTCCAAGTCAATTCAGATCAAGCAGGCCTCAAGCAAGCAGTGTGGAAAGACTGTTGGGATCTGTGCAGGTGGACCGTGTTCTGTTTCACAGATATCTGTTTCTGTCTCTAAATTTCAGCAGCGCCAACGAGCACAGGCCCCATGATGACAGGTCAGTGTTTTCTTCTACTTTGTCTCATTCCTCTTGTCAGTGGAATTAGTTGTGAACGAATGGTGAGATTCGTGTCTCGCCGTGACGTCTCTGGCCTGTGTTTCCATTCCAAATTGTGGCCACGAAATATTCGCAGGTTCCTACCCGAACCAAGACCCATCTGAAGTTCAGCCGCTGTACGGCGTCCCAGCCTCAGGTGACCAAAGGCAGCTCTGTACAGAGAGCATGAAAATTCCGCTTGAAATGCAAGAAAATGTGGGCAATTGGTGCAGACTAACCTCTGAACGCAAATGCTGGGACAAAATGATTTGCTTTCTTTCTTTGAACGAGGTGCAGTTGTCGTCTTTCCCAATTTGTAAACTGGCATTCATCGAGAAGAGATTTCAAGTGCCTGATGACTAACTGCAGTGACTGAACAGTCCAGGGTCTAACCTCTGTTGTAGCGCGCCAAGTACTGACCAATCACTATCTTTTCCTGTCCTTGGTATCTGGCACCTGCTTTCCAAGTCTGATTCCACGTTGACAACTTTGAACCATTTCCAGTCTCATCTCACCAACAGGTTTCCACTCTTCTCGGTGCACATTTTGTGTCACTGAATCCAGATCTTCTCCATCAGAGAACAGTCAGCTTCAGAAAATTTATTGAAGGCAAAGCTCTTGGTTTTGTACTTGAACCTGCAACCCATTGCAAGCGCGGGGCCATAAGATTCACTTTTGAGGGGGGCTTTAGGCGGGGGTGCTTGCGTGCAGAACCGGGCTCATTCGTACATGTGCGAACAATTTATCTGCAGTCAGGATTTTCTTGCAATGAGACTCCACTCCCACATCCTGGATTCTTCAAGCCAAAGCAAGAACCGATTGAATGCTGAAACTTTGCGTTTTGCAGGGGAAACTGAACCCTTGCGTACAGGTAACATTCGGACGTTAGAACGAGCACCAGCTTTGATGTTTGGTTTCCTTGGCGTTGTGCGCTTCTTCACTGAATTGTCTCTATGTCTTCGAAAGCTGAGATGAGGCTGAAGGCAATCACAACACGAGTGATGCAGAACGTGTGGTGCTCCCCGCCCTGGTTGTTGTTTTCTGTGCGAAGCATGCATTACCTTGGCATAAGGAAGATCTGTCTGTGAAAATGCCAGTTGCACAGGGCGCCTCGTGAGTCGATTTCATTGTTTTGGCTCGGGCTGGAAGATAGACTTTTGCACACGAGTACCAGTACCTTGTAGAACTGAGCTTGGGTCTCACAAATACCGGATCCACCCCTGTTTGCAGTGACTAAGTCGCACTCGTGGAAGAACCACCTGACATGTGCTTTTGTTTTTTGACTTGAGGTCCCACAGAAATTTTCGTGAACTCACACCCATGAACAAGAGGTTTTGCTTTTGGTGCTCAATTTCGGCGTAAAATGTGCGTCTTCACAAGGGTGGATACGGTACACGCAACAGGAAAAGTACACCATAAATTTAACTTGGATGAAAGCCCCCATCAAATGTTTGCGAGGCGGATGTTGAGTGAAGACAGAGAAATATCAACATGTGCACGTAGCCAGTTGCACTTTTCTCATTGTACTCGTGCGGGAATTTTGGACAGAATAAAGCATTTATGTCAGCCGTGTTTGGGAAATTTCTACAATTTCCAGAATTCACATTGTGCAATTTTGTGGCTCGTAATGTGCTCGGCGTGACGGCGTCTTGAATGTCGAAGGTGTGGGCAAAGACAAAAATGCTTCAGGCAACAAAAGCGCAGTCCAAATGACACGAGCCGTAGCTTGGTTTGTTGAACTTCAGTGCTTTGGTTCATGTTCAAAATTCAGTTGACATACGTACACGTGTGGGTCAACCGTTCAAAGGCGTCTTCGTGCTTTACTCCTTTCCTTTCTTGTGCATCGTGCATGAGCGGAGAACTTCACTTTTCTGTTATGCTAAAGTGAACTGATGTATTTTGTTACAGGTCCGGTGGTGAGCTACCCTCAGCCTGCACAGAACGGAGACCCGTCCTACCCACCACAGCCAGCAACCGACCCGGCGTACCCGCCTCAGCCGATGGGACCGTATCCGAGTGAGTGCGCAGCACACGCAGACATACATACAGACAGACAGACAGACAGACAGACAGACACACACACACACACACACACACACACACACACACACACACACAGCGTCGAACAAACAGTACCGGTAAATTCCCCTTTTTGCAGACGCGCCCGGGTACGCCCCCTTCTACGCGCCGCCGCCTGACGTGCAGCCGCCGGCGTACCCGGCCGGCCCCGGCTACGCACCGCCCGCATACCCTGATGGAGGAGTCGGTGGAAACGCCCCGCCCTACCCAGCTGACGGAGCGCCGTACCCTCCTGCTCCTGCAGGTGAGTTTTGCGACCTTGTGTCGTGTAATGTTTGCACCTCCTGTCTCGACATTGATTCGTCAGCACCATACTGTTCGTGTCTGGTACGAGGCTCAGTCATTTAATACGTAGAACAACATGATCGGCACAGCACTTTTTGGACTTGTTGTTTTGAAGGCATTTAACCCGGAAATTGCGCAAGAATGTCAACAAACGAACACAATGGAATGTCAACAGCATTGTTGTCTGCACTGTCAAAGATTTTTACAGTCTCCAAATGCTTTTCTGATGTCAAAACAGAAACAACAGTTCACAAGGGCGCCTTGGAGGGGGGGGTGGCGCATCCTCTCAAAGTACTGTCCCCTGAAGAGGAGGCACTTCCTGCACTGCCTGACCCAGTCCACAAAGCATCTCTTCCATTGGTCCAAAGTGATTTGACTGATTTCTCTGTTCACAGCAGCAGTGAGGCATGCAATGTCACCGTACTCCTAACCATGCAATTTCTTCTTCAACAAAGGAAATAAAAAAAAGTCACAGGGAGAAAGATCTGGCGAATAAGGTGGATGAGGTAGCTGTCTCCACTCAGTTGCCTGCAACCAGTTTTGGACTGGGGTAGCTCGATGCGCAGGCGCATTGTCCATGTGCAGTAACACCCTGTGTGGCTGGTGGCACCAGAGGATCTGGCGCAGAAGAAGTGATTCTCTTGCTCTTTGCAGCAGTGGCAGAAAATTCCTAGCCTTGACAGTCTGATTCTCCAGTGTCTCCATGTGGACAATGCCCTGCCGGTCAAAAAAGGGTATCAGGAGAAGTTTCTTGCAGCCACGCGGTCTGATGGGCTCCTGTGGCCTGTTGTCTGCACATGTCAACCATTGTTTGTTTTCCTGTTTGTTCCTGGGCTCGATCAGATAAAACCAGGCTTCATCTGTTGTTGTCACTGTTGACAAGAAGCTGAGCTGACGACGGGCTCTTCTCAGGAAGTCCTCACAAAAGCAACGCCTTTTGCGGAGGTGTTCTAGTGTCAAGGTGTGAGGGATCAGCTTGGCAGTCCTTTTTTTCATGTGCAGATCCTTGTGGAGCAGGCGGAAGGTGGAACCATGGGAGATGCCCAGTCTGGTGGACAGCTGGTCAATGCAGATCCTTCTGTTTCCTTCCACAAACACTTTGGCCTGACGAAAACGGTGCCGTGTCCTTGCCCTTTGCGGTGCTCCAGGCTTTAGAATGTCACCCAGCTTGGTGCGTCCGGTGCAAAATGCAGTGTGCCATTTGTACACAGTGCTCTTCTTGTAGGCACAATTGCCAAAAATGCGTGCAATGTCGACGGCAGTGTCCTTCGCATTTTTTCCAAGCCGCAGGCTGTACCACACACTGATGCGCTGCACCAGTCTCCGGGGAATTCTTTGACTCATTTTCGCAATTTTGTCTGCCATTTTCAGCTCTTTTTAGCTCTTAACTGACAATGGACACGTCCTCACAGCTCCACATTTGTTGTGGCACAAGTCTTTAAGTCGATGCAATTGACCCTGCCAACAGTAGTCTGCTGAGTCAAATGCACGACACACCAAAGTGCAGGACGGTGCCGTGCCGATCATGTTGTTCTACGTATTAAATGACTGAGCCTCGTATTTCTTGCTCTTCATCACGTCAGTTGTATGTGACCTGAGTCTTCTGGGGTTGGATCCCTGGAATAAAGGGTGTCTTTCTCAGCGCTGATTTTTGTGTGCCCCCAAAATGTTCACAGCATAAATTTCAGATATGTTTCCCTCATGTTGGCCACACTATACGAACAAGATGCAAGTCCCGCGCCGGCCGGTGGACAATGTGCAAGGTCACCGACGGGTTTCGTTTGTTTTCCCTTCAGGAGGAGCTGCTCCGTACCCGACAACAGCACCAGCCGGTGGAGCGTACCCGCCCTACCCTGTCGGCCCCACAGACCCAAGTAAATACCACACTGACGCTTAGGGCATGCTTCGAGATCTTCACAGTTCTGTAGCAAATGTAGTCATTAGACACAGTGGGTAGACATTCTGTTGAGATGCAGTCCACGTTGAATGAAGAGCACCATGCCGTTGTGTGGTGGTGTTCCGAACTTTTTGCATCCGAAGTAGAGAAGAGTAGAACGTGAGTTGTTCTGAGGAACGTGCCGCAAAAGTGGAGTTTGTGTTGACGTGTTTTGCACCTCCACTCTTTTCAAAAAGAAACATTTGGAGTTTAGAGAAGAAAGGTAGAGTGTTACCATTTTCGTTGTGCATGGGGAGTACAATTTAGAGCTTTTAACCGCTGGTCCGGCCTGTTCACACCCCCTCGTGATGAGCGAGAGATCGACCGGCCAAAAAGGTGCAAGGTTTCTGGTTTCTGTATCATCTGGTGTTGATGGCGAAAAAACTCATTTTTGGTCTGTTGAACCACTTTTCTCGATTCTGTAATTGAGAGAGAAGAGGGTTTGGTATGAACTGGCCACGTTTGCGCAGATGCGATTTTTGTACTTTTAGTTTTCATTCTGTGATCTTATTTTGTCAGGATCAGAGACATCTGTTTGATCGGTGATGTTTCCCGAGGTTCGACATGTTTCGTTTTGTTGCTTTCGGATGATTGCACACAAGGGGTGGGAGTGCGTGAAACGTGCTGTGTTTGCCGGCTGACTCTGGAGGCCTGTTTCCCTGGTCAAAATATTTGCCTTCGGGCTGAGCAACTCTGTTTCTCAGACAAATCACATCTCACACTTTTTTTCGACCTTCTGCGGAAACTTCAAACAGATTGTTCCGAGAACGCATCCCTAGAAAGAAAGTTCAGAACTGAGACAAACACATTGTTGTTGGATCTCAAACGAAAAGGTGGCGCGGGTGGAGAGGTCGACACGTGCACATTCGCTTGAAACGGCAACGTGGTCGCGCGCCCTCAGAATGCAAGCACTTTTCTGCAACCAAATTGCGCGCAGAAAATCGCTTGCGCGTGTCTTGTGTGCAATGAGCTTGCTTGTGACAGTGCAGGGTAAATTTCTAGAGGTTTGAATCTACCCTGTTCCTGAGTTTTGAACAATCAGACCGATCTGGAAATGTTTGCAGCCCGCGTCTACCAAGTGGTGGAGACGGGCTGTTCACTGATCACTTTTGCATCCGTGTGTGTACCGGTAGATTCGTTTCAATGGGGTGCTGGGACCCAGTCCTGGAGCTGATGCCCGCCGCACATCAGCTCCACGACGTGAGCTGGTCAGTGCGCTACAATTCTTGTTGGAGCTCGCTGCTGGCAGCAAAATTCACTGCCGTTTCTCTGTGCATTACTTTGCTCTTGTTTGATCACAGAAATCGTGTGACATATCACTTTCACACAGCTTGGTGCACCACGTTTCCGGCAAACACTGGTTGCGCTGAACAGACAATTGCGTTCTTGTGTTCACAAGCTTTTTTAATTGCGTGCAATTGTGTTGTGATCAGTTGGTGTCTGACTGTTGCTTGATGGGATCTTGATGTTTGCAGGCCAGCCTCAGCCTCCACCTTCGGCCCCCTCCTCGGGGTACGTGGCTCCGCCCTATCCTCCGTAATCAACCAGTTTCCTCGTCTCGGCCAAGGCGCGCAGCCTTGCGCGCAGCTTCCAATGGATACTCAGCGTTTCGTTCAAGAAACCAGCCGGCCACCCATCCACCTTTGCGTACATCCAACAGTGACTCTTCTTTCCTGCACTTTAAACTTGCGCTTGTTCGTCCAAACCAAACCAGAATCTCGTCCGACTCCCGAATTTTCTCGATTTCTTTGTCAAATTTGTGTTGATGCGAGGAAAACAAAGTTGACAGAACTTCCCATTTATCCACTCCAAGTCAAATGTATTGTGATTGGAAGCTAAGTCCCTCTGGTGAACTCAACCAATTCGTGTAGAAACTTCTTGCGCCTTGTTCTCCGTTGCTTGCGCACTCAACACCAGAGTAGATCTGACTTGACTTGTCTGAACTCAAATTTTGTATGAGTGAAAGGGAGGGAACCACTGAGGTTCTGATATTGTCCAACGTTTGTGAAAGGCTGTGTCTCTGTCCTAGTCCACCACATGGGTCTGCAGCGCCCTTCAGGGCAGAATGCACGTGGAGTGTTTTCAGCATCTTGCCACAGTTGATGCGCGTGAAGTGGTCTGCAGTTTCACTGAGTGCTGAAGCTGGAGACACCCGCAAGGAGGCCGTAGACACTCACCCAAAACTGCAAGAGCGGCGCTGCAGCCCCAGTGTGAACTTTGCTCAAATATCCTGTGTACAGTAAATCCCCGCAAACCTTCTTAGCGTGCCTTTCGTCGGAAGAAATCTCTTCTCAGTGGAGAACATATTTAGAAATTTTTTGTCAAGATCTTTTTTTGGTCTGGTTGACACAAAACAGTTGTCTGTCGCGTCACGCTGAGTATGTGTCTTCATCACTGTTAGTTGGTACTGTTCTTCCGGACTTGAAAAGCAGAGGGTGAAACCTGCGATTTGGGCTTTCAGATCAGTGTCCCTTTCTTACAGCTGTTCTGTTGTCGACCGTGTGGTCTGTCTGTGTGAAAATCAAGTGCGTGTGTTTCGTGAGACTCGCAACGGGAAGCAAACAAAAAAATTGTTGTTCAGGATATTTTTGTCCGTGTCAGTGAAAGTGTGAGATTTTGAGTGAACGGTGCTCTCTTCGTGGTTGAGATTCTGTGCGAAAAATCTCAGCTTGGAAAAGACAGACCAACTTCCCAGCAGTCTCCTCGATGTCGCGTTTGCAGAAAATTGTTTGGAATCTCGGAAATGTGTTTTGGATCACTCCAAAAGATTTCAAGTCCGGTTTGTCTTTTGGACTCAGGTTTTGCGTAAATTCAGCATTTTCTTCAAACGTGTTATGTTTTCGTGCCAAACGTTAAATTTGCAAGAAAATTGGCTTGTACAAAGTGTCTGAACATACAGCTCTGCCATGTCTGTTTGCTGTGAAATGTACAATTTGAAGATAACGGGTCCCGTGAGGAGAAAATCACCTTGATGTGTCATTTGCACTGTATACAAACATATTGACCACCAAAGATTTTGCAGACCATGTTCCAAGTGCATGAGTAACAGAATGAAGAAACACAAACTCGTACGCGAATGACTGCCCTTTGAATTGTTTGCCTGTTTGTGACCCAATGCAAAGAGCTTTGTGTATTCTGCTGTGCACGCTTCAGTAGGATTGAGGGTCGAACTGATCTTTGAAACATTGAGCAAGCCATTTGTTTGAAAGTTTTTGACCTTTGTGGAAGAGTTTTTGTTTCGGGATCAGAAAGGGCGTCACCCAAACAGTGTAGAGCGTCTTTGTTGAACAGTGGAATATTTATGAAAATTTAAATTAGTCATTTTGATTTTTGACTTGGTGAATGAAATGGCTTTGACCATTCAGCCATTTGCGAGATCTTGTGTGGGTTTCTTTTTCCCAACTGTGCCACAAAAGATCTCGTGGCTTGAACAAACCTGTGTTTGTTTCCGTGCGCACGTTCGGACAGGGTGTGTACACAGAATCGCCGAATCTGTCGTGAGAATCTCGTCGATTTTTATGTTCGACCTACGATGACGCAAAATCCAAGTGTACACGTTGTGGTCTGTGGCTGGGACTGGACTACAGCTTTACTCAAACTGATTTCGAATATTTTGAGCCGGAATTTTTTGCACCGATTCTGCGGTGTGTTGAAGCGTGGCACTGCTAGTCACAAATGTCAGTCGTTTTGTTTCGTACTTATTGTGTGGAATTGTGATATTTTGTCTGACTGGCTTGGTAAACGCAAAAGACAACCCACAAAGTTAACGCCGGTGTAGCGTGCCCGATTGACTTGTGCTCCAAATGACACGTGTCAATGGGGCACGGGCCTGTTGACCCATGCCCCATTGACATGTGTCATTTGGGCATGGCGGTAGACCCATGCCCCATTGGCATGGAAATTAGTTCTGTATTTTACCACAAGA
>JAAUXT010126392.1_pt1 | contig 11834 bp, 14 predicted proteins | sample 7278171 | NCBI WGS metagenome assembly JAAUXT01 (sample SAMN14350112, study PRJNA611818) | marine sediment metagenome | isolation source: surface marine sediment (1.8m) | place: French Polynesia: Moorea | collected 2018-08
TCTTGACTAGTTTTACAAAAGGTTGTATTGCTCTGGAAGGAAGATTGTGTCCTACTCTTTGTTATTCCCTTAGGATTTGAAAAAATTCACACCCAAACTACCAGAAACGCCACCCAATCGGGTACTTAAATTTCTTGCCTCGTACCAGCCGAAATAAAACGGAAAGCAGCCAAGTGAGACGAAGCAAACCTCACCCCCTCACACAGGCGCTGTTCAAACTGCAAGATGCGCTGCCTACCTGTCCAAGTCTGTCTGCTGCCTTGTGACACAACGCACCACACATCTTATGTGAACTTGGCACAACACGGGAACAACACAACACTGTTCCGTCTCACTCAGCGAAGAACACAGCTACAGACAAGCAGGTTGATGAATTAACTATGAGTCGGAAGGCAACTGTGTTTTGTCGCAAACAGACCGTCTGGGTCCGTGTTGGCCTGATTCACACTGAACGCGGCTTCTTGCGTTGCACCCTTGTGTCAGCCAATGTGCTGCTGGCAAGCGAAAACATTCTCACTGCCTTGTTCGTGCAGGGTTGCAACGCACGACGCTTTCAGTGTGAAGCGTGAAGTAATCCGCGAGCATCGCTCGTCACTCCTGATCGGGGCAACACGAAGCACCTGCTCGCTCCGAGACCAACGCCGTCTCTTCATCACTCTCTTGAACTCTCTTCTGAGTTTCATCCGCGGAGATTCGAAACATTCTCGAGACGTGAAATTTCACACTGTAGTCCGTCCAAGGTTTCAATGAACACTGTCGATAAACACTGAACCTATCTCCTGAAGGACTCTGAATCGCCTTCAAATCCAACCCATTCTGCTGATAAAACACCCACCGAAAATGCAGCAAGGGTCAAATCTGTCTGTTTTCTTTACGTGTTCGCATTCAGTGGACCAGCCGCACAGGTGCTTCAGTGCGTCAACATCGGATTGGCGCGCGGCAAACTTGCCTTTTTCGCTTTTTGTCGGTTTGGCCACGACTGCATGCCACGCGACGAAAACAATCGTGAACTCGGTAGTCTGTACGGCAGAAGAGAGAATCAACGATTACCTGGAGCTTTATTGAGTGAGACGCGCCGACTTTGCTCGGCAGGTGGATCCTCCACTGCACTGGACCCAAAGCAGCACTTCAAGAAGTGCACGAGATCCTGAAGTCCATGATGCGACCTGAACTTCCGGCACATTTGGGCCAGGTTCACGCCATCTGATTCACACTTGATGTGTGATGCGTTGCGCCCCTGCACACGTCCAGGGGCGCTGCGTCCGCCAATACAAGTTTTGTCTGTGCAGAGTTTCAAGTTGCAGCTCAACGATTCCGAGAATGTTTGGAGCTTCAAGTTGGGCGCGTCCTGTCCCTGTGCGCAAGTCAAAGGCGCGATGTCGACTCGACGCGTGTGCTGCAGTTCCACATCACGGGCAGCGGCTCAGTAGCGGGAATAGGGCTGTGGCTCGTTGGGCGGGGGCCGCTCCCAGGGGTCAGCCTGTCGGATGGGCCTATCCCACGGGTCGGACGAGCCCTCGTCTCGGGGAAACCCTTCCACAGCCTAGGCGCAGTGTTCAACATTCTCCAGTGTCCGATACCCGTCTGGAGGCGCGCCGACGACGTCCGGGTCATCGAATGGGCGGGGCCGGCTTCCGAGGTCGGGTCCAGGAAAACTGCCACGACCCTCATGACGACGCGAGTCAGGTGGGGTTGGGGATCCCTGACCACCGTCCCCGTCGTTGTAGAATCCACTCTCCGCGCGGGGAGATCCGTGTCCTCTGCTCGGGCCGAATCCTCCTCTGTGTGGGCCACCGGGAGGGAGCCCCTGTTTGGGGAAACCCCTGCTGGGCGGTGAAGGCCAGCTTTGCACTTCGGGACCAGGAGAGTCGAACTCGACGGCTCGAACACCCGGGATTCTGTGCGCGTCGTCGATGTCGGACGTCTGCCAGGGCGCGGGCGTTCTGTCGGGCAGGGGTGGCGGGTACGGAGTCGCCCTCGCCTTGGGGAACTTGAACGGCTGGCTGTGTCGTCCGAGAGCCTGCTGGTTCTTCATGTGCTTCTTTCCTGAAACAGAAACATCACATTTTGTGTCGGGAGTTTCTGTGTTTGGTTACTTTGCTTGCAAAGCTCCCCACTCACAACGGAATGCTGCGCTCACCCCTGAGATGCGCCTGCAGCCCGTCCTGCGCGCAGAACAGCACGGTGCGGCACGGCTTGCAGTAGATGCCGTGCTCGTGCTCGCCGACGTCGGCCGCCGTGACGCGCCCCACCACGGCGCTCGCGATCTCCTTCATCCGGGCGCTCAGCTGCACGGGCGGCGCGGGGGCGTCGGGCGGGGCCGCCGCGCTCTTCTCTCGCAGCCGTGTCTGGTGCTTTTTCCCTGGAAAACGTGCGAGGCAGTTCGAGTGCATTTGGCTTCAGGACTCGAGGACGAATCTGACCCCACGGGCTCGAACTCGTACGCACCAAGAAGGGTGTGAAGGGAATAAAGAAAGGTGGAAGGTGGGGTTTTTGACCCCTGCGTCCATCGGAGCGCAGCCGTATTGCACAAATGAGGCAGAGAATCAATGGAGTAAAACAGGCGGTGTACAACTCGTGGGCCCCCACTTGATACACTTATGGTTGGTCTGAGAATCCTGGAACTCATTCACAGCATGTCAAAGCTCACGCAAGCATCGTTAATTGTCTGAAATCTCTCTTTGGATGCAAACGACAAATGACCGAGCAAAACGAAGTCTTTCACACAGCGTCACTCCTGTTTTGGCCCTGCAGGAGTGAGGAGTTGAGAATCCACAAAGGCAAGGAAGCTGCAAGGGTGGGAAAATTCTCGGACATGAGAGAGCAGCATCAATCAATCTTGCAAACCTTGTCAGTGAAAAGCACAAATTGACTCTGATTTTGTCCAAAGCTGGCAAAATCATTCACACTATACGAACGTGACGTTGCATACAACAGTACTAATTTTGCAAAACACAGCACAACACAGCACGTCGTAAAATGTTTCCTTCTGGTGATTGACTGTTTTGAACAGTGCCAGAAACGAGCAATAAAATCTTCAACACCTGCATGTCAATGTGTTTTTACTGTTCGCTCTCATGATCAGCAGCTTTACATGGGGAACTGTGAATGGAGCGCCTGGACCACTGGGCCGCCCTGGCTGCTCTGACTGTGAGCTCGCCCACGACATGAACAACAGTGCAAACTGTGAGCAGGACCAGCGGTCCGAGCCTGCTCCAGCCTCCCCCCGTCGCTTCATCGTCGAGGGCACTCCCGAGGCGGACGCGGTTGACCAAGACTTCGCTCTGGTCATGAACGCGAGCCTCGCCAAGAACGAGTACCCGGCGGCCGAGCTGGAGGCGGCGCGCTCCGCCCAACACACGGCGCTGTCGTCGCAGTTCTGCACACGCGACGTCTGGGAGAAATACAAGGACGTGGTGTCGTCGGGCCCCGGCAGGTGGACGCTGGCGCGCGCCATCAACACCGGCACCCGCTACCCGGCCTCGATCGTCGGCTGCCACGCCGGCGACGGCGCGAGTTACGATGACTTCAAGGACTTCTTCCACCCGGTCATACGAGCCTACCACAAGGGCTTCGACATGGAGACTGCGAAACACGTCTCCGATATGGACCCAGCCAAGATCGGGACGGAACTGACGGAGAGCGCCAAGTCGAAGATCGTCTCGACTCGGATTCGTGTCGCTCGGAACCTCGCCCTGTTCCCGCTGAACCCGGGCGGCAGCGCCGAGACCCGGCGCGCCGTCTGCGACCTCATGGAGCGCGTGTTCGCGACCATCGACCCGCAGAGTCACCTCGCGGGGGACATGTTCCGCCACACGAGCATGTCGGCCGAGCAGCGCCAGCGCCTGATTGATGACCACCTGCTGTTCAGAGGCGGAGACAAGATGCAGGCCGCGAGCGGCCACCACGAGCACTGGCCCGAGGGGCGCGGCGTCTTCCTCAACAGGGCCAGGACGTTCGTCACGTGGCTGAACGAGGGCGATCACCTGCGCATCATCTCGATGGAGCCGGGCAGCGACGTCTCGGGGGTGTTCGCCCGACTCGCCGAGGGGGTCAGGCTCATCGAGGACGGCGTCAGGAGGGAGACGGGCGCGGACGCCGCCTTCATGACGCACCCCGTGCTCGGCTCGCTGGCCTGCTGCCCGTCCAACATCGGCACCGGGCTGCGAGGCTCCGTGCACATGCTGCTGCCCAGGCTTCTCAGCAGCAGCGGCTTTGACGCCATCGATCACATGTGTCGCGAGCGGCAGTGCCAGGCGCGCGGCTCGTCCGGGGAGCGCAGCGCCGTCGCGGACCGCCTCGACGTGTCCAACTGGCGCCGCATCGGCCGCCCCGAGTACGAGCTCGTCACTGACATGATCCAGTGCGTAAACTTCCTCGCTGAGCAGGAGGACAAGCTCTCCGAACCGAAGAACTAACTTGTGAAAAAACATTTTCTCGATTGCGGAAATGTGTTTCATGGGAAACAAAATCGAAAATAACACATGTTTCCGTGCTTATCTTGTTTGTTTGTTGGTTTGTTTTTTCCCACGTACAAATTTTATTCTTTGTGGTTGTCTTGTTGACCTTCCAACACAGTTTCAGTTTGGTTTCTGTAGCTTTGTGCAAAACAGCTGTCAATAGATGTCAATGAAAAAGGCTGTTAATCAAGATTCCTAACAGTCACGTGCACACACCACCAATCCATCATCACTCGTCTTATAATTGCCTGTCAGAATGCGTTGCGCCGTCAGTCTTGTGGGTAACAAGAGACAATAAAATAGTTCCAGCCCAGGCCAAATAGTTTTGTGTTGGTGAAATTCCGAAGGAAATGCTGAAGACAGCTTGCCGTTTATCGACACCATGCAGCATGCATCACCTCCATGCATGGCTGTCTTTCAGTGCAAGGATCGGCAGTCCTGCACATTATGATGGCAATGAATATCTTGAAACCTCGAGAAAGGAACAAAACCAGTTCACCAGTTTTCAGGGTGTCATCAGCGTGCACACAGAGCTTTCTTGTACATCTTCTCGGTGACAAGATTCCCAAATCCCACGATCAAGTCTGGCACAGTGATTTATTTCCTGTGTGAACAACGACCAGTCAAAAAGCCAAATTCCACAATTGATGTTTTCGGAAGACAGTGGGGTTCCCAATGCTGAGATCGAAGGCCAAGGTGTTGGGGTCATATCCACAACTGCCAATGGTCCGTGAAACAAGAACGAATTTCTGCATCAAAACGTCTGTTACAGAAACTCACGCTTTGCAGGATTGCTAGATCTATTCAATTATTTCTTTTCTTTTCTCAAGCATAATCAAAACTGTAGTGCTCGAACAGGAATCAGGAACAGCGCCCCACCTCAACCACATTCGACCCTTGTAACTGACGTCCCCGTGACGCTCGCTGACGCCATGACAGCGATGTCGTACGTGCATAGTCGCAGACAGATCATTGGCGGATCCAGTGGACAACCCCTCACCCCAGCAAAAAATATTTTCCGCACCTTGGAAGTGGTGGTTCATGTTGCTGGGCGACGCCATGACGGTGGTGTTGCAGATGCCGCAGTAGACGGAGCCGGACAGGTCCTCCACGCGGGGGCGCTTCGCTCCGAACTCGCTGTTGCACGTGACCTGCACCTCGAGCCGCTGCAGCGTCTCCCGGTTCTGCTGGTGCTTCTTGCCTGCAGACACGAACAGGGTTGAGTCCAGGTTGACATTGCTTGCGCGTTAGGTACCTGAGCAATGTGTGCGGCGCCCCCAAGTCGTTTTGAAGTGGGTGTACAGAATACACACAGCAAGAGCGCACTACGCTTTTTCGAAAAGAAAAATTGTGTCACGAAAATTTACGGAGGAGCAAGCAGACGCTTTCGACCCGCTGTCGCGCTGAAGTGAGAAAATGCATTGACGTCCATTTTCGGGGATGTGCTGTGGAGCGGAGACGGTGTTGAGCCAAAGATGTCAAGGCTCAGACCTACGACGTGGAGCTCCCAGCTCTGGTTGTTGTGCACCATCACCTCGCACGCATCGCAGAAGCGCCGCGCCGCGTCGCCCCCAGCCCCGCTCTCCGTCTCCACGGCTCCCGGCTCCGAGCTGCTGCCGCCGCCGGGCGGGGCACAACCCCCGGTGTCCGTCGCTGCAGCCTTCGCCTTTTCAAGCTGCGCCACCTTTTTGCGATGTTTTTGTCCTGTCAGAGCAAAAGAGTTTGGCAGACAATCCAGGAGTGGATCAATAAATGGCAAAGAAGAGACCAAAACCTCCCTGAATGCAGAATGTGCGTCTCACACGGGAGTGTTGAGCCGCAGATGATTCGAACTGTCTGTAAGAGCCACCAGAGTTTCTGCTCACACAGCCTAAGCACGCACCAGCGAGGTGGGTCTTCATGCTGTCCTGAGTGGGCACCGTCAGGCTGCACAGTTCGCACGTCAGCTGCCCCGCCTCCGCTGTTTCCAGGGGAACCTTCAGTCTCTCTTCGACCTCCTCGCCACCCACCAGTTTCCGTTTCAATCTCTTTCGGTGCTGCTTTCCTTGAACACAAAAAGACACCCTGTTTGAAGAAGAAACAACCCAAACAGAAACGGAACGAGAGCCAGTCAACTTCTGCCCTCCGAAACGAGTCATGAAACCAGACAATTTCATCATAACTACGTTTCAGACGGTGGAAGCTGACCGGCCCTCGTATTTTGTCGTCGTTGTGTCAGCAATGCAAGTGACTTGTGACCGGAGAAAAATGTCTTCTTTTGGGTCCGTGCAAATCATCTGATCTCGCATGTCACCAACGACGATTGTGAAGCTCACGCCAGCTCTAACCACAAGGTCCAGGCACACTTGAACAGACGGACGGGAAAGTTCTGCTTCTTGTCCAGAAGCATCGTGAAAGGGATCAGCGTCACCTGTTTTCAATGTGGCGGCACAAACCTCTCAGGTGCTGGCCCAGCCCTTCGTTGCACAAACCTCTCAGGTGCTGGCTCAGCCCCTCACTGCACTAACCTCTCAGGTGCTGGCTCAGCCCCTCACTGCACTAACCTCTCAGGTGCTGGCCCAGCCCCTCACTGCACTAACCTCTCAGGTGCTGGCCCAGCCCCTCTCTACACAAACCTCTCAGGTACTGGCCCAGCCCCTCACTGCACAAACCTCTCAGGTGCTGGCTCAGCCCCTCGTTGCCGCGCACGACGATCTCGCACACCGCGCACTCGTGCACCACGTCGTCCTTCTCCGTCTTCGAGTCGCTCGATTTGGTCGCTGCAACAAGAACACGCAGCAGTATTTTACCCGTGAGACGGATTGGCAGCAACGCAACTGAGTTGAGTCCATTGAGGCATGTACCACTCAGGGGCCCACACTGCTTCAGTGTTGAATGAGCAGTGAACAGAGAGACACGGGCCTCACAGGCCTCCTATTGCAAAACTTCACCGGAATGCGTCATGCTACGTGTCCACCACGTGTTCTTGCGTGATGGGTGGCAAAGAAGGCAAAGTGAGACAAAGAGCCGTAAATTCGTGGGCCTGACGACAGGCTTGAGGTCACGCCATGATTTGTCTACACTTGGGACCTGCACCGGCCTGTGGTGTGAACCAGCGTGTTTGACATGAACACGGAGCTCGACTCACGTGGTTTGGGGCGGGGTACAGGCGCGTCCCCGAGCTCTCCGTACGTCTCGATGTTCCGGAGTCTCGCGATGCTCCGCTTGTGTCTGTGGCCTGAATGCAAAAAAATGTATTTGCGTGGAACGGTGTTGTGTGCAGAATTTGTCTTCCCCCCCCCCACACACACACACAGCACGAAGACGACAATTTTTTTTTGCCGCACGGCTGCTCAGAGAATATTCGCGTTCCTCTTTTACACCGGCCCAGAACAGAACAACTGTGCCTCCAGCCAATCCGGAGAGGACCATGAGATTTCACCTGTTCGTTTTCTGTTCCGAACAGTCTGGAGGTCTGGTTCAGACCCTCACCCGGGTCTGGAGCCCGGCAGCTGTCCTGTGCACACTCGCACTCTCGTACCTGCGCGGTGCTGGTCGTAGCTCTCCTGGGCTCCTGGGTAAACGTCACACGTTTCGCAGTGAAAGGCACAGAACTGTCTGTCCGTGTCCACTATGTCCGTCCACAGACGGGAGGCTTGTGCCCACGTCTCGACTCGCGATGCTTCCTGGTCGATCTGGAGAGAAACGGGTTGTTTAGCCAGGGCGGGTTCGATTTGACACAGCACTGCTGCGCAGTCACATCTGATGCCGCAACGGAACAGGTGAACGAAAATTCGATGCAAAACGCATTTCTGTATCCCACCATTCAAAATCAGAATTTTCGGCTCACCTTGCTTTCAAATTCACTGATTTTCAGCTGGATCATTTTGAGGAAAACTTGCAGGGCTCCGTAGGGGAAGGCGGCCGCGTAATGCACCTGCAAATCAAGTGTCAAAGTGACAAGAACAGCGGCTCGTGCTGAGACGCGCGGTCTGCTTTTGATCTGCCTCGGTTGAGAATGAGAAAGGATTTTTCGAGAATAGAGTCCAATGGAATCAGTCACTCAACAAGTGGAAGGAAACTTGTCTTTTCACGTCGAGGGACGAAACGGAATCGGAAAACCGCTTGGCACCCGCGCAGGCATTATCAGGACTGATTGAAACCACCAGGGCAAACGAAAAAAATTTTTGTGCCACCAGACGCAGAGAAATCATTCCTCGTCTCAAGTTCTCACCCCACAGTCGGGATCATGTCGTCCTCGGCCAAACTGGTCGGCCTTTGCACAATCACAAAAAGTTTTCGAAACCAAAGGGTGAATGTTGCGTTTGATCTCGCGCTGTACCTGGTCCGGACGGAGGTCGTGGATGTGCCAGAAGCTGCACCTCGCCGAGATGGACTTGGAGCCGCTGCCAACGATGCCCAGGTCTCTGCTCAGAAAAGCCTTGCTAAGGTCCGGTAAACCCATGTAGCTGCAAGAACACATGATGCTGCTCAAGGTGTGTGTGTGTGTGTGTGTGTGTGTGTGTGTGTGTGTGTGTGTGTGTGTGTCTGTGTGTGTGTGTGTGTGTGTGTCTGTCTGTCTGTCTGTCTGTCTGTCTGTGTGTGTGAGAGAGATTTTTGTGTTGGGTTGCAAGGCGTACCTGTGCAAATTGACAACAGTGGTTTTTGGTGAGAAGTTGTTTGCGAAGAATAAAGCCGATCTCACACTCCCGACTCGAAACCACTTGCAAAACACCTTTTCCTTTGGACTTGTATGTGTGGAACTTGCAATGCCTCCCGCCCCCCACCCACTCGTGGCCAGCTTTTTTGCCAAACCAAATATTGGGTCCGTTCAGGACTGACACGCACGTGTAACTCGGGTGGCCGACTTTCTCAGTGAGAGCGCGAAGGTCCATCGTGCTGCAGACCTTCAGATCCCGGTCCTGCTCCAGTCGTCGTGCAAGGTCCACCACGTTGACGCCAACCTTCAAAATTCTGAAAAGGAATGCAAATTCAAGCTTTGCAAGAACCCATTTGCAAGTTCATGAATACAAAGCAACCATTAATTCTGTGAGAGTGAGCATGCTGGCGTGTCGCACAACCTTTTGTGTGTGTGTGTGTGTGTGTGTGTGTGTGTGTGTGTGTGTGTGTGTGTGTGTGTGTGTGTGTGCGCGCGCGCGTACTCACGGACCTGTATTCGGAGAGCAGCAGCTTGAGAGCTTCAGGGATGTCGTGGATCCGCCTCAGCTGGAGGACGACGACCGGACCCCCCAGGCTCGCCAGCTGCAGAACGCTCGTCGGGTGTCGCTGCAGCTCAGCGGACGACGTCAACTGGGAAATGCTGTGGAAACCAACCACCTGCAACGCGAAAGAAACGGTGAAGATCGACTGGGAAGCCTGATCGGTCGGGCCTGCAGCGAAGGACACAAACCCTTTCAGTGTCCACACATACACACACACACACACATACACACACACACACACACACACACACACACACACACACAAACCACACACACAAGGTTGTGTGACACGCCTGTATGGTCGCCCTCTCATCTGGACACACATTCACATGTCAGTTCTGGCGTTCAGCATGTCTTGCACTTGGAGTTTTGTTTACAAACAATTTCATTGTCTGTGTTTATTGAACCGCAGGTGAACAAAGAAAATAGGGCAAATGGTTTGAACTTTGCTTGTCATGCTGAACCCCAGAACTGAGATTCCCCTCGTACGTCTGCACCTCGAGAACGCGGCTGTGGGGAAGGGGGTGAGAACGAGGGTGATACAAGGAGTGAGTGAGGGCGGGGGCTTGAGTGTGAAAAATGTAATGTAGTGCAGTGCAATGGCGGGGCGGTGATGAGAGGGTGCGTGGTGAAAGTGTGAGGGAAAAGGGTGTGGGGTGACTGAACCCAGAACCACGAAACTCACCTTCAGAATGAATGTGCCAGTCGATGCACCAAGTTATGGAACACCCCATGGGGGGCCAGGCTGCAATTGAAGTAATCCACCACAGCTCTCACTACCCTTGGGTCAGTCTTGGGAAGGCCCTGCCATTGGGCCTCCTTGCACAGCTTGCGCACAAATTTTGACGAAGAAAAGATAAAATTTCAGTCTCCTCAAAGGTGATAGGCCTTGCCTGTGAAGCAGCCATTTTGTAAGAAAGAGTGCCAAAACCCTGATCATGTGATACCCCCATAGGAGGGGAGGAATGCAGGCCAAAGCCAGCAAAATAATGATATTATGCTATAATGTATCTATTTCCTATCTAATTATTATAAAAATATTCAGAATATTAAAAATTGTTAGACACTGCCAATACCCCCTGCCAGGGTCCTGAGGAGTGTGGTGTGACACACCAGCCTCAAATGTGAGAACCTCCACTCACCTGATGGTTTGATTGGAAAGAGGTCAATAAATACGGAGGTTCCCGCCTTCGGGGACAGTCTCTCCTAAGATATCAACCTGTGTGTTTGTGATATCACGACAGGGTACGACAGGAGGAAGTGCGGTGGAGGCAAACGTGTGGACAGACGGACGCATGAAGTAGGTCTACAAGGGATTTTCGCCGGCACACTTGCCTTGTGCTTCCACACAGGTCCGAGGAAGGACTCGGCGACGGCGTCCCAGTCTGCTGCACTCTGGATGAGCCGCACTCCACCCGGAGGCAGCTCCAGCAGCGGAAACGCGTCCTTCACGCTGCACAGCTTCCGCTTCCGACTCACAGTCTCCTCTTTTTCGCCACTGTCGTCACTCGCGAGGTTTCCAGCGGGATGCGCCATGGAGGAATTCAAATTTCACTGCACAATTTAGAGTCTACAGACTCTGTTGTGTGCTTTGGTTGTCGTCTGCTCCGGCTGTTGGAGCGCACAGTTTCCCCACGCAATGCCGAGGGGAAACATACGCATGGTGAACGTCAAGAGTGGCATAAGGGTGGAAAAATTGCTGGTGTCAGTGGCCTTGACACCATAAATTTTGAAATGATGAAGAGAGTGAGTTTGTTGTTCTGAAAACAGGTCCTGCAAACGCACTCTCGGCGTCCAGGGAACCCTGAGTCCTGAGTTTCAGCGGTGGCTGGGGACATAAGGCCCCCGGTTTCTCTGGAACACTCACCACACTGGAATCCAAGAGACCCGAGGCCTCTCTCTCTGTGCCGTTGCAGCTGCAAATATCAACATCAATTCTCTGTGCTTTTGCGCACAACGAATCACAGATTCTGTGTTCAACGACGGACAGTGAAGACAATAGATCTAAACACAGCATCTCAACTCACTTTTGTGCGAAAAGAACATGTACGAGTATGCTTCATTGATGGTCGCGTAGCCGGCCATCTAGGTGCCGCTGTCGGCTTAAAAACCCTTAGTATTCATGTGTGCATCTGTCCACACTTTGGAATGTAACCACCCCCCTCCCCACTAA
>JAAUXT010035011.1_pt1 | contig 11833 bp, 8 predicted proteins | sample 7278171 | NCBI WGS metagenome assembly JAAUXT01 (sample SAMN14350112, study PRJNA611818) | marine sediment metagenome | isolation source: surface marine sediment (1.8m) | place: French Polynesia: Moorea | collected 2018-08
CACCACCCCATAGAGACCAACCCTTACCCAACCCAAGGGGAACCAACACCCAACTGATGTTTCCACTGCACATCTGAAACGCAGGGATCCTAACACTCCAGAACCCAGTTTACGCTTCAGATCATTGCACTTGTGTGTTGGCTGCCCCCCCCCCCCCTGACTCCACCCCACCGCACAATATCCTATGACCTCCATCCCTTTGTGGTTGCACTTTATTTTCTGCGCAGCTGCATGCATGCATAAAACTGTATTGTGAACGGAGACATCCCTATGCATAAAACAAGGCGATGCCAGAACGACAAACGCCGGGTCAGGTCATCAAGGGCAGCCGTTCGCGTCCGTCGGGTCTCCAACTCAGTCACACTGCAATTCAGAGTCTTTCATGGCCCTATATCACTCGCCCCCCGAGGCCCTGCACTGCAGCCCTTGACCCTCATCCCTGCATCCCTGGGCCCTCAGGCCCTGCTCCTGTGGGCTCTGCACACCTTTGCCCGAATGCCCTGTACCCCTGTGCCCTCAGGCCCTTCACCCCTGTACCCTTGGCCCTGCACCCCTGGGCCCAAGGCCCTGCATCCATGGGCCCTGCACCCCTGGGGGCTCAGACCCTGCACCCCTAGACCCACAGGCCCTGCACCCCTGGGCCCTCAGTTCTGCATCTCTGGGCCCCCAGTTCCATGAGCCTTCGGTCATTGGTTACACCTGGGTCTTCCAAGTACTGCCTCAGGTATTGGCCGTGGGCGTTTTCATCCGCATAATTTTGCATTTTTGAACATCTGCGTGAAACAACAACTGCACACTTTGGAACAAAGCACAGGTGTTGTGTAATCAAAGTCACCTTGAGGCCCTTTGAACACGAACGCTGTGTCCTTGTCAACGGCGTCCACGGCGACGTAAGGTCATGTGACCATCACACGTGTGACGCCAGGGGCGGATCTGGCGTTGAATAAAGCGGTCGTGTGTTCAGAGTGTTGCCTGGGCAACCATCCCCCCGGATCCTCCCCTGAGGAATAGAACCACAAGCCTGACACCAAAATTGTGCAAAAATATCAGTGGCATTGTTTGCCGCGTGATGAGTCTGTCCGTTGTCTCCAGGTTTGGCTTCTATTGAAGCTGCTGTGGCGTCGTGACGCATGGCGGTTATTCTTTCAAGGCGACGTGCGCCATCAGAAACACAGGGATGACGGACGTGTGCGTACGGAGGGCATTATAATGGAGACACGACAGACGCGTGCAAATCTCGGTTGAATAATCCCAACGACGGATGTCGAGGCTGCTCTTCAGTTCCAGTTTCTGTTTGTGTTCTGTGAAGCTGTTTTTTGCTGCGTGACGCACGTCCTCGACTGAAGTGCCGTGGTGGGAGGTGGTTCACACCGGAAGCGTCACGTGTCGCGTCCGTGCGCCGGTCAGCGTCGGTCAGCATCGGTCAGCGTCGGTCAGCGCCGCCTCAATGGCGCAGAGCGTTGGCGAGGTTCAGCAACCGCACAAGCGCAGAGTGGACATCTCACTTTTCACAAAGTGGTGTGCGTGAGATTTCAGTGGCTGTCCAGACAGAGATGTCTGCACGCATGCACTCAGGCCAGCGTCCACGCTGTTGGATGACAACGCCACCTTCCCGTTGACTGACGAACATAGGAGCGTTCGGCGTATGACGCACCAGAGCCGCGCCCCTGAACTTCTACAAGGATGCACCGCGTGACGTTAAAAATTCCACCATGAGGTTCAATGTTAAATTTTGACGCCGACATCAAAAAAAAAAAAAAAAAAAAAGAAAAGAAAAAAACGATCGCGCGTCACCAATGTGAAAACCGCTTCAAGCACCAGCGCCGCACACCTCAACTTCCATAAGGACGCACCGCGTGACGCATCGCGTCTGAACGAGCCTCAAGCAGCGCGCAGCACGGCTGTGGAGCGGCGTATCCAGCCTCAGAATCCTCACTGCGACCGGCACAGGGAACACGCGTAGAAAACTCACACGGACTCGGGATTAGTACAAGGAGAACCAGGGACCACGAACACCAGAGGAATTGGACATCACAACCTGCAATTTTTCAGTACAAGGACCAGGGACCACGATCCCAGCACCATATGAATTGGACATCACAACCTACAAAGTTTGCACCTGATGCTGAGATTATCTTCCATTGGGAGAGTCGTTAGGGTTGAGGTCGGGCGCCTTGGTGGGTGGCCCCGCCCAGCATCGTGTCTCCACCCAGGCTGAGGATACGGTTCGTACCCGCAGTGTTGGGGGTGTCACAGGAAGGACCAGCGGCCGGACAGGTAGGCACATTCTGTTCTCTGTAACCTGCAGGACTAGATCTCTCTCAGATGGGGTTGTGGAAGGGACGTATCCGAAGCAACATTGGCGAGGTTCAGCATGCCCAAAATTTCACACGTGCGGTGCCCCAATTGCCAGAACAGTGAACCAGGTTTCCAAACAAACTCTTCAAACTTACTCTGAGAGCCAATGACAAGTGACCACACGGTATCTGTGTTATCGATCTGGTTTTTGGGCACGTCGGAAAAGGAGCGGACGTGTTTGCTGAAAATTCGTACTGATTTGCTGGCTTGAGTTTGTGCGGAGGGGGCAGGGCGGGGCAAGTCGACAGAAATCGTGTGTGTGTGTGTGTGTGTGTGTGTGTGTGTGTGGTTCCACCACGGGGCAGGGTCCCCAGGGTCCTAGTATGCAGTGAGAAGACGTAAAGATGAGAAGAACACATCTCGGGTCAACCTCGTCTTTTGGTCTTCGGACACAGACGGAACTTTCAAGCTCACTGGACGCACACCTCACCAACACACACGCACTCACTCTCTCAAATGCAGTGAAGGAACGAACACCCGTATGTTTCTGTACGTACATCTTGCTCACAAACCAACAGACAGTTCTGTATTTTGCAGAACCTGTGTGGAAGTGCAACAGCAGAACACACAACTTTGGTTCTGCACGCATACCTGACTCACACACACGCACACTGCTCTGTGTTTTGTAGCAGTGGCACTGAGCACCCTGTGAATAACACTGTGCTCTGGTTCCGCACGCATACCTCTCACACGCACCCACACTGTCTTGTTCCAGAGAGCAACGAGCGCACTGCGATGGGAGTGAAGTGTAAGAACACGGAGCTGTGGGTCCTGGCGCTCAATGATCTCTACGCCGGCGTCAACGTCAGCGGCGGCGGCGGCGAAGGGAACCACACCGCCGGGTAAGTGCTGGCCCCAGTAACAGGGAATTTTAGCCCTCACCCGTTCACACACACGCACACTGCACGCATACCTCACTCACCTGACTCTTAGAGCTGTTGCTCCCCTCAGTCAGTTCGTGAACCAAGTGGGTGGCGGAAGTGAGGGTCAGCCCACCCTGCTCGGGCTCACACACGCACACTACACGCATACCTCATTCACTATTCCAGCTGTGACCCGACCAACGCCACCGACTCCCTCGGTCACTTGGCCGGGTACGGGTTGGGCGGGGACCGCTCCTCGCCCACGCCGCCCGGCCTCCTCTTCTTCGCGTACCTCACACCCTTCATCATCGTGGTCGGTATCCTTGGCAACGTGGCGTCGCTGTTCGTGTTTCGGCACCGCGCGCTGCGGCGTCTCTCCGCGTCGCTCTACCTGACCGCCATCTGTATGTCCGACTCGTTCGTACTCCTCACCTACGTGCTGTGGGATTGGCTCAACAAGGGGCTGCCGCACTGGCCTGGAGGACACAGGCTCCCCCTAGTGAACGCGCCCGGGTTGTGCGAGGCGTTCCTCTTCCCGTCCTACGTGTTCCGCCTCGTTTCCGTCTGGCTCATCGTGACCTTCACCGTCGAGCGTTACGTCGCTGTCTGTCACCCGCTGCAGCGGCGTCTGATCTGCACCCGCTCCTTTTCCGTCAAACTAATCGGCACCGTGTGCTGCGTGGCGGCCGTGCTCTGTACCTACAAACCCGCCCTGAACCACGCCCAAACCGTCAATGGCTTCTACATCTGCTCGAGCCGCCCTGGCTTTGAGGACGCCAACTGGGTGCTGGACTCTATCTACGGCGTCAGTATCACGGCCCTGCCCTTCGCCATTATCACTCTGCTCAACACGCTTATCCTCCGGAAACTCGTGTGCTGCCGGAAGTCGGAGCTGCTCGAGTCACGTGCCTTCTCCACCGAGTCGCGCATGCGCCTTGAGTTCACCGTCATCCTCCTCACCATCTCCTTTTGCTTCATCTGCCTCAACATCCCCTACTTCGCCGTGTGGTGCAAGCGGTTCCAGACCATAGACGGACTCCGGAGTGGCAGGCCCTCTGATGGTGCTGCAGGCAACGTCTCGTCCCTGCAGGACATGCTGACGTCACAGCAGGACTCCTCCAATCGGGACAAGTTTTTGGTCGCGCGCACAATCTTCTACTTAAACTACGCCGTCAACTTCTTCCTCTATTGCGTCACTGGTAAGCAGTACAGGAAACACGTGATGCAGCTCTTCCGGTGCAGGGGCGATAATGGAGGATCCAGGGACGCGAGAAGATCCGGATACACCATGTACAGCTTTGTACAACTGGACAAGAATGGACACGCCTCCACCGCCCTGTGAAGATGGCGTCTTTAAATGCGCGTGACCCAGCGGCGTCTCTGAACACGTGTTCCTGAACACGTGACCAGATGTGAACACGTGACCGCTCGGGGCGTCCAATCAGATTGCTGGATTCGAATCACGTGTGGCTTCATTGGAAAGACCCAGAAGGGACTCTTCATGTTCCTCCAGGATGTTCCCGCTCCAGAGACGCTACCGCCATTTTGATCCACGTGTGTTGATCGCTGCGCATGCGCATTGATATGTAAGACGTGTACAGTGTGCACACTTTGAATTGGGTCACCAGACATCCCGTCCAATTGGTAAGACGTGGAAATCATCTCTTTATGGGACTGAGTAATCATGAACAAATCCAAAATGACCTCGTAAATCGTAAACTGTTGATGTGCGTCTTGGGATGGGTGAAGATCCGTGATCATTGACACGGATTTTCTTCAGGTGCAGGAGTCAGGTGGGGGTCCCCTTGGGGGAGTCCAGGGGTCCTGAGAAGCCCTCACCCCTACCAGGGCTGAAAAATTGTGTGAAACAGGAGCATTTAGTTCAGAGTACAAAGTAGAAATTGTCGCTCCCTGAGGGTGGGGGGGGGGCTGGGTCCGCCCCTGTCGGAACTTCTTTTGATCCTGGTCCGCCCCCACCCTGGCTGGACCTTACCTGAACCGGGGTCCGCACCACCCCGGACCTCTGGTGAACCTGGGTCTGCCTCGCCCGGACCTCTCATGACCATGGGTCCACCCACCCGGACCTCACCTGAACCTAGGTCCGCCCTGCCCCGGACCTCACCTGAACCTGGGTCCGCCCTGCCCTGGACCTGTCATGACCCTGGGTCCACGCCTGGCCTGACCTCTCGTGAACCTGGGTCCGCCCCACCCGGACCTCACCTGAACCTAGGTCCGCCCTGCCCCGGACCTCTCATGAACCTGGGTCCGCCCTGCCCTGGACCTCCCGTGATCACCCTCGTGGTCCCCCGTGAATCATTTCAGCAGATTTCGGTCGGAGCGGGGGAACTTCATTGCGCCTCATGGATCATTCATGTGGGAACTTCATTGCGAGCGGGCCGGGACAGAGGGACAGGGGTGGGTCCAGGGGTGGGTCCAGGGGTGGGTCCAGGGGTTGGTCCAGGGGTGGGTCCAGGTGTGGGTCCAAGGGGTGGGTCCAGGGGTAGGTCCAGGGGTGGGTTCAGGAGTGGGTCCAGGGGTGGGTCTGGGAGGGTCCAGGGGTGGGTCCAAGGGTGGGTCCAGGGGTGGGTCCAAGGGGTGGGTCCAGGGGTGGGTCCAAGGGGTGGGTCCAGGGGTGGGTCCAGGGGTGGGTCCAAGGGGTGGGTCCAAGGGTGGGTCCAGAGGTGTTTCCTGGGCGAACAGGTCAGAGGACCAAGCTTCACAAGAATGCTGCGACTTGATGAGGAAAAATTTCTCAGAACGCACAAAACAGTGTGAGGTGGGTTGGTGGGGGATGAGGTAAAAATTTTTTCGGGCTCAGACCCCAACAAACAATTTCACGCACCTCAGCTTTCGCGCGAATCCTCATTGCTCAATGTTGTTTACTTTGAACACTGCACCTGTGGGGTGCAAAAGAAATGTTCAAAGAATTTGTTTCTGAACTGACGACAAAGAGCTTTCTTTGCTGCAATCAAAACAAAAACACTGACACGAATTTCTGCGGTACGCTTTGCCTTTTGCTTGTTCACAATGTCATAAACAAACTGACGTCACAAACCAGAATGTGACTCAAGCAAAGTTGCAAAAGAAAACTAACAGGGTTGAAAAATGAACGTTTATCAGTGTTTTGCACCGTCTCTTGAAAAGACGGAACCACCTGCCCCTCAGACAGTTTGGACGTGGGAGTGCTGTGCTGATGGGAAGTGATAAATCATCCCAAGAGAAGCAGCTGCTCACTGTGCACAGCTGTTTTCTGTGCAAGATTTGGCTGTTCCAGGCCACAACTGGTTTTACAATTTGCAAAGACAGACCCAATTGGAGATGAAGAAAGCGACAATGTTGCACTTGATGACCCCACAGATATCTGGGTAAAGTCTCTCTCTCCTCTCCAGACTGCATGGACCCTTTGACGTAGTGACGCAGCACCCACTGACCACAGAGACGGATTGCGTGACGCATGCAGGGTGAACCAAGCGGATACTGCAATGTGAAACGCAGCCGTTGGAGGAGCAGAGTGCACCACCAGAAGCAGAGTGCACCACCAGAAGCAGAGTGCACCACTAGAGGCAGGATGCACCACCAGAGGCAGAGTGCACCAAGAGAGGTAGGGTGCACCACTGAGACAGAAAATGCACCACCTGTAGGAGAGTGCATCACCTGGAGCAGAGTGCACCGCTTGGGACAGAAAGTGCACCACCTGGAGCAGAGTGCACCTCCGTTGGAGGACAAGGACCAGTATCATGGAATCCGCACCCTGCGCCCCACACGGGAACGAAACCCGCGGGACCCTTTCCGGTTTGGTTGCGTGAGTCTGCGGTGGCGACTGTAGTCCCAGTGGACACACACGTGGATGCAGTCACAGGCACAAGCCCCACAGGGTACCAATGGGCAGACCCGAGAACATTCTAAGTGCAGACCCCAAGAGTCCTTGGGGACAGACATACCATATTCACCCACGTACAAGTCGCACCGAAGCATAAGACGCACCCCAACCTTTGCCTTGATTTCCTGGTATCAAGTCACATCAGAAATATAGTAATATCAAACCCAGGATTGAGTATGAGACACACCCCTAGTTTTGGTGCTCAATTTTGGGACAAAAGGTGCGTCCTATACATAGGTTGGATGCGGTACACTCCTGAACTGTGTGAATTTCCTTTGCGACAAAACATCCCCCCGAACCACAGTGGATCTGCACCGTACAACGCGGGTCCACTCCAGGTCCCCCCTGCCCACCTCCTCCGTGAGCCACGTTGGACACAACAAATTAAGGACTTCGTCTGCCCGTCACCACAATGGACCTGCAGACGCAGACTACACCTGCCCTGCCCATCTCCCATACAATTCCACTGAAAGAGCACACGTGACCAACACGTTGGTTTCCGGCGGGTCCATTGTTGATAAATGGCAATGTTATGAAGACGTAGTCCGGGGCGGGGAGCAGTGGGGTCGTGCCCTGAGTGCCCCAACCTGTGACGCAGGGTCCGCTACAGGGTGCCTCACCCCAGATGCGTCAAGCGGTTTTCACATTGGTGACGCGCCGTCGTGTTTTTGACGTAGGCGTCACAATTTAATATTGAACGCAATGGTGGAATGTTGATATCAGCCCAGAATACGACCGCGCGTCACTCAGTGTGAAAACCCCCCTCACGCTTTGCGTCACTGCGTACTGCAATGAGGCTCTGCGTCGCTGCGTCATCCTGGACACGTTCGACGTGTACAAGTAGCGAATCTGGGTCACTGACGTGTGTGACCGTGACGTGCAAGTCACGATGGGCAATTTGTGTACGTTTTCCCCAGCCCGTGTGTGTGTGTGTTCACACCAAGACAAAGAGATGCATCGCCCTCAACGAAGGAACAATAACTGTAACCTTCAGCCCCACAGCCTGGGCCACTGGAGGATTTGCGTTTTGCTCACGTGTCTCAGACTCTCGCGGACGTCGCGCCAACGCCGTGTTCTTGGACGTGTTCACAAGTTGGGACCAGTTACACCCGAGGCAGATCCAGGGTCTGGGTCCGGGGTCAGACCCCCAGGGCCCGAATTCATCACGAAACAATGGATGAATTACTTGATCGGGGCAGGGGGGTCGGCAGGCCGGTCCCTGAATCCACCTTTGGAAGACCTGCGGTGTTGGGCGGAACCAGCGGGGCCTTGGGGCCTGACCTCTGGTGAGCCTGGAAAAACAACTTTTCTACGCACAGAATGCGCACCACATGCAACACGATGTTTTCTGCTTGTAAAATTGTTTTATGTCGCGACCAGATCCTGGACTCACTCAGGGCCCACCACGTAGGGGGCCTCTGCAGAACGTGGGCCTTGATGTTTGACCGTTTGCTTCGTAATGTGCTCAATAAATTCCTATTCGTGTTGATTCGGTCGGAGACGCTATCGGAGAAGCGGAGATTTGCGTGAAGACTCTGTTTATTGCGTCCTGCTCGGGCTGCTTCGTGCACGGTTCACACTGGGTGCGTCGTGCGGTGCGTCACAGCACGTGCTGCGTTGTCTGTCTTGATTGACCTGAATAAAGCGAATGCATTGGAAAGTTGTGTGGTTGTTTCACTGCACTACGTGCATGCACACGTGGTCTGACCTGATTCACAACGGCTGCGTCATGCGTCACGTGGCCGTGTGACGCAGCGTCAAGGTGGTCACCTCGACGCGTGACGCATCCTGTGTGAAACAGACATGAACCTCGTATCCAACCTTATTTCCTCGCTGATTTTCTCACATCGTAAACAAAGGGTGGGTCCCACGGACGCTTCGTGGGTTGTGAGCGCCATCATGCTTCATGCAAGTCAACGGACATTGCGTAGCGACGTCGACCAGCATCCAATGAAAGACAGGAAATGACTTTGAGCATGTGTTCATCAGCCAAAGCCATCTTGTTTTCCAAACCAGAGCAGGGAAGACAGCGTTCTTACACTGTACCAAACTGGTTCCTGTGAAATCACACAATGATTGATTTGTTCGAGGCCTTTGGTTGAGAAAGGAGTTGTGTGATAAAACAGGAACCATTTTTGTGAAGTGAGAATCCATCTCTACCGTGATGCGAGCACATGTATGACAGGTTTTGGGATCGCAGAGTTGTAGAACGACGCTGCGCAATCTATCAGTGGTTTTCACACAGGCAGGGTGGCGCCAGAATTTTTGACGCGAGGGCGTCAAATTTAAAATGACGCCCAATGGAGAGTGTCAAAAAATGGTCCAGTCCATTCCTGGCCTGGCGTCAAATTTTTGCCTCCGCGCCATCTGTGTGAAAACCCTAATTGCGACACGTGTGGTGTACAGGGTTCTTTGAACGTCATGCATGACGTGAACCACGTCTCAGCCCACGGTTCCTCTGTCTCACGCTCAGGGACACGTGACACTTCCGCAGCGGATCCAGAAGTGGAATCCTGGGTAAAGGAGCGCGACGTTCCAGAAAAGAAACGTCGATACTGTGAGTCAAGCGGTTTCCACATTGGTGACGCGCGGTCGTTTTCTTAACGTCGGCGTCAAAATTTAACATTGAACCCAATGCTGCGGAACAGCAAATTTCGTGTGAGCGTGGACGCAGACTTCAAAGTCGAAAATCTCACGCTCACGTCGACGTTCACGTCCACCCTGCTTGTTGCGGAAAGTCCCTATTGAACGCAATGGTTTAAATTTTGACGTCAGCACAAGAAACTGCCTCGCGTCACCCAATGGGAAAACCCCATTACGCAGTTATCGTGGTTATTTTCTTGACGTCGGCGTCAAAATTTAGCATTGAACCCAATGGTGGAAGTTTTGACGTCAACGCGAAAAACGACCGCGCGTCACCCAATGTGAAAACCCCTTCACTCGTCCATCTCTTCAGCAGGATTGCACCGCTTGGACAGGCTTGATGTACTCAAGATGCCCCAGCACGCTCCACAACGATCAGATCACAGATTGGTTCGTGGCCTGGAGGGATTCTTCAGCCAACGCTCGAGGTTCTCAGACAGACTCGGTGCAGGCTGAGTGCGTCACGCGCAGAGTCAGCGACGCAGGACCTGCAGACGGGAAGTGAGATGAGTCACTGAGGCCAGGTTCATGTGCATTTTGCATGGAAGGCTGTGCGGTGTGTGTGTGTGTGTGTGTGTGTTGTGTTGTGTTGTGTGTGTTGTGTGTATGTGTGCGTGTTTTGTGTGGGTGTTGTGTGTATGTGTGCGTGTTTTGTGTGGGTGTGTGCTTTGATGTGCATTGTCTGTCCAGGTCCATTTGCGCAGTATGTGCCCCGTGTGTGGTGTCTCCGGCACGCAAGTCTAGCTGTGCACACGCGTCTGCCTTTCTTTGCCACAACAAGTCAGTGGTTCCATGCTCAACAGCCTTCCATCACAAGGGATGTTTATCTGAAAGCGTTTTTATCTCAGGAGTGACAGACCTGAGGAAACAAATTGGTTTTGTCAGAAAGTGCTGCTCTCACGCAAGGTCTGCAGTAAAAGTGCACTGGACCCCCCGAAGCGTCCACCGCCTCACACACACGCATCGACGTGGGAAGTGGGAAAGAGCTCATGCTTACGCTGACTCAAGGGGATCCAAGGCAGGGGACTGTACTTGGGCACGGGTCACACAAACCCAGGGGCAAGGGGGCCTGACACCAACGCAATTGCTTTGCAATCATCTGTCTCTGTTGCCCAAATAATTCAGGGCCAAATCTGCCTTCAGCCCCCAGGTTCCCCATTGCGTCACGCATGCGCGGAAGGCACGTGCACCCGGATCCTAGAGACCTTCGTCCCTGGATCCTGTGACGCACGCCGCCTTCAAATGGCCAGGCCTCTAAAGGCCCGAGCTTCTTGTACCTGTGGACGCCCGGGGAAGAATCACCTGCCCACACTAACCTATATACATTGAAATGCTTTTGTATTGTGAGGATCAAAGGAGGATGTAAATGTCAAGGTTTGGGAGTATTCTTGTGTTGCCAGGTGGGGACGTATGCGCCGGGGATGACACTTCCGGTTTGGGCTGCAGGCTGGTTCACACAGCGTACGTCACCACTTCTGCCACAACGCGCTCAAGAGGGGTTTTCACACAGATGACGCTGCGTCAACATTTTGACAGAACATCAGCAATGGAACTGGACCGTTTTCTTGGTGTTCTCCATTGGGCGCCAATTTTGCGCACCAAAATTTGTAACGCCAGCGTCAAAAAATACTGCCTGGTTGAAAACCCCTGTTGGAGGCTGCGTCCCCTTGCGAGGCACGGCACAGCAATCGCATATTCCATCACACAAGACACACGACGCGTCCAGGGTGAAAGAGGCCTGAGGGCCTTGTGCAAACTGCAAGGACGTGGGGCCTGAAGACACACGGAAACTCAGTGACAGAACACAGCGGCTCAGTGCCTTATTTCAACTGGGAGACATGTTCATTGGGTGAAGTGTGTGAACTAAGTCGCTTTAAGAGTCTCAAAGCTTTCAAACTCGCACAGCTCTTGAGGAAGGCGCGGTGGTCACTGTGGGGAAGGGTAGCTGCTCAGAGAGACGGGACCCGACGTCGTGTGGGGTGGGGTGGGGTGGGATGGGGTGGGGTGGGGTGAGGGGTGGGGTGGTGTGAGGGTTGGGAGGGGGTGGGAGCGGGTGGGGTGGGGTGGGGGGGGGGCGGGGGGGGGGGGG
>JAAUXT010068079.1_pt1 | contig 11832 bp, 16 predicted proteins | sample 7278171 | NCBI WGS metagenome assembly JAAUXT01 (sample SAMN14350112, study PRJNA611818) | marine sediment metagenome | isolation source: surface marine sediment (1.8m) | place: French Polynesia: Moorea | collected 2018-08
ATTCCTTCCTCGCGCATTATCCCCAACCCAAAATGAACCAAAAGAGCCCAAAAGGTCCTAAATCAATTCTCATCTTGACCATGAAACTGCTGTAGACATACTTTTGGAAGATGCTGCCTACAGGTGCTTCGATTTGGCTTGCACCGATTTGGCTCAAATCGTGCAGCCCATCTCAAATCACCTAAAAGCCTCATGCAAACAGCTGCGAGAAAGTCGCAAGGCCTCCGTGGGCGTGACACAGCAGACGTGCAACAGATGTGACAAATGCCAGTTTAATTTTCGATAAAATTGTTCCAGTTTTCCAAAACAAGACTAACTCGAGCGTCCGGCTGAGCGGACTCTACGTGGGGCGGCGGTCGTGCGGCCCTCGGGTCGGTGTCGGGCCTCAGGGCCAGGACTGGTTCCCGGAGCTGGGGCAGTCGGACGTGTCGAGCGAGAAGAGCCGAGACTCGGTCACGATCGTCGCCACCTCCTGCCACTGAAGCACAACCAGAAACATCACCTCGGGTTTGGTCCGACTTGTAGTGCATGACAGAAATAAGAAACTTGCTGCACTGTCAACGATGTGAAAATGTCCATGGTTTCAGTGGAAGTTGAACGGATACTGAAAAAAGCATGATCTCCGAAGCACGGGAAAGCCAGGTGGTTCACTGTGGAGTCTGCTTTGCCTCAGATACTGCGTCTGCACAGTGAATCGAAATCCGTTGTACGCTTGTTGTCAACGCAGTTTGTATCGGCAAATACAGACCATGGTCCGTGTCGGCAGATCCCAGGGGCGGATCTTGATAATTAATCACGGAAGCCAGATCAGCTGAGACATTTTTGACACAAGCAAGTAGGGCGCGAGTGAGTAGGCCCGGCGGACACGCCTCTGGGGTTCCGCTCTGGTTTCCACACGCGCTGTTTCTCTCACCCATTTGATTTTCTCGTAATTGTAGCGGAGCACCATGAAGAAGTAGTAGTTGGATCGGAGCCGGTCGACGCTGAGGTACTGCACCGTGTTGTCCTTCACCTGCCCCATGTACGTGAAGATGTTGTTCGACTCTGTAAAGAACCAACCCAGCAGACCGCTGCAAACATGCACGCACAGTAGGTCTTTTCACCCGCACAATTGACGTTTCGTGTACGAGCGCATGTGTTATTCTCAACTCAGACTCAGCTCGACATAAACGCCCACTCCAGACGATCCAAAATTTGTGTGACGGCCCTGACCTGGTTCTGACCAGGACCTAGCCCAAGACGCCACGCTCTGAAGGCAACAGTAATCGTGCATGTCCAAAACACAATCATCTCGTCTCGCCCCAGACGGCGCGCGCTTTGGTGAGGGACTTAAATTGCGAGGGGCTCCGCGCGGTTTGACCTTGCAGCCAGGTGGCGATCTGGTCGGGCGTCAGCCTGTCCGGCTCCGACTCGGACTCGTCGTAGTAGTTGTACTCCTCCGTGCGGGCGGCGACCGGCAGCAGCGGGTACAGGACGTTCACCATGTCTCTCCCATTCCTGCTCTCCTGGTTGTTCCGCGCAGCGTTCAGGTCCTGCAGCAGCTTCAGGTTCTCTGCAGCGGACAACAAAATCTCCTCGGTATTCTGTTGTTCGAGCAAACGAGAAACTACTCGACCCGGCATCAGGGACATTGTGCTCATCAGACACGCACACACACACACACACACACACACACACACACACACACACACACACACACACACAAGCATGATGGGACCCAGCAGATGCTGGGAAAGCGACGCAACACAGCAGGACGACTCTCACCTTGGTGCGTCGTGGCGGGCGGGAAGGTGTTGGGGAAGTCGGCCTTGTTCATCCAGACCGCGATTTGCTCGGCCAAGGAGTAGATCGTCTTGACGAAGTCTGGATCAAACTGCGGCTGTCCTCCGCTCTCGTAGTCCGACACCATGTACTGCAAGCAAAATCTCACTGGATTGTTCACGCCTCAGTCTTTGTCAGCCTGGTTTGCTAAGACAACTTGTCCCGAGTGGAGTTCACGGGACCGATTCATGGGGCCTGAGGCTCCGGGCCTGATCTGTTTCACTGGACGTCAGAAATTTCCTTGGCGTCAAACCTGCTGAACAGAAACAAAGATCCGCCCTCTATGACGCCACGTCAGAGCCGCGCTTTTCTCAACACTTTCAAAACTCACAAATTTGTCCCGCGGAAGTTCCACAGTTGGAGAGGTTGGAGAGGTTCCTGACCTGGTACGAACGGCACACATCGTTGTATGAGGGGAAGTAGGGCTGGTCCTGATTTTGCTGGGCGATGGGGTCGTAGATCTCTCGCAGGGTCTTCGCGTCTGAGGTGAGATTGAGACATGCTGAACAACGTACCTCACACAACCCAGGTTTTGTCCTTTGCCTTAGGATTCGCTGCAGCATGGATTCTGGTGGAACGTACCCTGGGTGCAGTGCGACTACTCACCTAACAGGCGACAGAGGGCCTGCTCCCTCTCGGCAGCGTTCGTTATGTCGAAACCGACGTACTCCGTCGTGTGCTCGCCCAGCTCCTCGATGTTGTCATCCATACTCCAGTGCGACAGCTGGCCCATGTGGTAATCATCCCTGTGCACAGAGATACAGAATTTAGCAACCGGATGTTCAATGACCGAGCAGGCTGTCTGACCTGAAGGGTCTGGACTGTGAAAGTTACACCCGCGAAAAAAGTTTCAACCAGGCAGTGCAATTCTACCCTTGACTCGCAGTGCTGGCGCATGCATGTTCCTTTCTTTGTGCCCTCAGTGCACAGAATCGCCTCTCCCTCCCTCAACCCCTGGTTGCATCGACTGGGTGGCTGAGAACGCGACTTCAGCTTCTGATGGGAAAAGTGCGGACGCAGCGAAAAGCGCGAACCTGGCGAAGTCGAAGGCCTGGCCGATGATTTCCGAGAGGCGTTCGCACGGCCGCTGCTGCGCGAGCACCGAACTTCCTGCGACACAGCAACATCAGATTCCTGTCACAGCACATTGCCTGGTCGTCGTCTTGTTTGTGGACACAGTGTGGAGCGAGAACTGCGTGTTCGTGTTTCGGCTCGAGTCCGGTCAGTCTTCCCCAAGCTCAGACCGCGTGCGTTCGTTACCAACGCGTCCAGTTGCAGCGCGTCGGGTCGGAACGTGTGCGCGTCATCGTGATGTCACGGAAAACGAACCACACGTGACGCTGGATGCGACGCAACCACCTGACGCGTCTCGTAAACACAACTTACCTGCGAGAAGCGCAAAAACGGGGATCAAGGCGGCGGTTTTCATCGCTCTTGTCGCGCTGCTTCAGACGGATTCTGTCTCACTGCGGGGTGCGAGCACTGTGGGAGACGCCAACGTGTCCAACACAGTCGAGCAATTGCAATTTCGGGAAATTGCCCAATTTGGAGAGAATCGAGTCTGCTCAACCCTGGCTGACCCAGAGCTCTGGGGCTCATTCACACAGGACCGTCATGCGTTGTGATCAGCCAATGCTTCTGTGCAGAGTCTCGTGTTGTTCAAAGCCGACACAGTTCCCATTGTCTTGTGCAGAGACGCAATGCACAACGCATCCAGTGAACACCCTGGCTTGGACTGAGTTCACAGAACTTGACAACAGTAAAATACTTTTTACTTCAAAACACACCAAAACTTTCAAACTTTTGTTGTCTGCATGATTACAACGCAACATCCGCGATCTGACCCCACCCTGTGATCCACCCTCCTGTCCCACAGACAAAAGAAGTTAATCGTGCGATTATGGATGTGCTCCAGGTCAAAGGACGCCGCTACTCGGGAGAGACGCTGCAATTATTATCCATTTGTTCATCAAGGTCAGTGGGTCGCGCAAATTTGTTTGCCCTTTTCAGTGCCCGCTTCTGATCAACAAAAGTGCACTCAATTGCTCAGCCTTTACTCATGCGTTCTGGGGGCGGCAATGAGGGTGGAGTGGCATCACAACTCTGAGGGGTTCTGAAACGACACACCGACGTGCGGTGTCCCTGTGGAAGTCAGCAGGTGATGCTGAGCCAGCTGACAGGGAGCCAATGCTTGACATGACCCACCTGAGTGAGGGTCTCCTGTCGGCTGCTTGGCTTGCAAACACACATCTACACTGTACTCAGTTTGCTGTTGAGGTGAGAAAAGCGTGCATATGCCATGTGAAGAGATTTTCTGCGGGGAGATTTTCTGCGAAGTTTGTCCACGTCTCGCTGTGAGGGGCTCATTCTGCCCCCGCCCATCTCTCCGGTTGGTTCCCGCCGCACCCCTGGGGTGTCTAGACACAGGGGTGCCGTGAGCCTGAAACCACTGTTTATCAGGACAATTGCATGTCATCAATCATGTCTGACAAAAGAAAACCCTGCCCATTTCGAACAAGCCGTCGTATGTTTAAAAATTTTATTCTGACTTTTTGTTTCACAATTTTTCTTCATCCTGGCAGCAAATTCAGCGGTTTGGAAATTTTCACGTTTCACGAGAACCAAAAAATAAAAACAAACCCAAAAAGTCCACAACGCACCAGAGTCTGTATGTTTGGACAAGACTTGATTGCTTTTGTCAACTGCAAAGAATCCATCGAGAACTTCATTTTGTCTGAAAAGAGTGTTGGAGCTTCTGAAAGAACTGGAGTAAGATATGTGTAAACGTGAGGAGACATTACACAGAAATACAGTGATCATCGCAATCACATTGTTCTACGAGAGAATGGACAGATCTGCACACAAGCGTGTTCTGTTCACATGAGGTACATCTCGACGTCAGGTGTGTTGTTGTAGCCCCCAAACCCACTGCCTAGTTCTGTACAGGTGCATCGCACGATGATTGAGGTTCTAACAGCGGATTATGCTCTGTACAGAGGGACGAACATTTGTACAGAGGGAGGGCGGGCGCTTCCGACTGGGTGCGGCACGGTGTGTCTCTCGGGCTGCGTCGCAGAACGCGAACGCGACACACCCAGTGTGACGCCATCGTCGCGGGTCGCAAATTATCAGACAGATCGGCTTGTGCGTGGTCTGTCCACGAATTCCCCCTTTCATCAAAAGCAGACACCCAAATTGTTGGAAGGAAACCAAAACAAGTGTCACTCATGAATTTTCACTTGTTAATGTTGTTGACGAAAGACAAATCAAAACTGTGGTGGATCTGACCTCACCAGCTGGTGTGTGTGTGTGTGGGGGGTCTAGCTGTTCCTTTTGTCCAATAGGAGAGAAACGGGAAATCCGTGGACGAACCTCGTACTGTACAAACTGATAAATATCAGAAATTACAATGGAACTAAACGGTGACAAATAAGTCTCTGTAGACTGAGAGAGTTCTGTACAGCACAATGAACAACCAAGAGTGTCCCCTGGTCTGGCCTGTAGTTTCAATGCGTCCACAAGGTTTCACAGTAGAATCGGAACAAACCTGTGTTCTGGTTTGCCCTCCAAAGAAAATATTCAGTTTCGGCAGTGAGGTTTTGTGAGAGGACAAAACAAACTTTTGAACATTTGTCGGCGAAATAAACAACTTGGAAGCTGCAACTGGACTCCTCCATTTCCAATCACTCACGCACTGAAACGTCCGAGATAAATTTTACTTGTCCTTCAGCGTGCGCTTGTCTATGTTGAGATCCAAGGTAGAATCCCCCAGCTGCTCTGAAACCAACACGCGCACGTGCTCGCTCGATGCGTGCGCAGCTCGAGTCACGTGAGATTACTGTCTCCTTTGATTGTGTGAGGGGCGGGCCTCGTCCCGGGGCGGGTCCGGGAGGCGCGCCGCCCCTAGTTCTCGAAGATGATGAAGCCGGAGAAGGTGGTGTACATGTAGCCGTGCAGGTAGGACGCGCGACTCAGCAACACCAGCCACACCTGCAGCAGAGACGAGGAGGCGTCATGCCATGCGTCGGACATGCCAAGTCGCATCACCGCATCACCGCAAGTGATGCAATCTGAACTGTGCGGCAGTTCCGATGAGTCATTCAAGTCGGAATCGTGCGCTTCTTGGGTGGAAAATAGACAAAGCGAGAGGGTAAGGGCGCTTGGATCACGGTCAATGGACCCGATCCAGTCTGTCGCAGGAACCACCCTTGCGATAAAGAGAGGTAAATACGAGGGAGTTTTCCAAATAGACGGTTTTCGCCCGAAAAAAAGGAGACCGATTTTGCGATGCTTCAATTTATGCCAACCAGAATGACCATAAGAACCATGCCAACAAACCGACATGCCAAATTCATGCCAACAAAGCAATGCAACTGTATAAATCCATGCTAAAAAAGTCAAACAGAGTTCCGGTGCCGGTCAACAGTCACTGGTCGTCAGAGTCAGATTCGCCTGATTCTTCTGCACTTTCTGGTGGTCCAAAGAACAAACCATGGTCTTCTTCAGGGTTGATTGGCACATGCCTTCCCTCAAAGTAGCCCCCCTCTGCTGCAACACATTTCATCCATCTGACAGGCAGTGAATCGATCGCAGCAGCAAAGTCTTCCTCTGGAATTTCACGCAAGGCCTGTTTGACAGCTTCCTGCATGTCCTCCACAGACTCATGACGGAAACCACAGAACATTGACTTCAGACGAGGAAAAAGAAAGTAATCAGAGGGGGCCATGTCCGGGGAGTAGGGCGGGTGTGCCAACATGTCAATTGCACTCTCCCCAATCAGTGCCAATGTTGGCACAGAAGTGTGTGAAGGGGCGTTGTCATGATGCAACAAGAAAGGTCTCTGGCTCTGCGGGTTGGGTCTGTTCCAAAGTTGAGGCCTTTTCTTGCGCAGTCTCTCCTTCAATGTGCGAAGTGTTTGGCAGTAGGATTCCATGTCGATCATCTCTCCTTGGGGTGCAAACTCTGCCAGGATGATCCCTCTCTGGTTGAAAAAAAACAGTCAACATTGACTTCTTCTCTGAGCATTGTGGAAGAGGTTTCTGTGGTCGGGCGAGATGTGTCCCCTTGGGGTGCCATTGACTGGAGTTCTGCTTGGTGGGCATCTCAAAAATGGAGATCCAACTCTCATCACCGGTCACAATTTTGTCCAGCACATGAGGATCCACTGCCATCAAGTCGAGATTCTGTTGTGCCATGGTCTGTCGGATTCTTTTCTGTTCTGCTGTGAGCTCTTTGGGCACAAACTTTGGACTGATCTTGGAGAGTTTGAGGTCCTTTTTCAGGATTCTGTGTGCTGAAGTGACAGACACATTGACTTCTGAAGCGACATCCTGCAGGGTGCAGTTGCGGTGCGCCTGCACAAAGTCTCTGACCGCATCACAGTTCCTTCCTGAGCAAGCTGATCTGGGCCTGCCAGTCTTTGGTCTGTCCTTGATGTTCTCATTGCCTTCTCTGAACCTCCGATGCCACACTCTGACACGACCTTTGCTCATGGTTTCTGCTCCAAAAACGTCAGACAGTTTCCTCCAACATGCGATGGGCATGTCACCACTTTTGCACAAGAATTTCAAAACAGACCTTTGTTCAAGGCGTGATTCCATTGTCAACGAAACAGCAGGCAAACACAGTCCAACAAACAGGAGTAACAACCCAAAAAACAGGAACAAATACCTAAAAGTTTCCATCAAAAACAATCGTCAGCAAAGGGCAGATGGCCGCGCACTGTCTGACCTTGTAAGTGGATCAAAGGATCCTCGATCTCTGCTCTTTGGATAGGCATTCTCATCACAATCACATTGGAGATGAATGACCAAAAAGTCAGAAACCAATCGGCGCAGAAACCGCATTTTTTGAAAAGGAAACCGTCTATTTGGAAAACTCCCTCGTACTTAGTCTCAGTGGAGGGTGTGTTCACCGTACCTGGTCTCCCTTCTCGAGGGAGAGGATGGCGACGTTGGAGGCCGTCGCCCAGTAGGGTATGCTCTCGGCCCAGACGGTCGCGATCATGGCGCCGTTCTTCAGTATCATGACGGCCGCCTGCGGACAGAGGGCAGAGCTGCATGAGGCGCGCAGACTGCTACACCGCGCGCTGGGGCTGGTCACGCTCGTGCAAGTGACAGCAACAAGACTCACACTGACAAGGACAGTTACGCGACGCACGACGTGTAAAGTGCCAAACAAGGCCAAGATAGAACACAAACAGTACAATTGCGTACTGTGATGGTTCCGTGAATAACCTCTTCACACACACACACACACACACACACACACACACACACACACACATTTTACATCTGCTTCTGCAGAAGAACATTGCAAGAAAAAGGTAAATGTACTGCTTCTTGCACCCTGCACGAGCTCGGAAGGCTGTTGCACACACCTTTTGCCGGCCTTGCGCCGACACGATGACGTTGAATTGAAAGGTGCCGTTCGTTGGAGCTACAAACTTCCCTGTGTTCGAATCGTACCTGCCATGGACAACAAAAGATCGTCAATTACCCCAGCTCGGGATTTGTACAGAGAATGACATTTCGCATGATGTCCCCAGCTGGACAAGATGCAGCGCTTGATGTGGCGAAGAGAAGCAGAGGCTTGGAAGGGGTGAAGCTTGTGGGAAATTCTTATTTGTCCTTCTGGGGTCGCAACTTTATTTCACAGGGATCAAGGAGCCTTGGTCCTGGATCCGCCGCTGCTGTCGTCATGCGAGAAGAGATGTACTTTACTTCTGCCACGTCAGAACAAACAGGTGAGTTGCGTTTTGGCCTCTTTCGGGCCACCGATCACATATTTTGAACGGCGGAGTCAACTCGTACTTTGCGGTGACCTTCCGTGTGGCTTGGTGATGCTCTGTGTGACGATGGATGTTCTAGTGGCAGACAAAATGCCAGTTTTTTTGCTTCCACGAAAGGGGAAGCGTCAGCAACTGGTTGCCATAAGGATAATATGTTTGGAACAATGCCTTGCAGGGAACGCTGGAAATTCAAGGAAGAAAACCCGATGTCGCTTGGACACACGTTTTGTCTGGCTATTCGTGTGCAGCGCGACACACGAGCCATGCAATGCATCTTTTGTTTTCGTTCTCTTTCAAAATTTGCAGCTTTTCTCAACGCCGGCATCACTGGATGGGCGGAGCGGGGACGCCTCTCGCGTCTCCGCTCAGAAAACAGTGACGTCCCCCGAAAAGCCTCTAAGGTCGACAAGAAGTGAACGGTTCGTCGCAAAGAGAAAACGAAGAGTCCTGAACCTTTGGTAACAAAAACAGGCAGGAGAGTTTACTGTGGAATTTCGATTCAAATGCGGGTGTGTACGAGGGAAATTTGGATGACGGATGTAGGCCACGGTTCGAGAAGCTAAAACTGTCTGCCGCGCGCTGCGGTCGCTCACCCGCTGCCGACGTTGGTGATGACGCGGTCGAAGACGATGTCGGTGTGCTCCTGCACCGGCCCCATGTTGTCGGAGAGACCCACGAAGAACGCCACCTTCTTCATGACGGGCGCGTTCAGACCTGCCGAGCAAACACAGAGGCACCGGGCTCAGCTGAGTAAAACTGGTGTTGTGTGACAGTGATGCAGTGATGCAGAATGCTGCGCTCTTCTGTATACACACCTGCAAACCGAGCAAATAAATCAATCTGCAATGGATTTCTCAAGCTTGTTTCGGGCGACACTTGAACAAGGCATAATTTACCCGCGCAGTGGGGGTTTGGGGGTTAAAGAGGAGATCGAATTGCAACCGGTTGGATCATGTCACCTGATACCAAGAAACAGTTCGTGCATCACAGTCAACGCGTGAAAACTGTCGCCTGATGCGAGACTCGCACTCAGTGCGAGGTCAAGAACTTCCTTGCATGTAGTTTTGATGACAGCAACAAAAAAGTTGTGTTGAGGCGCTGAAACAAAGAGCGGTTTGTGGGGCACTTCAGAGCTCGTTGGGCCACAGGAACCACAAAGAGGTTCAGTTCGGATGAGTCTCGCTCACAAACACACGTCACCTCCGTCAGGACGGGCTCCACCACGCAGCGCCCATTGACCTGCAGAGCAACAAAAGGCAGTGAAATCCGAACCTCAGTCGAAGCACAGGAACATGTTCAACACGATGTGCTGACGGAGAGAGCGAACCGAGTTGACGCGGCCTACACGCTGTTCAAAGCGCTCCCAGCGCGTCGCACGTCAACGTTGCTGTTGTTTACTTTTGATGCACAGGTTGTAGCCGCCGGCCCTGCTCTTATTGTCTGAGGTGAGTACATGTGTGGAGGGGATCACACTGTCAACAACGTGCAGTCACAGGCCGCAGCACCGTCAAACTGCACAGGTCTGCGCCGAGTGCCGGTGTTTCTGGTCGGGTCGCAATGTGCACCTCAGACTGAAGCTTCCTGCACCTTGTGCGCACATGAAGGTCACAACAGATCGACAGCTGAACAACATCGGAATGGTCACGCTGCACACACTGTGTGGCCAGCGCTCCGGAAGCTCCCCGTGTGTCGGGATACGATTATGTCTGACAGTGCAGGCTCCGTAGCGTTCTACGGACGGGTTCACACTGGTTCCGACATCCATCGCCTCTTTGCGCGGTCACCAGGCGTGGCCTTGTCCCTGGGACGAAGCACCGGTAGACTTGTCCCGGGACGCAATGCCCGGCGCGTCCTGTGGGCTCCAGCCTCGGGGTCTCACGGCGTTCACCGAGCGGCGCCGCGTGAGGCGCGTTCGATTTGACGTGGCTGTGGCTCTGATCGCCGAGCAGGCGATGTTCCACTGCATGCAACAACACAGCCCACTCCCACTGCTTCCAAAGCATTGTGCAAAAGTGAAAACGGTACGGTCTGGCAAGTCATATTTTCAGCTCAACAGGAAAGGGAACTGGTGTCGGTGCGCCGGTGCAGCGACTCGAACGCGGCCGGACGGGGCCGGCGGCGGGGCCCGCGGGAGGCGGCGTCGCCTGCGCGCCGGGGTGGTCGCGTGACCCGCGCCCCCGACACGACACCTTGGCTCCGTGTCAGCCTAACCTCTGAACTCCAACACTTTATTGTTGATTTTTCTGCGGTGAATTTTCAATATGGTGCTTCCCACATGTGCATCAGCGGTGCCTAATTGCTATTGTTTGGTCTGGCGGCAATTAAGCCACAGAATCTCTATTGTCCACGGAATTCCCATTTGAACCGGTTTTGTGTCATAAATACTGAGCGTGGAATCCACGAATTCCTTTGATCTCAAGTCAGACTCTGCCATTCTCCCAACGGTGGGTCCTTTCTTTGACGGAAAGGGAGCACAACTGCACGTGTTGTGGTGTGTTCTGGGTGTTTCCCCTGTCTTATCATACGTGTTTAGCCTGCAAGGTGAACATTGCGCGTCTTGATACGTACAGTTTGTCACGTGGACAAGTGAAGGAAATCAACTGTACGGTTTTTGTGAATCATTGCAGAAGACCCGCTCCTACAGGGTTGTGACATTCGTCAGTTTTGTGAACGATGACCCTGGCATCACCAGTGGTGATTTGGTCCATTGGTGTGATCTAGCCCCACCAGTTGGTGTGGCAAGTCCAGCCGCCCTCGTTAGTGCGGTGGATCTGACCCCACCAGTTGGTTTGGTGCAAAATTCTGACCAACGAATGACAGCACCTCGTATTTCACAAGGTTGTGTTTGCCACGAACTCATCTTCCCGAGTACACCATCCCAAAAATCAATGCTCGAGTGACACTCGCCATATGGATTATTCCTAGAAGCACAAATATGGTCAATAGGGGGAAGAAAAGCTCATTGAGCGCCCAATAATCGGACGGCGACATAATCCACAAAGCCAATTACAGGTCGGAATTGAAAAGACCAATCAGGGAGGCGCGTATTGACCGAGACGCCGCCGCCGCTTGAGCCGGGTGCGCGCCGGACGCGCCGCGCTCCTCCTCACGTCACGTGTGTGTGTGTGTGTGTGTGTGTGTGTGTGTGTGTGTGTGTGTGGGTGGGTGGGTGGGTGGTTGCCGTGCTGCGGCGCGACGCGGCGTCTGTCGTCCCCCATCTG
>JAAUXT010102999.1_pt1 | contig 11832 bp, 19 predicted proteins | sample 7278171 | NCBI WGS metagenome assembly JAAUXT01 (sample SAMN14350112, study PRJNA611818) | marine sediment metagenome | isolation source: surface marine sediment (1.8m) | place: French Polynesia: Moorea | collected 2018-08
ACGCTACTCGGGACTTCGCACTGCAGTTGCCTTGAGCACTGCTTCTTGTCTATCTGTGTTCCAATGATCATACTTGGACTTGTATCTACAGAGTTATTCCAAGCTTTTGTGTGTTTCAGTCGCTGATGCCGCCCCTGCCCGACTACCCTCTGGCGGACAGTTTTCCGGAGGAGGTGATCTCGCAGTGCAAGCTGAGCGGCCTGCAGCTCGAGGGGATTCTCTACGCGGTGAGTCGGGCCGCGGTGACCAGGAAGCCTGCCTTGCCCCTGAACACAGGCCTCTTCACAGCCGCAATCAAACAGCGCAAGAATGTCACCCTGAGATGTGTTTTGTTTGCGATTTTGTGGTTTCCCAGCATTATTTTTCCGAGTCAGACCAGACACCGCATTCGTTGCTCCAATCATGGATCTGTCAGTAGGTGTTGTGTGGAATCGTGAGTGAGTTGTGTGGTTGGGAGTGGGTGCTGTATGGTTGGGAATGAGTGTTCTGTGGTTGTGAGTAGGCGATGTGTGGTCGACCACAGGTGCTGTTGGGTGAGGAGTGGGTGGTGTTGTGTGGTTGACGATGTGGTTGTTGTTGCAGTGTCGCCGACACCAGATGGTGCTGCCGAACGGGACTCGCGCCGGGTTCTTCATCGGCGACGCCGCTGGAGTCGGGAAGGGCCGCCAGGTGCGCTGTGTGCGCTCACGTGATGGGAACGCCATCCGAAATCTGTGACTTTCCATTGGAGGGTTTCGTGCTGTCAATTTCGCCATGATGGCGTTTTGAATAATGGCTTTTGATCCTCAATTTGTCATTCGTTGAAATTTCGCAGATCGCGGGTCTCATCGTCGACAACTTCTGTCGCGGTAGGAGGCGCCACGTGTGGTTCTCCATCTCGAGCGACCTCGTCGTGGACGCGCGCAGGTATAGTTTTGGACGCGCGCAGGTAAAGTTGTGGACGCGCGCAGGTGAAGTTGTGGACGCGCGCAGGTAAAGTTGTGGACGCGCGCAGGTAAAGTTGTGGACGCGCGCAGGTTTGAGTTTGACTGTCTCACAGACGCGACCATTCAGGCGTTGTCACTGATATTTCACGGTTGGTTTCCCAACAAGTGCGCCACAAACAGGAAACAACCAGCGTGTGTTGATTCCATTTCCGCGCCAATAATCTCTGTGCTGTGGACTCCACCAGGGGGAGCTGCAGCTTTCACGCACTGCAACAGTCGTGTTTCTTGTGTGCATTCAGAGATCTGGAGGACATTGGCTGCTTCATCAAGGTGATCGAAGGTTGCCAGCAGCTCGACAAGGAAACCAGGTGAGGCCGTCGCTTTGGCGCAAGCAACACTTATTTCAAACCGACAGCCAAAATAATCAGTGGATGGGGTCACTGTCAGAATCAGCAGCTTGACGGTGTGGTGTCTTTGGCGAAGTGCCGCCAATATTGAGTGTGTTTTGGTCTGTGTCGCACAGGGTGTGTCACGCGTTGTGTCCCTGTCGCAAATCATGAGACCCAGCAGCGTCTGAACCAAAGCCTCGCAGTGTTATTCTTTTCATGAGAGCCAGTGGCGTGCGAGTCAAGGCCCCAGAGCGTTGTACCTACGTGTCGCTATTGCAGGGTGTTCGGGCTGCCGGCCGACTTCAAGGAGGGCGTCATCTTCAGCACGTACGCGACGCTCGTGTCGAGCGTGTCGCGAGGGGGCGCTCCGGGCGGCGCGCGCGCGTCGCGCCTCCAGCAGCTCGTCGATTGGTGCGGCGGCGACGCCTTCGACGGGTGCCTCGTCTTCGACGAGTGCCACAAGGCCAAGAACTTTGTCCCCGTACGTTCGTGCCAGAAAACGCGCTGTTTGCCTCGTTCTGTCTCGTGTTGGGGCGTTCTGTTTTTCCTCATTGTCTTATCTTGCGCGCTGTTGCACAAAAATACCTCCAGGGAGGTCGCGTGATTTGATTAATGATTGCCCATTGCCCAACCAAAATCCTTCCTGCCGCATCATGCTTGAACCAAAAGAAGTCTGTACACCAAGAATTGACAGAATTGAACACTATCTTGTTGAAGAAACTCTTGTCCACAGAATCTTGTCCACGATGCCTCGAGTGCTTTGCGCTTGCCTGGTACCGTTCGGGAACCAGGCGCAAATCACTAAAAATTGCATGTCCTGTTAGAGCACATCTCATCCAACTTTTGGCCAATAGGAAACGCTGATTTTGGCCAAAATGTAACTCCAGACCTGCATTGTCGTGTGGGTTATTCAGATGCTTGAACGCCCTTTGAACATTCTCGTGATTTTGCAGGGGAAGGAGCAGGCGAGTACAAAGGTGGCGCTGGCCGTCGCGCAGATCCAGCGCGTCCTCCCGCGCGCGCGCGTCGTCTACTGCAGCGCCACCGGCGTCGCCGACGTCAAAAACATGGTGCGTCTCTACCCAGTTGTCATGGCAACCTCACCGGCAACATATTGGTGCTTCCATACAGGGGTTTGGTCGACGTACCATCTCGAGAAGAAAAATCCCTTGTGTCATGTCAAAAGTACGCACCTAAAAATTTGACCGTTTTCTGGTACAAAGGCCTCAAAAGCAAGGAAAAGAAGAACCCTTCGCACACTTGTTTTGACGTTTGATTTTGGGGCAGAAAGGTGCGTCTTATGCAAGAGTCGTGTGAGTGTGCTCGCATGGCACGAGATTGTTCTTGACCCACACAGCGGCTGCTTGTTTTGCAGGCCTTCATGGAGCGTCTGGGCCTCTGGGGGGACGGCGCGCCCTTCAAGACGTTCGAGGCATTTCTCGACACCGTGCACAGGAAGGGTCTTGGTGCGTTGAAAGCGTTTTCTTTGCTTTTGTCTCACGTGAAGAGCGCGCGCTCGTGCGCATGCGCACCCCAAATTGGGGGACAACTGCGTGGTGGTTACCCAGCGCAGGACTGGTTGTGAACTCCCTATATGTGGGTGCATTGATAATACCAGGTTGTATCAAAATGTAGTGACAATGTACATGCTCATTGCGTTTGGCAACAGGCATGGTGGTTGATTCAAGACAATATCAGACGAGCCAATTCTTTTGTCCTCAGTGCAGACTGGCCAAGTGACTTCCCCGCTGAACATGCAGATTGTTACCAATCTTGACACAACCTTGTATGTCAGGCGTGGGACATACCAGGCTGAGTGGTTGTTAACTCGGGAATTTGCCACTGCAGGTGTAGCGGAGATGCTGGCGATGGAGATGAAGTCTTCCGGAGTCTACGTGTCGCGGGGTCTCAGCTACAAACAGGCCGAGGTGCGTACAGCCCTCACGCGGGTTCACGGGGATTCATGCGAAAGAGGCTTCTGCTGAGGCTTCTCCTTTTCTCGTCAGTTGTGGTCAGAAAAGCCTTCCATGACAAACAAATGTCAAACTGATAGTTTTGCTCAACTCGAGCCGTGGATTTTGCTTCTCTGCGTGGCAAACATTGAGATCAGACACGCCCCCCCCCCCCGCCGGACACCGGCAGAGAGTGCGCCATCTGGAGTGTATGAGATTCTCTCACTGTGTTCTTGTGCTGCTTTCAGTTCGACACTGTTCGCATCGAACTCGACGAGAAACAGATCAAGATGTACGACACGGCAGCTCATGTGTGGTGAGTGATGCACGCACACAACACACACACACACACACACACACACACACACACATGGCATTTCGCACGTTTGTAGGGTATCCAGAACCCGATTTTTCAGCTCCGTCAGACACTCACAAAAGTTGCCGCTTCCATGACGACCTGTTGTTGCAGGAACGAGTTGCGGCGCTCGCTGAAGGCGGCGGTGGAAAGGACCGGGTGCGCCGGGAAGCGCGTCTGGGCCCCGTTCTGGGGCGCGCACCAGAGGTTCTTCAAACAGCTGTGGTGCGTGTCACTGCGCAGTTCTGCGTCTCTCTCACTTGGTTTCATTGGATCTATCTTGTCACGCACTCACACGCACACACACACACACACACACACACACACACACACACACAGAGTCTGAAATGAAATCTTGAGTTTCATAAATTGTTGCACACACACGCACTCCCCCCAACACACACAGACAGACAGACAGACAGACAGACAGACAGACAGACAGACAGACAAACACACAGTCTTCGAAAATGAAAACTTTAGTTCCCTGTTTTGTTGCACACACACACACACACACACACACACACACACACACACACACACACACACACACACACACGTGGCATTTCAAAACGCGATTGCGGTCGCGCATTCCCTGAAGCTACGTGTCTATTCTTCACAGCCTTGGAATGAAAGTGCCGCGAATCGTGGAGGAGGCGCAGACGTGCCTGGAGACGGGTCACGCGGTCGTGATCGGGCTGCAGACGACGGGAGAGGTCAGCAGCTGCGCAGACGCCACTTCCGCTCAGACTCACAGCGCGATTTGCCTCGGTTTCACTCCTCATTCACACCACGCGCACCAGTACGCAGACACAGGAAGGGCACAGCGCACAGGCATACGAAGGTCACAGCGCACACGCACACCAGGGTCACAGCGTACACGTACACTTAGTCACTGAAGTCACAGCGCACACCAAGGTCACAGTGTACATGGATACCAAGGTGACAGCGCACACGCACACCAAGGTCACAGCGCACACGCAAGCCAATATCACAGCGCAGGCACACCAAGGTCACAGCTCACGAAAATAGGTCTCGCACGCAGAAGATTGCATCCACACTGAAGCACCAGCGTGTGGAGTGTGCGCTACAAGGGTGGCTCCTCATCCTAACCAGGCACTGACACGCCGTGCGTAATGTCCTGAAAGCTGTGCGTGTTGCGTTGGCGCATGCGGTGTGAATCGGGGCGTCAGTCACTTCTTCACCAGTGTAAATGTGTGTGTGTGTGTGTGTGTGTTGCAGGCGAGTCTGGAGAGCGAGCAGAGCCGCGCGGGGGCGCCACTGTCGGGCTTCGTGTCGCTCTGCAGGGAAATCCTCTCCAGGTTCATCCAGCACAACTTCCCGACCCGCATCGAGGCCATGGTGAGTGTCACAGGGATCCTGCTGTCTCCCTCAGCACATGGAGGCCATCCATGGTGAGTTTCGCAGTCTGTTCCACGTCTTCGTGCCCGGGGAGGGGGGCAGGCCCCCAACCTTCTATAATTTCCCTCCCCGCTCCCCCTTGAAATGAAATCTTGAGTTTCATAAATTGTTGCACACACACACGCACTCCCCCCAACACACACAAGCAGACAGACAGACAGACAGACAGAAAGCTCATGCTGGTTGAGACCAACGGTCTGTCCGCCCTTCCCCCCCACGCTTTCGCAGACTCGGGATATCCACCAGAGTTCTTCCAGTTCTGTGCGCCACTTCGGAATTGAGAGTAGGGACACATTGGAGTCCCGTGCAAAGTTTAAAGGCTTTGCTGTGTGGCGAATTGAAATTACTTGATCACGCTCAACTTTCTCGACGCCGTATTTCTTTCGCGAACGCACAAGGCCAATGTTGTTTGAAAGCGGCTCTGTGATTGGCTGCCTGTATTTTCAGAGTTCCCCCTTGTGGCAGACAGAGGACCAATGGAGCGTCACGGCCAAACAGCTGCTCCTCAGCTTCGCCAACCAAATCCAGCTGCCCATCAGGTGCGTTTTACCAATCACTGTCGCCGCATGGCCCCATCATTCTGCCTTGTGCAAACACTATTAAAATACACATATGTATGAAAAAAAAAAAATCTTTCTGGAATTTGAAATTTTTCTGGGATTTGGAGTGCGACCTGCTGCAGCACTTGAGCGTTTTCGTGTAGTCCGCTGGACGAGTTGGTGGACGCGCTGGGCGGGCCGGGACGCGTCGCGGAGATGACGGGGCGGCGCGCGCGGATGGTGCGGCACGGCCCGGGCGAGACGCCGCGCTACGAGACGCGCGGCGCCGGCACCGCCGACGGCGTCGAGAGCCTCAACGTCAAGGAGGTGCGTGTGCCATCCTCCCGCCGGCTCGCCGGGCAACCGGCTCAGTTTTGGTTTGAGGCGTTTTCCCCTCATCTCAGTGACAACATCATTCTTTGTTTATTTCTGTTTTCGTCTTGCAGAGGAATCTGTTCATGTCCGGGAAGAAGCTGGTCGCCATCATTTCCGACGCCGCCAGCACAGGTAGGGAGAATTCAGTCGCGAGCACAGGTGGGAAGAATTCAGCCTCGAGGACAGGTAGGGAGAATTTAGCTGCTCGCACAGGTGGGGAGAATTCAGCTGCTCGCATAGGTGGGGAGAATTCAACTGCGAGCACAGGTAGAGAGAATTCAACCACAGACACACGTGGGGAGAACTCCACCTCAAGCACAGGTTGGGAGAATTCAGCCTCGAGTACAGGTTGGGAGAATTCAGCTCCCAGTCAGGTGGGTAGAGTTCAACCTGATAAGATGGATGAGAACAGCCCACAGCTTCTGCAACAGATTGGAAACTGCATCGTCCCTGCTGTTTGTGCAGAGAAACGCAGTTCGCAGCCTCACTGCACGTTCCTCTCCCACAGGCATCTCGCTTCACTCGGACACGCGCGTCGAGAACCAGCGGCGTCGCGTCCACATCACCATCGAGCTGCCCTGGAGCGCCGACAAGGCTGTGCAGCAGCTGGGGAGGTCGCACCGCTCCAACCAGACCAGGTGAGTCCAACTAGACCAGGTAGTCCAACCAGACCAGGTGAGTCAGGGAGGTCGCACCACTCCAACCAGACCTGGTGAGTCCAACTAGACCAGGTGAGTCAGGGAGGTCCCACCACTCCAACCAGACCAGGTGAGTCAGGCATGCCCAACCAGACTGAGTGATGTTGTGTGTCGTTAGCTCTCTCGCCAGGGCTCACACACACTTCACAATTGGCTCAGCAATCGACTGCACTGTGGTGTTACAACCTTGGTTCCGTGTAGGTTCAAGTGGAGGGAATGCAACCCAGAAATACAGCTTGGGTAAAGTTTATTATGAGAACAAATTGAACTGACTCAGGGCTGAGGGAGTCAAGTGCGAGCTTTTACAGTCAGTGCTGGCAGCTGGCCTTGAGACAGCTTCAGCTTCGCACATTGCTTATCAAGGGTGGGTCAGTGTTGTGGTTCCCTCTCTGTTACCTGGAGTGAAGTTGCTCAACTCGGCTCGTTGTGTTTTCAGCGGGCCGCTGTACAAACTGATGACGACGACCCTGGGCGGAGAGAGGCGCTTCGCTGCGGCCGTGGCGCGCAGACTGCAGTCCCTGGGTGCGTCCATTCTCCGAGTCTGAGCACTCATAGCTGCAACCCTTCAGCCACACCGCGTGCACCAGCGCACACGCACACCAAGGTCACAGCACACACGCACACCAAGGTCACAGCACACACGCACACCAAGGTCACAGCGCACATGCACACCAAGGTCACAGCACACACGCACACCAAGGTCACAGTGCACACGCACACCAAGGTCACAGCACACATGCACACCAAGGTAACAGCGCACACGCACACCAAGGTCACAGCACACATGCATACCAAGGTCACAGCGCATGACGCACACCAAGGTAACAGCACACATGCACACCAAGGTCACAGCGCACATGCACACCAAGGTCACAGCACACATGCACACCAAGGTCACAGCGCACATGCACACCAAGGTCACAGCGCATGACGCACACCAATGTCACAGCAAGCCAAAATGGATCTCACTCATGGAAAAAGAGATATTTACACTGAAGTGCTTACAAATGAGCCACCATGATGGGTTCAAACCCCAAATGTGTACTGGTGCACGTTGTGGAATGTCGTGTTGTGATGCGCTGGTACACGTGGTGTGGCCGAGGGGAAACAGATCCGAGTGTTGCTGGCTTCATCAAATGAAATTGTGCTGGTGTAGCAGCGCTGATGTACTCTGGCGGGGCGTGTATTATACACATTTTGCGTGCACCCAAAAATGTGTAGAATGATGCATTATGGGAACTACAACAAAGTGATTGGCTGTCTGCAACAGTTGCTCAGCAACACTGAATGCCCTTCATTCTTGGGAGCACGCACTGCATCGTTGCTGGGTACCTCCTCTAGGTTTTCTGTGCGAGACTGTGCACGTTGTGGTTTACAGGTGCGCTGACCAAAGGGGACCGACGCGCGGCGACCGGCGTCGACTTGAAGGAGTTCAACTTCGACACGCCGTACGGACGTAGCGCCCTCAGGGTCATGTACACGGCCATCTGTCAGGTGAGTCACGTGGTGAGTCACGTGGTGAGTCACGTGTTCTTGTTGACAGATTCTGACGCGTGATTGGGCTTGACCGACCAGCGCGCACGTGTTCGGGACACACACGTGACCTTGACCTTGCAGAAGCGCGTTCCAAACGGCGTCGCGTTGTCCAGTATAAACGACGACGAACGTTACGACGCGAACCAGCTCAACGCGCTGCACGTGGTCTGTATCAACAGCTTCAGTACCACGTGGTCCGACCCTGTTGGTTCGTTTTCGAGATCAGAATTCAGAATGAACACACGCCAATGACGGTTGGGATAGTTTTGGAGGTGTCGAATGGGGAAAGTTTGAACATGACTTTGCGCCTATTGGCTGACGCGTCTGTGTCGCGCAGGAGTGTCTGGACGCCATGGACGTGTTGGAGGACGCTCCGGGCCTGCTGGGCGGGGCGCGCTACGTGCGAGACCGAGACGCCGGTGACGTCACCAAGTTCCTGAACCGCGTGCTCGGGCTCAGCGTGCGCAAACAGGACCTGGTGGGTACAGCTGGAGGGTTGGGTACAGGGGTGGGTTGGGTACTGACTGGAGGGTTGGGTACTGACTGGAGGGTTGGGTACAGATTGGAGGGTTGGGTACTGACTGGAGGGTTGGGTACTGACTGGGGGGTTGGCACAGACTCGACCTGGTTGGGGGTGGGTACAGACTGTAGCTGGTGTGTTGAACGATTTTGTGGGCGGAGACGAGACAGTTGGTTTGGACGGAAAAATGGCTGTTTTGAATTGCAGGGAAGGCAACAAAACCCGGAGGAAACAATTTGTGCTTGGGAATCAGTTTTGTCCGTGTCGTCATTGCATCCGGGTGACTTGCAGTTGATCTCAATGATCAGACATGCGCAGTTAACACCGATGAGCGTCACGTTCGTGCGCGCTTTGCTCTGAGGCTCCGCGCTGTCCTTCAGACAGTTGTTCACGTTGTTGCCTCCTCGGCAGATGTTCACGCGTGTCCGCGTTGCCTCTCCCACAGATGTTCACGCGTCTCCGCGTTGCCTCTCCCACAGATGTTCACGTACTTCGCGCGCTGCCTGGACGCGCAGGTGCGCAGTGCGCAGCAGGAGGGACGCTACAACGAGGGACTCGTCGACGTCATGGCGGCGTCCGTGCGCCGCGTCGGACGCGAGCGCCGCGTCTTCGAGGGCGCCGCCGCCGCCGCCAGCAACCCCACGAGGTGCGCCCCCTGTCGGGAGAGCGTCGCAGGTCGTATTTCTTGAGGCATTCATGCGATGTAGAGTGGAGGGTGGCCCCTGACAAGATGTACCCCCCCCCCTGCGAAAATTCGAAAATTGAGCGTCTGAGGGTTGGACGCCGCCGAGACCGAATTCTCTCCCCCCCCCCCAACTCCGACCCTGGATCCGCTGATGAGAGACAAAGCAGTGACGTGTGTTGTTGAGGTTCTATCTCCCCTGGACACGTGACCCTGCACGTGACGACAAATCACTGTCATCGGGACATGACGAAGACGAGAAACTGACCCGCAGTACGAGCGCCTCTCTCATGTTGTGGTTTCGTATTCACAGACACGTGGTGCTGAACGTGGACCGAGGGATGACGTTCGAAAAGGCTACGGCTCGCCTCGAGAACAACCCGGGGAAGGAGAGCGGCTTCTACCGCTCCCGCAGGGAGATGTGGGGGAAGACGCTCTACATCCTCGCGACGCTCAAGGAGGGAACCAGCCACACCTTCAAGATTGCCAGGTACAATACGGATGATCCAACTCTAAGGAATTGAGCAAACGCCTTTTTTTGCAGCTCATTTCTGAGGGCCATATCCACTTGAGAAGATATGCGCTATCTTCCGCATGACAGTTGAAAGCTTTGCTGTTCTTGTTTCTCCAGACCCAACACGGGTGTCTCGGCGTTTGACGAGGAGCGGACGGATCTGCTGCAGAAGTACGTCCCGGTGAAGGCGGAGGACGCAGGTGGGTCGAGCGTGGTCATCCGCGTGGCTGATGGTGTTTTACCCCGCGTATCCTGTGACTATCCGGTTCTGTATGGGAACTAAACCAGGCTGGAAGATGATCAGGGCCAAATTCTAATAATTTTCCAGCCTGGTTTAGTTGCCCCCCTGGGGGGGGGGGGGTTACTAAACCGGCCAACTAAATGGGGCTGTATTTTTAGAATGCACGAGCGAGTGGCGCGCGGCTGATGCTCTACTTGAAAGTCTGGTTGTTAGTGATACTGATGTATTTCCCCTCACGCCAGCGCGTCACTGGAGAGAGCAGTACGACGCGTCCAAGGACCGCTGCATGCACGGCGCGCACTGCAAGAGCGGACCCAGCTGCGCAGGTCAGGGCCGTTCACTTGTGATGGAATAGTACACTGGGTTTGGGAGAGGGACGAATCAGGTCCCGTTGGACTCAGACCAGATGTGAAGGGCGGGTGAGGCATTGCACCGTCTTCGTTTTGTCTGTTGTGCAAGATGAAGAGGTGGATAACAGGGGCATATTTGGGGACAAGGAACGCACCCCGGATCCTGCCCTTGGGTCCCACCCCTGGTTCTCACCCCTGGATCCCACCCCCAGATCCTGCCCCTGGGTCCCACCCCTGGTTCTCACCCCTAGATCCTGCCCCTGGGTCCCACCCCTGGTTCTCACCCCTGGATCCCACCCCTGGTTCTCACCCCTGGATCCCACCCCTAGATCCTGCCCCTGGGTCCCAGCCCTGGATCCCACCCCAGGTCCCACCCCTGGTTCTCACCCCTGGATCCTACTGCTGATTCTCTCTTCTGGATCCCGCCCCTGGATCCCCCTCGCTCTCGGGGATGGATCTGTACGTGTGTCTCCCCCCGCATGTTGCAGTGGGTCGGCGCTGCTACGACCTGCACCTGCTGTGCGGTGGGATGGTGAACCTGCTGACGGTGCTGGAGACGACGATGGCGCGGCACGCCGCCAGGCTCAACCTGTCGTGAGTACCGACCGCGCGGCGGCGTCAGCTGTCGCGATTCACATCCTTGTGTTTTCTTGCCGCAGGGGGGAGTCTTGGCATTTGTGTGCCAGGGAGACGTGCAAAGTCCGTTCCTATCATGAGTCCAGCGGTTGTGTCCGTCGCTGATTCTGCGCATGCGCACCCAAGTCACGCTTTATGCACGTGGCGCCCTCTGTGAAACCAATTATTCCCAGCATTCAGTCAGCGGGACTTGCAGGCATGCGCTGAACGAGCACAGCGACGCGCGTCCAAAACTACGTCACGTGATCAGTGAGTCACGTGTTGCTTAGTCACGTGGTGCGTCCCTCGTTACAGGAAGTCGGAGAGCAGCGTGAAGGTGGTGCGCGCGCAGGTGGACGGCGGGGAGCGCGTGATCGGGCTGCGCTACCCGCAGGTGCTGCTCCCCCTGGTGGAGACGGCGCTGCGGGAGCAGCGGGACGCCGAGCGCTTCCTGCAGCAGCAGCTCCAGATCGTGAGTCGCCCTCTGGTGTTCATCATCTCCGCTCTGAGCGCCATCTTCCCGCTGTTGTTGCTGTCACGTGAGCCGCTCGTTATCAGCCGCGCTGGTAGTGGTTTGCCACTGTATCTCTGTCTGTGTTCTGGAACAAGACATTTCCAGGTGGGGGGGGGGGGGGGGGGGGGGGGGGGGGGGGGGGGGGGGGGGGGGGGGGGGGGGGGGGGGGGGGGGGGGGGGGGGGGGGGGGGGGGGGGGGGGGGGGGG
>JAAUXT010010328.1_pt1 | contig 11831 bp, 20 predicted proteins | sample 7278171 | NCBI WGS metagenome assembly JAAUXT01 (sample SAMN14350112, study PRJNA611818) | marine sediment metagenome | isolation source: surface marine sediment (1.8m) | place: French Polynesia: Moorea | collected 2018-08
CAACCTCCTTCGCAATGTCCTCTCTTAACCTGAGGCAAACCAAACCAAATTTAAATTTCAAAGTTTGACAGGGGCCCATTGACTGCAAAACTAACCACAATTGCAAACATATATTGTACTCAGCACTCACATTGCCGTGAATTGAGACACAATGACCATGAATTCCTCATCACAACCTTCTCGAAACCTTTCTTCTTGTCAAGATTTCCGCAACACACTGTCAATCACTCCGAAAGCCACACTGAATACTCGTTTCTGTGGCCCATCCATCTTAGATCTAAGAGGAAAACCATTGACTCAAAAACACGAAATGTTCAAATTGTAACAATGCACCGATATTTCCGCACAAATATCTCCAAATACAAGCCCACACTGTTCAGAACAAGTTGGTGCCAAGTATGAATCATTTCTCATTGAATTTTAATCATAATTGTCGTCAATATTTCGATTTTTGCACAAAAACATGACTCACCTCAAGAATGGCGGGCTGTGACATCACGTGGTTTCCGGTGAAATCTGCGGTATGTCTGTTCGATTGCAACAAAAGTTTGCGGTAGAGGCAGTTTCGGGTGGGTGCAAACTCGACCCGAAATTTGCGGTACAATCGAATAGGCCCTTGGACGCATTACGTCCTGCGTAGGACCCACTTCTGCCCATCCAGAGGGGATGGGGTGGGGTTGGGGGGTGTGCTCTGCTCTTGAAATGAGTTAAAGGTCCCACACTCACCCCGCGGGACGTTCCAGCTTGGTCGTGCGCTTCCGACGCGCCTGTGTTCAAAGCTCTGAAGAGGAAGAACCCAAAGTACATCCAGTTTCACAATGGCACAAGTGAAACTGATCAGGTCAGCGTGTTGGTTCTAGGTGTCTGAAGGGGAAGGAGAAGCTATGTTGGGCAGCATGTCAAAAGCTGAAGATGCTGCAGTGCAAGGTGAGCGAGACCAATCGCATTGTCGCAGTCTGCTTGCGACGAGTTCTTGCACAAGAGCGACGAAGTTGAACGAATCACTTGTCGCTTCAGGCATCGAGGAAGGCGGAGAGGACAGCGATGATGAACCGATCAGACTCGTCAGGTCCAAAAAGGTACGGTCGGTTGATGCGCAAGAACGCAAAGGTCGGGAAAAGATATTGTTGCTGGTGGAATCTGGAGGCAATCGAGCAGGTCTTGTCAGGACACACTCGCGTAGCTTTGTGGCTTGGGTGGTGCAAGAGACGGCCGACGGGACTCAATCTGGACGGGACCGCCAGTTACAGAGTGCTCTCCAGAAAAATTTGAATTGCTTTACGTTGTCTTTTGAACAGAAGATGAACAGGAGTGTCGTGGCGGACAGCGGCAGTTCTGACGATGACGAGCCTCTGTTTTCGGCGCTTGTGAAGCGCTCCGCCTCTCCGGGCGGATCCCGCGCCTCGAGCCGCTCAGCGTCGCCGCTGCCGCCGCAACCCGGCTCCGCCAAGCGAACCCGAGCCAGAGTCGAGTCCTCGTCCGACGACTCCCCAGCATCCAGCAGGGCAAATAGTCCCACGCGACCTGCAGAGGCATTGGCGGAGTCATCTGACGGTGCCCTGGAAAAGGATGATCAGAGTGTGGCCGAAGACCCAGAGAAGAACAGTCAGAATACCACAGGTGATCAGTGAAGAAAGACTGAACAATTTTCCATTCATGAAAAAAAAAAAAATAATAAAACCAACCGTTTCCGCCATACAGGCATGCTTAATTTGAATAGTACATCGCGAAATTCTTGTTCCACCAAAAGATGGTTTGTGAGGAAAAAACGAGTGGGTGACATTGTCACGTTCAAGCTTTGCGAATTGTGACGCTGTCAATTTTGTTTCAGCAAATAAGGCTGGCCAGGAAAACTGCGCAACGAAGAAGGTTTACAAGCTCAGTGAGATTCACAGCGATTTGTTCGACGCAGAAAGTGACAGTGACGCAGAGAAAGAAAACAAAAACAGTGATGAATCCTCGTGTAGTGATGCTGAAAATGAAGCGGAGACCGAAGAAAAACCAGACGAGGGAGGAGATGGAGAAGACGATGACGAACCAATCGTCATGACAGCGGCGCTGAAACGCAAATTGAAGCAGGTGAGAATGTGCTCATTCATCGGAGTTTTCTGTTCTGTTGAGGACCACTGCTACAGTTTGCAAGACACTGATTGTGGACACAATTTTCTCATGAAGCCAGGGATTGAGTTTTGCAGGGAGCAGCGAAAAAACCGTCCAAGTCCCGGCCAGCGAGAGCTGCCAAACCTGATATGAGCGAAATTTATGGAGAGTCCCAACGGCTGGTCAGAGGTTTGTCTGAGATCACTGAAATCACACATCTTTCAAAGTTGGGGGGGGGGAGTTGTGGTGATTGTTTCTCGCGTGCTGAAAATTTTTTCACATCGCTTTCGCAATCCCGAGTGCGCATGCGGCCAGATTACACGTTTGCATCTTGTGTTTCAGAATCGGAAGTGAGGCTGCCTTACCATAAACCCCAGCCATTGGACCTCAAACGCTGTTTGGCAAAAGTACAGCAAGTACAAAGCCAAATCGCCAACATTAGAAAAACCCCTGGGTGAGTCCAGACCCAGTTTCATTGAGCCTCAAACGCAGGATGAGCACTTCTTTGTCAGCATCAGACAGTGGCAGTTGTTGCTGACCTTTAACGTTTGTTCTTTGAATCACTTCCCTTTCAGAAAATCGTGGAAAAACATGCACGTTATGCACAGCAAAAGTCAGCCGCCCGTGTTCGATCTCTCCAAATCTAGTCCGCTGAAAGAGAGACCAGTAAACTTCAGTTTGGAGAAGCCAGAATCCGCTGCAAACGATGAACTGATGGATTTTGACGACGATGACTTGCCAGACTTGTCCACGAGAGTTGAATCCGTGTTGAAGGAAAGGAGTTTGAAGTCAAAAGAGGACGGTGTGAAAGACATTGCAGAGACAAATGAAACAGACATTGTGGTCACAACTGTCGAATCTGCCACAGCGGGAAACAGCGCGGAGACTGAAAGGACAAATACAGGCGACAAAAAAACACCAGAGCAGGACTCTGGTTATCTGACCACCCCTGGAATGTCCGAAGAAGAGAACAGTTCAGAACTTAGCAAAGAGGTTGGTGGTGTTGAGCCCAGTGGATCCACTGAATATGCTGTTGAGACACAGAAGGACGCGGACTCTGCGGATTTGCAGTTAGTCGTGGAAGACAGCGTTGTGAGCGACGACCCTGCGTCTGTCCAACTCAAGACCAATGAAGTGAAACTCGTGGAAGACTCGGCACCCGCCTCAGTCAGAAGGCATCGGCACACGGGCTTGTCTCAAGAGCTGCGGCATCTGGGCGTGGCTGAGTTGAAGCCGGAGCTCAGTGGGGGCCCGGACTTTTTCATCGATTTGAACGAGGACGACGCGTCGCGGCGAAAGTCTTCAGCCGGAGTGGACAAGCTGATGAACAGACTCTTGAAACATTCAGGCAAACGACATGGCAGGAAGGGACGCGACGTGAAGCTCAGGTGAGGTTCGGAGACATGCAAGTCATGCATCCTCAACACGAGACTCAGGTGCACCAAGGGAAGTATTTTTCTCTTGTGAAACAAAAAAAAAAATGTGTCAGGAAACCAGGTGTGAACTTGTGTCTGACATGTAGTCACTGGTGAAGAGCAATGTTGCTGACAAGTTGTGTCAGGTCGTCGGTGATTGCGTTCAACGCGCATCTTTCCGCGCAGCATGGTCGAGAAGGAGATGGACGAGACGACGGGGAAGGAAGAGCTCAAGCTCAGGACGCTCGACATCCACGTGGACGAGCCGCAGGACGACGACTCCGCACTCAAACAGTCGGGTATGTTCAGTGCGGGTCTCTTCTGGGCCGATGTTTCAACCAATCAGCGTGAAGAACGCCAGGTTCGTACCTGGGCAGGCCTCGCTGATCAGCTGAGTGACTTTCAGGCGCCGCGAACCGGTCTCGGCTGAAGGAGACCCTCATGGCGGGCATCAGGCGTAAGCGCGCTGATCTGCGGCGCGAGAAGTCGCAGCTGCACGACCTCGACAACGAGGAGGGCTTCGACATGGACGACGAGGCCGAACTGACCGGTGAGTGGGAACGTTCGCAAGACTCGATTTGCCGTCTGTGGAATGTCAGGTGGGCATTTTCACACGAGCCTCCGAAAAGCGACAAGGACGCTAGATGCAATGCCTTTCGATTGAAAAAATTCAAATCTCTTACTTGCGATGTCAACAATTCGTTCCACAGATCAGACGGACACCGACGAAGATGAGATTGACGAGGAGGCTGGTGATGCTGAAGATGAGTTGGGAGAAGAAGCGGACGACGAAGCAGAGGCGGCGCAGGAGGAACGAGAGGTGAGTCATGGAACTGTTTCACACTTATCTTGTCGGCTACCATGAGCAGGAAGCTACAGGTGGGACAGACAAGTTGTTTTTTCGTGCTGTTTGGAGAAGTGCACGAATAGGCATGTGCTTTGTCTCTTGCAGAAGAACCCGTTCGTAGCGGACGAGGCGGAGGAGGACGAAGACGAGGACAACATGCACCTCGCGCTCGACGACCCCGACAGTGACACCGAGGACAAAGGTGCGTTGAATTCACTATCAACTATAAATATCACTCAAGCCTGCAAATAGTTTGCTTGTCACCACAGCTTCCCTCGCCTCCAAATGGCTTGTTCGTCAGAAATCATCATTGTCAGCTGACGCGTTTGCTTCCTCAGCAAATTCCCACGGCGATGCTGGGGCGAATGCGGTGAAGCGGTTCCTCAACTCGAGTCTGCAGAAGACGAAGACGATGGATCTGTTCGACGACGACGCCTTCAACGACGAGTCCGGCTGCGGCTTCCTCGACCCGGTGGACAGCGTCGCCGTGGACGACTCGCTCACACTGTCCCAGATGAGGAGGCACGAGAAAAAAATAGGTGCGCTGTCACTCAGTACTCGGCGGAACACAGGTTCATTTGAATATTATGCAAAGCGTATGTTTGAGCTGCTGGTGTTTCATTCACTTTGCTCTTTTTTCAGAGATAAGCGATCGTCCGTTCAAGTCACTGAGTCAGGAGAAGCGGGCTTCGGACAGCGTGGAGGACCTGCTGAAGCAGATCGGCGCCACCAAGGACGACTCGATCGAGGCGGAGGACCCCGCACTCGAAAAAGACTCGTCGCTCGAGGACGGCTTGGACTCAACGCTCAACAACGGTGAGTCTGCTCATGCTACTTCTTCCCTTTATGAAGTGACGCTCGTTTCAGCAGTGGCTGCCATGTGATCCAGGCGTCTGTTCAGGTGTCTCCGCCATTTTCGCCGCAATTGGTTTGTGTCAACTGGACCGATCTTGTTGCAGACGACTTGGGCGCGCATGAGAAGGAGACGGGCAGCAGCCTGGCGAGTCACGACGCCAGTTTCGACTCGCTCGCGTCGTCCTTCATCCAGCCCGGACAGCGCCTCCCCACGCGCGACACGCCCGACATGTTCACTCCGTCCAGCAAGGGCTCCACTCTCACCTGCAGCACCGCCAACAAGGTGCGCGACATGCATTCACCCGCCTGAACAAGTTTGAATCTCACAAGGTGAAGGACGAGATTGAAATACTGTTTCCCGTTGAGCAGAGCTCGCGGCGGCTGTCGGACATGTCGATGCCGATCGAAGACACGCAGGATCTGCTGCGTTACAGCCCGACGTCCGAGTCGACACCGAGGAACTGCGGCCGCTTCGACGACAGCTCGTACTCCGTGCAGCAGCTCGACGAGAACGGGTGCGTCTTCGCTCTCACAGGACGTGACCCTGCACTGCACCGGTGATTCGTGTGTTTCATGGTCAAGAGCTGACTTGGGACCTGCTGAAAATTGCAGTTTCCTGAAGTCGGAGAAGAAGCCTGCAAAGCGAAATTTGGAGCTGGGCGGTTTGTTCAGCTCGTCTCAGAACAACGATGACGAGTTGATGGGTCTGTGCTCCGGGACCTTCGGGGGAAGTGAAGGTGAGTTGGGCATCGTGTGCCGTGTTCAGGGTATTTTGGTGGAAAAGTTGTTTTCGAAGTGTGCGTGCAGTTTGTGATTCTGCTGTCGCTCCAGGCGGTGAGAAGTCGCGCGGCGCCTTCGCGGGTCTGTCTCAGCTGATGAGCGCGACGCAGCCCGACGACGACGAGCTGGCGGCGCTCTGCTCCGGACGCTTTGCCGGCGACTCCAACTCGGCGCTGTTTTCCAGCGACACGAGCACCAAGCTGGACGCGCCGCTGTCGCAGACTGCAGGTTTCCTGCAGACCCAGACTTCCAGTCAGGACAACGTCAATGAGTTGATGGGCCTCTGTTCGGGACAATTTCCAAAAGCCATGAGGTGAAAAAGTCAGCTTCCGTATCAAACAGTTCACTTTTTCGTCCGGACTTTGTGGTTGGGGCAATTGATGTGATCTTGTCCCTTTGTCAACTGACAGTTCACCGAAGAATCCAGCCAAAAAGAAGAAGCGCGCACTCTTGGACGACAGTGGGGACGAGGATGAGTTTGAGATGGTGTCCGACGACGGCGGCGCTGCGGCCTCGGAGCACGACACAGACGAGGCAAGTTCCGAGCAATTCAGATTGTCACCGAGTTGAACAGCTCAACTCAGATATTGTTGAGGGCTGTTGAGGACAAAGCGCCGACTGACAGGTGACGCACAAGTTGTCAGACCAGTTTCTGTCCCCTGAATGTTTCAGGCGTGGTGGCTGAGCAGGATTGTTCTGTTGCAGTTGGCGAGTGATGCGGAAGAAAAGAACATTGATTCCGACGACGAAGAGGAACAACAGAGAAGAAAGTTCAAAGCCGCGTTCAAACAACACAAAGGAATGAGAGACAAGAAAGGGTAAGAAATTGCAGTATTCTTCAGTCAGCCGAACGCGCTGCGCTACTTTTGAACGTTCTCCCGACTGTCAATGCTGTCAACATGCAAAATCTAATTTTCCGCGCAGACGAATACGGAAAAACTTCGTGGACGAGGAGGCGGAGTTGTCGGGCAGCGACGTGGGCAGCGACGAGGACGCAGACCTGGACGAGCGCGACGACGTGCTGGAGGAGGAGCTCGGAGACCAAGAGGACCTGCCGTCTGACGACGAGCTGCGCAACCAAGTGGGGCGCGTTCACCTGTGAGTCCCGCCGCCACAGCCATGCAACAGACGTTGAGTTCAGTAGGCAGCAGGACACGAGCCACGTCACAACACACACACACACACACACACACACACACACACACACACACACACACACACACACACACACACACACACTATTGTGTTCTGAACTCAGTTCCTGATGTTTGTCTGCAGGAAGAACATGATCGACGATGACAAGCGGAAGCTGCGGCTCTACCAGGAGCGCTACCTCGTCGACGGAGACCTGCACGCCGAAGGGCCCGGCCGCCAGCGCAGGTTCAGGTGGAAGAACACAGGTAGCGTCTGGTTTCCATCGCACTGCTTTAGTTGGAGAGGGTATCTCTCAACTCAGGTGAATTTGATGCAGCTCTGGTGATATTCTTGATACGTGCTGTTAGCATGCTCACTTGACCAATGCGCGTCATACGTTGCACAGACGATGACGATGCGCAGCCGGCGCATCTCGAGTCGGACGGGGAGGCGGACGACGCCGAGGAGGAGGCCGATCACCAGTGGCGCATGCAGCGCTTCGAGCGAGAGAAATTCCTCAGTGAGCAGAGCACCGCGCAAGACGCCGACGACAGTCAGCTGCTCAAGCTCGGCAAAACGGTCGTCAAACCCAAGAAAGGTGCGAAAAGTACTAGAAGTGAAAAAAAAAGTGAAAACGTCTGAAACGTACTTCAGAAAGACAGACTGCTCTTTTCACACTTGTCGGACAGAAACATGAGGTATTCCGTTTGAAACAAACCTTGCTCCACGCTTTACAACTTTGCAGTCACTGTTGTGGAGTCTCCGGCTGCAAGCGCCAGTGCGGCAAATTTGAATCAGATACCTGCGACAACTCCAGAGACGGCGCCCGACTCAGTCAAACACGTCTTCAAAGTTCCGGTAAGAATTGTCACACTACCAACTGCAAATGTACCACTCTGCGCTGACTGGAACTGTAGACAGGGACCTGAGGTGTGGTCGCGAGTGTTCGTGCACAAGTGTCAACCTTTGCTGACCCAACCCCCAACCCCCCGAAACAGAACAGCTTTGACCTTGCCTTGAGATTGACTTCAGAGTCAGCAGGCTGCAAAGCCTTCTCCCACGAGCGTTTTTGATTTGCAAGACACAAAACCTGAATACACCACCTGCGATCACACTCTGACACCAACAAACTTTGCGGACTTTTTGCCAAGTGGCAACCTGGGTACATAAGTTGAAGATGTTCCAGATTCCAACGACAGAATGTGATGCAGAGCCATTGTTTGTTTTCAGTCCGCCAAGAGAAAATCAATGACACACGGCTCTTTCCTGACGAGAAGTGTCGAATCGAAGGCAAAGATGGCAGAAATGACTCGTCAAATTTCCAATCCCGGAGGGGCGAGGAATTCCAAGAACTTCGTTTTTTCCACGGTGGAGAAAGAGAGCGGCGAGGACAGTGAGGAAGCGCCGAGACCGCAGGTGAGGAAGGGGGGTGTGCGGCGGAAGCAGATCGCAATCGAATCACCAGTCTGCCAGTTGGGAATATCTGAATGACATTCAAGAGTGCTTATTTTTGCTTTTTTGCAGCCCGTCAAAAGATCCAACAGCGTGCCTTCATCGAAGACAAACAAACGGCCGAAGTTGGAGCGATCTGTCAGTTCCCTGCCGAAGAAAAGTGTCTTCCATCACTTGGAGTGAAAGAATCGCCGGAGACACGCCGGCGAACGTTGTTTCTTGAAATACGAAACATTGACATTCAAACTGCGATGGGAAATCGTGAAAACTTGGTACAAGCGGGAAACCGTACAAGAGAAACAGCTCTCCGTTGTTGGATTGCATTGTTGTTCTTCGTTGTTTGACCGCAGTGGAACGCGTCGTTTCACGAAATATCTTCCGTTGCTGTCGCCAGACCTGCCCTGCCATGCCACGAACAATATCCACGTGCTGTGGGATTCTTTTTGGACAAAACAATTGATTTGTTTTGACGACGCTGACCGGAATCGCAGGTTTTCTGGTAACTTGTTCGGTGTTCTAGCGGAAACACCACACGTCTGATGCTGCTGTTACGCTGCTTCGAGCACAGCCAACATGCCTTGTTGGTCGAATTCAGATTTACTGATTGAATGTTCAGATTTACTGATTGAATGTCAATCCACTCAAAATGAGTGAGTGAGCACAGAAATTTTGTACAAATATTTATGAATGTGCTTGGCTCGTGTGTTTGTGCGCTTGTTTTGCGGTAGAAATCATGCACTTGAACGTTAACAATTGTTTGTAGGGAATGGTGCGTCTGTATGTTGTGTCAAACATTTGTCTGGTGGCATAAGTCATTTTATTGTTATTTCCTTATGAAATAATAAAAGTTTAAAACGACCAATGTGCGAGAGCATTGAACAGTCCGGCACGAAAGTTCCAAAATTGAAAATGTTCCTTCCACAAAAGGTGAATGCTCATCTCACATGACGCACGGCTCCATTTGCCGAGCGGAAACATCTGTCCGGTGCAGACTGAAGATCCTGGAACAGTTTGAACCGCTTGCACTGATACTATGACAGCGTATGTGTCTGTCTGTGGGCTAAACAAATTCACACCACCAGTTTTTGTGGACCTGACTTTCCACCAGCATCACCCATGACTTGGACTTTGGAGGAATGCGGGCAGGCATGAACAACGGCTTGAGCGGCTGAGGTCTTGAGCGTGTGGTTTCTCGTTTCAGCTTCAGGACAGGAATGCATTGAACTTCCCGCGTCAAACAACCGTTTCAGACCCTCAGCCAAAAGTATCGAAAGTTCCACTTCATTTTGCCGGGGGACCATCGCCTTTGCTCGTGGACCTGTGAGACGGAAAACAAACGAGTTTCGACAATGTTTGGGAGGCGGAGCGAAACTTTCTGCATCAGCTGTCAAGTTACACACCAAAAAGTTTCAAAGTTAACTTCATCAGGGGTGCGGGGTGTATCTCCATCTCCACCATGGATTCCAGAAAGCACCCCCAACCCACCAATTCAAAATTACCGGTATCCCAGTCCTACATTTGGACACTGGCCCTACAGCCCCCGTTCAGCAAAACCTTGGACGCCAGACGTCACCAAACCATGAATTCTGACCAGAACAAAATGTAACAACTTTTATTTGGTTTTGATTAATCACCACGTTACCCACCGTCAAGTGAGCGACAGAGTTGATTCTACAGGTAACACGAACCGTATGTTACACGAGCAGAAACATGATTCTTCTATTTACAACACAAACCAATTTGGGATTCCGAGCAGAAATGTAAAAATTTCCAAATTTTTAAACAAGTGGAAAGTACGTCAACAGGAATGATCGCGATTGTTCTGCAGCTGAACATTTGGAGCAGATGTGAGACCACGCGCCACGGATCTGCTCATGAATTTGGGGATAAATAATCGAGAATGTATCAGCCCTCGAGAACAGTGGTCCAGAAACCATATTCTCACACTCACATCACATTGTGGTCGAAAACCAACTGAACAGAATATGTTGCACATGACGCAGGAATGGAACTTGAAATGTAAATTTGGTAACTTTTTGAAAATTTCACACAAGAACTGCGGCTGCCAAACTAAAGATGTTCACCCTTTTATCCAGAAATTATTCCCTTTAGTTTTAAGTGCCCAGACTAGAACGAAAAGAAGATAAATAACGAACAACAAGCACCACATGAATCAACAAACGAACAAGTAACAGCCGTGCACCATTGGCGTCAATTAACAGTGAACCTTCATTTATCCAAATAAAATTCGTGCCCTAAATTCCCTGTGAATGCGAACAGCGTTCATTCCACAACACAACCTCCGGTTTGAAACAACAAGGACATTTTGCGTGTTACAGACGGACAGACACTGACCAAAACGCTACTTGCAGGGCACGTCATGTTGACAGCAGTTACTCACAGGTGACGCAACTTGAAGGCACAGATCTACAACTGGTTCCACTCACTCTGAGCAACGAAGGCGGCGCGAGTGGAGCCGCCCAAAGATAACAACCCTTGTTTACTCGAACACTTTCATCGTTTTTTAAATACCAACACAGAACATTTATTGAGCAGACTCCCCGACACCACCACGGAGAAGGCTGGGACTACTTGGGCACGTGTGGTTACTCGCTGAGTTGAATTCTCACGAAAAGGTGAAGGAATCATCACACCAGCTGTACGTATCGTCAAGTGATGTTTTGTTCAGGCACCTCTGATTCAAAGCGGCTCACTGTTTTTTTCAAGCGAGATCAACATTTTCACTTCGAAACTTTGCAGAGACCACAGTGTACAAATTTCTGACAAACCACAAGCAAACAATCCTTCACATTTGCACGGTGAGACACAGAAACGCTTTCGATTGTTGCACAACATTTGGAACTGTTGTCCTTGGGTAGCTATTGCACAAAACCTCAGGGAATGTGCAAATGATATGTTGCACCCCTCCCTCCCCCCGAGAGCTTCAACCTCTTTGTTCGTTGTGCTGAATGTTTGAAATGCTCACACTTGTTCTGTTGCGTTGCAGCATGAGACTGAAGCATTGAGCTTTTGTTCCTTCTGGTGCAAAAACGACTTCACCGTGTTTCCAACGATTGTGAATTTCTTGCGTGAGACACAAGGCTCCAGCAATATTGTTTTGCACAAGAACCAACAAATAAACTAGACTTTCAAGTAGACAATCAGCCGCGGGCAGCGTACATAGGCAGGACAGCACTTGTCCCAATCCACCAATGCCCCAGTCAGCAATGTGTCCGAGATACCCCTAA
>JAAUXT010036088.1_pt1 | contig 11831 bp, 13 predicted proteins | sample 7278171 | NCBI WGS metagenome assembly JAAUXT01 (sample SAMN14350112, study PRJNA611818) | marine sediment metagenome | isolation source: surface marine sediment (1.8m) | place: French Polynesia: Moorea | collected 2018-08
AAACGGCTGAACGTCGCGTCGCCGACGCGACGCGTGAACGTCGAAATAGCAATTTTGACGCGACGGGGCTCCGACGGGTGATTTCAAACGTCGCGCTTAAACTCCCCAATTTCAGAAATTCGAAAATTAAACTCTCACGAAGTGTCATTATCGCAGACTTTCTCAGCGTCCAACATGACTCTGTGATCGTGCTGAGCAATCTAGTTCCGGAAGATTGAAATTGGTCTGTGAGTTCAGATGACCGGCAAATATTCGTGCTGCAACGTAAATCAAGTCGTGATTTTCCGCTTGGTTCAAGAGCAAAATTTTGCGCGTTACCACAGCTGGGTATGGTTCGATATGTCAGAAGTCGACATGTCAGAAGGTGAACTTGAGTCCATGGTTTTTGGTGGTTTCTTGCACCCTTTGTGCTCAGCTGTCGTTTCACACTTAAAGGCTCTTGCGCGACAATCGTGTTGAGATCAGGTCGACGAGAACCCAGATTCAGAGCCTCCGCCGACATCACGATGCATTCCGATGAACGTATGCGCTCCCCAGACAAATCCATCACTTTAGACTAAAACAATTACGCAGTCATGATCAACCGTGAATTATTTAAACTTCAAAATAAAGCTGAAATTTCCCAAGCTGCCACACCAAGCAAACAAACCCAGCTGCCTAATGGGAACGAACGCTCTTCTCGTGCGAACGCACACAGTCCAGCCGGGAGCATAACTGCCAATGATGCGCTGTGGACATCCCACCCAACTTCACTTGTCCTAACATCTCACAACAATCGGATTAATTTCATTGCGAGCATTGTGGAATGAAGCCGTGCTTGTAGCATCTTTGTTCGTGCGTGTATAAAAGCTAAGCGGACAGGACCATGCAACTTCGGCGCAAGACAGATACAATGCGGCTGGTGGGTGATGTCCCTCGGTTTTTACCACTGCTATCAGTCGCCGGACTCTTGCTTCTTGTCCACACATCACACGCACGCAGGTAAGAAATATTTCGCATGCCATATTTGACGCCTTCGCACACTTTTCAAAAGCAGATTTTGGACACCGTCGTTCACAACAAACATGTGCCTGAGCCACGCAAAGTCCCTGTGGAGTTGATTTTGTGCGAAGGCGTCTGTTTGCAGTGTTGAGGAAATTTCACTGGTGGAGAAGTGGGGTGTTGGGTGAAGTTGAGTTTGTGTGTAGTTCAGTTCAAGTCTGAGCGCAAGCAGTTTTGCCCATAAAGTTTGACCGAATCAGTTATCTGTTTTGAGAAACACAGAAGGCCCGCAAACGTTCAACAAATTCAACCGTACTTGAAAGCCAGGTTGAAAATTACAAAACGTTTGTGTCACGCACTGTCAAGAGGTGACGGCACCTCACACAAACGCCCACCTACCGCGGTATTTGGCCACAGCACTATTTCCATTTCTCCGCCTCACCACCAATCCACCTGACTCCCCGGGGGAACTCGTCAGGTTTGTTGTGTTGTAGCTTCATTCTTGCAACAGCATTTTTGAAGTTTTTACCAGTTTTTCACCAACTGGGTTGTGTTTATTTGCATGAATTGTGACCCAGCCCAACAACACCAAAGCTTGACAACTTGTGCCATTTGTCAGTGGCATCTCCAACACAAATGAGACATCTCCTGAGCTCTGCCTCTCAACCTTCCTGAACCCACAAATGGCAATCTCCATTTGATTTTTGTTTGAGAACAACATCAAGCAAAAAACACTTCCTGTATCTCAAACAGAGTGAAAGAATCGCCATTGACCCAGGATTCCTTGTGTTTTTGAGTCCTGGGCTTTTTGGACGTGGTTTCGCTACACGATGATCTACGCAGCTACGCACGTAACATGGAGTCAGTCCGCTTTCTCACCCAGGTCTTTCAAAACGCTGCACCCTGTGGTGGATCCAAGGTGGGGCTCCGTGCCGCCAATAACCCTCAACAAACTTCCCCGAATTTCGTGCGTATGTGGTTCAACTGACATCGCTGCAGATTATATTCAAACCTTTGACTGGACAAACGGAAACACAAATGAGTTGGTGTGAGGTTCTTTTTGTGAGTTGACATGCCTCACCCGTTGTGTTGTGCAATGCGGTGACACATTCTGAGATGTGTGTTCAAAGCAAGCTTCCTTGCAACTCCACGTGTCTGAGGCTTGAGGCACACATGTTGCAACGCGTCGACAGCTGTCACGGAGACAAATTTGCCAAGGGTGCAGGTTTGATGGTCCACTCCGCACAGGAAGTCATTGAAGATTTCGGCACATTTTGTACGTTTGAGGAAGATTGCAAAGAATACAGATTGCATTGCGTTTTTCGTCTTCACGCAGGCGTCTGACACGAACTTTACATTGAGAGCTTCCGTCAGTGACTTCTCGTTTTGTTGTTGTTATTGTTGATTCTGTTGCTGCTGCTGTTGCTGCATTGGCCTTCACGCATCAACTCCCTAGTAGTTTCCAATAAACCATTGCGTTACCACCAGTCTGGTCGGACAGAAAAGGAAAAGGTCACGAAACACACTTTTTTGACTGTCCCAGTGACTTTTTTGGCCTTCGTGCGGATTTGAAACAAACTTTCCGTCCAGCACTTTTTGCCAACCTGTATTGTTCTGGCGTGTATGGAATCAGTTGGAACTGTTTTGGTGAGATCACTTGTGCCGTGTCCAAAGTTAATAGGTCCGCCAGGAGCAACAAATCTTGTCCATTCACTCTGTGGCCGCAACTCATTTCAATTGGTCTCAAATGCATTTGCATTGTGCCTGCAAATCCACGAAATTAATTTGTTCGGGAAAATTAATAGATGCATGTAAATTTTCAGGCAAATGTGTGCCTGCATTTTGATGCCTGGACTTGCGCACATCTGCTCTCAAAGTATTTGATTGTACGAGGGTAATCCAAGTTCTGGCGGTTGCGCAAAGCATGTTGTATCACCTTTAAAAATTAGGACGCCTATTGTGCGCTCTTTTGTCGACGCAGACGATCAACCTGATATTTGCATGTAGACGGTCGCCAGAACTTGGACCCCCTCGTAAATGGTGATCTTTCCTTCCCAAGTATGTGCGCTTGTGACTTGTCCACATGCGATCAGATTTGACGAAACAACATTTCAGCTAAGTTCAGGTCGTGGCCGCCACGTTCCACAGAGTTTTGGGCTGAGTGTATTGGTCCGTCGCGAGTTTCGGTCTTTCGTCTTATCGGCGGGACCTCGTGGTTCTTGAGCTTTCACCCAGACTCACATAGGATTTGTGAAGTCCCGTGTTTCATCTTGTACAATTGCATCTTGTTGCATTTATGAATTGGTTCTCTTGCTCTCTTGTGCAGCTTGTGCGCCACTGAGTTTTCTTCGAGCGCTTCCGTGTTCAGTTGTCTTTGTTCAAAACAGTGAGGCTTGAGAACAAAACAACAAAACTTACGTGTCGTGTGACAAAACTGTGTGGACCACTGACGTGAGCTTCTGAGTTTGTTGCTGAACTTCGCACACTGAGTGTGCGCTTTCTGCAGACGGTTCTGATCGGGTTGACGCACGCAATGGTGACATAGAGTTTGTTCATTGACGGTGTGTGTGAGGTTTTCAAACACTGCTGGACCATGTCCTTTATTTGTAAATGTCATGCAAATGCACCATGACGTATAAGTGCCGAAAATGACCAGCGGGATCTCTTTGAGTTCTCCTAAACTGACAAGTAATGTGAGAAAAGCGTATCAAACGGAAAGGCGAAGTCCTCAGAAGTCCACCTGGAGAGTGCTCACACATGCAGTGTCTTCCCACAGTGAAGAACCAATGCCCAGGAAGCACAGGTTGACACACGTTTGTACTCTCTGACAAGGGAAAACATTTGAGCGCACGGAAAAAGTGGGGCGTGCCTCGTGCCAGTGCGCGGTTCTAGTGTTTCACAGCTTCTGGCACTTTCCGATCTTCTGTTTCCCTTTTCGCATTCGAGCAGCTGGATTTCCTTGTTTTCACAAACCTGAAAGGACTCAACGAAACGTGCATGGCTTCTTCGTTGTCAACAATTTCCAACACTGAAAGCCAAGTTCTCGCATTTCGAGCTTTAAATGTCAGTTTCATTCATCAAACTCACAAAGATACAAAATGTCATTTTCTGTTTGAGTGAAATGTTATCCGACTTCCTCAAAAACGTTCGCACTCATTGACAAAAGACATCACTCCAGCTGAGATGATCTGTGGAGAAGCCAAACCCAGGAGTGAAACCTCCGGTGATGTCATTATACCCCTTAGCATCGTCACAGAACAACTGGAGCGGGGCTTTGGGTCTTTGGTGACTGGTTGTTCATGTTTTCAATGTTTTTCTACAACTGGTGCGAGTTGGTCGCTGTTTTGTCATGTTTGTTGCGAGTTGTGCGAGTGATGCTTCTCACACTCGTTGAATTGACGATGAAGTCGACCTGATTTGATGCTGAAACAGATTTATTCACAGTCTAACCAACATTCAACATGTCAATCTCTGAATTTCACCAACAGTCTGACAGATTTGACCTTGTTTTGTCGACCTTTCTCGCGAGTCTTTTTGTCCACAGCTTTCAAAAACTCACAAATGCCGCCACATTTGTCACCTCTCAAACATGGTCTCTTATGTGCTGGCAGTCGACCTTCACTGACATGCAATTTGACAGGTGCTTCCAACTTGTACTCGTCAATGTCAAAATCTGGTTTCAGAATTTGAGGTTTCTTGTCATCACATGGACCGGACATGACAGTCGAACTTGCCGACTCCAACAAGGTCTCATTTGGTCGCTTGTAGTAACGGACCAAGTCACTTTTGTGACCGGTGAACAACTTGATCGTCTGTTCATCATGACCACATTGATACAGTCGAGTTGCCACACTCACCCGAAGACTATGGTTTGTAAATCTGCCAGTCAAGCCGACCTTTGCGCACATATTCTTCACGACATTTCTGAGGCCATTTATCCCAATCGGTTTGTCGACGTACCATTGCTTAGGCGATTGACGCTGCTTGCAAATTTCCTTTTTGTACAAGGCATTGGTTTTGCCTTCTCTTGGCAAGAGACCTACATATTTCTCGAACAGTCTGACTGCACAGTGGTCGACATTGTCACTCTCAAAGATCTTTGTAGTCTGACCAGCAAATTTGCGTCCTTTAATTCCACCTTGGTTTGTCTTAGACTTGGTGTCCTCTTGATACAATAGGTATCTCTTCCCAGAAACAGCATGTTTGTGAATGCTCAATTGAGAGTCAAAACCAGGTGCCTGAAGACGTCGATATTCCTTGCCACTGCGCAAAGCAAAACCAAGACCAAGTAGGTACAGCACCGTCTCACGCAACTGAACAGGCCTCTCCTCCCCCAAAATTCCAGCCGCCCACAAACTTTCCTCATCTTGAAATGAAATTGGATCAGCAGATTTCCGGTCACTGTTCCCTGTCTCGACCCTCTTTTTCATCACATTGTCCAATGTGTACCTCACGCGGGTAAATGCTTCACCGTCGACAAGTTTCCACATGACCCCCTTCTTTTCCATGTGGAATTGAATCAAAAGAACAATTTCATACAAACTCTTGGCTGGAAACTCGCCACCGTCTTTCCTCCGGATCTCATTAATGAACGAGCACAAACAAAAACTCAAGTCGGCCTCTGTCAAGTTGGCGTTTGATAAACTACCCCACGAAATCTTGTGACGCTCTGACATGTCGGTGCGCAAACAATGCTGCCTCCATTCCTCGTACAAACTAACAGCCCATGCAATTTTTCTGTCTGTACTAGGCGCGAAACTCTTGTGAGAGAGTTCTTCCAGTGTCTCAAAGTCAGTTGCCTTTTTGAATCAAAAAAACCGCTGGTTTTCAAGGGGTCGACTCACGGCTCCGCCTGAGGCATCGTCATCTTCAGAGGTCATGTAGTCCACGAGTGGCTTTGTCTCGAGTGGCATGTTTTCTTTGCCCAAAAACTGGATGGAGTCATCAGATCTCTTGTCCAAACCAAGAAGTCATTCACCCGCACACTCATCGAAGACCACGTTCTGCGTGGATTGCGCTCCCGGACTGAAAAATAAAGTTTTCAAATGTCAAAAACATGTTGACCTTGCCAAAGCAGCCATGACACTGACATCACAGGAAAGCCCCTCAACATGTTATTTTTTTCAAAACAACTAAGTCCAAACCGATAAGACGCAAAAAACACAATCCACAACTACTTCCAACAAAAATTAGAATGTTTAAAACTAGTCTCAACTTCACTCATAACATTTTTTTTCATGAAACATCATTTCGAACAGGGAATTCCATTTTCAATGTAAACATATCGCTCGTGCCAGAAAAGACGTCGACAACAACAAAAAACCAACTCACCGTCCACTAGGCTCGAAGTCGATGTTGAACATGGTTGTGTCATGCTGGGATAACTGTATAGAACCATGTCCAAGTGAAAAGTTCGACTCTTCTTCTGTGTCGTTGTCAGAACTCGAATAATCGTACACAACTTGAGCAATTTGTGGCGACTCCGACATGATTGCGACAAACAGGAAACAAAACAAAAAAAAATAGAGAGACTTTGCGTGTTGCCAGCTCAACATCACCGGCAAGAATGGCTAAAGAACCTTCACAACTCTACTCAGAAAACCACAAGTAGGTCGATGTTCGCGACCACTCGCCTACATTGTAGAAAAAAGATTGCACACAAGTCATCGTTTGGGAAGTGCATTTCGCACAAAAACGTTAGAATGGTCGTTCAAACGACATTTTCATTGCCTCATTCTCGACCATGTCCTCGATCGCTGCGCTATCTTGTCCATGTTCTTGATTGACCCAATGAAAACGTCTTTTTTTCACGACCATTCGCATGCAGTTGTGCGAAATGCGCTTCCCAAACTCGACAAGTGTGCGATCCCTGTCTTCACGCACCTTGGTCGATCCCAAGATGCACCTCGCTACCCTTGGACACAAACCCGAGAGGGACTCTACCTTGGATTTTGGTGGACCATTCGGCTGCATCCTCCGCTCTGCGATTCCGTAGGGCATGAAGATGTCTGCACTGCGGTGGTACGTCATGGTCCAGTTGATCAATCCATCCAGAAAGGCAGGAAACGGGGGATTGGTTTTCGGTGTCTCTCCTGTCTGAATCACCCATCTTTGTGACGGCAGTTTCACAGGTGGAACATCATCGCTTTTGAGATATGTGTGCAAAAACACAACTGCATCAGTCTGCATCAAAACAGATCTGTTGTTTGTGAATATACACTGGTGTTGTTCACATTGCACTAACTCCTTGTGGTTTGGAGGACTGAGTCTAAACTCTGGAGCCCAAACAAAAGTCCACAACAACACAGTTTTTGGTTTCTCTATTTTCAGAGGTCGACCCGAATCTGACGTCAAGACGTGGGTCAATCTCCATTCAGGAAAGAAAAGAATCCAGCACAATTTCAATGCACACAATGTGGCTAAAACGACACCAGAACCGCGCACGCAAGGTTTCCTTCTTCTCCTGTACAACTCCATCTTCGCAACTGAAACATCAATGGTTCTGGTAATCTTTTCACTCAAGCACCACGTTTATTTCCCCTGTCGGAACCTCGCCGCATCGCCTGTCGCGTTTTGACGCTGTTCGTAGCGTGGGCGACGTCAAGTTGACGCAATGGGCTTCGGACGGGTGAACTGAAACGTCGTGCTTATACATAATCCCATCAATGATGACGTGTGCTGTTTTCACCTTTTGTTGCATCGGGACGACATGTTTGATCACCGTCCAGCGCCTGAAGGTACATCCGTACATCTGGAATACATGAATGCACAAATAACGCCTGAGGACTTTGTCGAAGGTCCAAGCCTGACCGTAGACTTGAACAGGTGCAGGCACACAAATGAATGAAATTTTGGAACAAGTGCAATCGAACTTCGGCACAGCACTCGTGCTAAATACTCTTAGATAAAGATCCAGATCACTGTCTTTCGGTCCTCTTTGTGCCAACAGAATTTGGACCTTCTTGTTGAAAATGTTCAGACCCGCTTGTGCCGCATAAAAAAAACAACTGTACAATTTTATTTTGTTGCAGTCTGCTAAACAGATGTGTACTCGTATGCTATAGATAGACTTTTTTCTGTGTTGTTTGGAGACAGAAGGCTCTCTGCCATCATGCGTGATGGTGCTGAGCAAAAATCGTGTTGTGCGCTGACTGAATTGATCGTTGGAAGAAAGAACATTCAGTGTGCTCTGCTTTTCGTGCTTTTGTTTTGAAATTACAATACGTCCGAATGCACGTACACAAAAATTTGCATCGGTCCTGCTCAAACCGAGTTGACAAGTTTCAGCTCCATTTCTTCCCACCGTGTAAAATTTCTTGGTGCTAAAATTGTTTGAGCACAATTGAGCCTCATTTTGACAGAATGAATTTGAAATAGGTCTGTTGAGCTTTGTGGATCAATCAGGAAATTGTTCTGTTCAAAATGAGGAAAGAACAGAAAAAATGAGGTACAGGCTGGAGCAGACGGCTTGACACTTTAGGACTGACTGAAAGCTCACAATGTTTCTGGTGTCCATCAAGGCAACTTTTGAGAGACAACGATACTTGTCAGACACTGCACTCCAGTCTTTCAATTTTCGGGCTCAGAACAAACTAAAAATAAAATCTCGTCCCTCCGAAGTGGAATTCCTTCCAGAGTGACTGAACTTGACTTCCAGAGACGGCATGTGGGTTGGAAAACGGGAGGAAAAAGAAAATACGAGCACTGGCCAAATGACTACAAAGTGTCGCATTGAAAGCTGAGCAGGTGATGTGGGTGACCTTTGATTGAAGCCTCGTCAACGATCTTTTTCTCGCACAACAATGAAATGATGTAAATATTGCAAAACGCACCGGCTGCAGTTCATCGCACATCAATCATTGTCGAAAATCAACCAGCCAGAAATTAATTGAGCACATGCAACAAGCGTTTGCAAACACAAGGATGGTTCGATGGAAACGCTGACGCTGCCGCAGACAAAGCAGGCAAACGAGTGTATCCACGCTGACGAGTTGCAACTATGAACACTTCACGAAAACTGGACACAAGGCAGACCTTGTGCCTCACAGCATAAAGATTACTGCCCCGAATCTGGATAAGTCTCGGCCACTTTTTTTCGCAAGTGGTTCCTGCTGGCTCAATGCTTCACGCACAAAGCTGCTCATTTTGCGTGGTGGATTACCAGTGTTCGGATTGTTCTGCGTCGCAGTTGAGCACACACCAGCGGTCGGTGCGCATTTGAAGACAAAGGTACGATCTGTCAAACAGCCAATAAGTTGCAATTGCATCTGTCTTGAACAAAGCAGAGTCTATGGGACACATGGAGTTTGTCTTGACAACTGAACACAACGACAAGATTGCAAGTGCTTTCTTTCCAAAATTACGCGTTCCGATGTTTTGTGACCCGGTTTGAACACACGTGTGCGATTGTCAATTTGTTGCCTGCTGAAAACAGATATTTGTCAAAAAGAGCAATTGAGAGTCTTGCACAAAAACACCAATGAGGCCTTGTTTTCAACACATTCTTTGGGATTTTTTGGTTTCCTTTTTGCAAGCTCTTTCACACAAGTGTCTGCATTCCGTAGTCTTCTGTCAGAAGTTGAATTTAACGAAAGGAGATGCAAGCGACTGCGAGGGCGATTTGGCTTGGTGTTGGACTTCTGCTGGCCATCACACAGGAACTCCAGTGTGTCTCGTGGGGAGGTAAGCGTTACTTTGGACACTGGATGCACGACACGTCCAACATCCCGTCTGGGTTGTTCGTGTTTGCAAAACAATGAAGCCATGGCTTTCAATCGTGAACACAATGAATGCAGCTGTTATCATTTGTACGGTCGCAACCGTGGACAGTGGTTGATCTCATGGTGTTTTCATGACAGCCGGTCTCACAAAATTTGAGCCATCAACAGAATTGGTCCGTGTGATCTGGAGTGTGTTTTGTCATGCAGTCCATTTGCATGATTCGACACTTTGTTCATTCGTATCAATGCAGACTCTCGAAACGAAATGGAACCTCTGCAAACACCACTCAACGACTCCGGTCTGAGCCCAGAGGATAGACTTTACAGACATCTGTTCAGGTTCAGAAGTCACTTTGCTCGCAAGTGTTTTCATGTAAGAACCAGGCTCCCCAGTTCTTCCGGCCAAATGTCAATCAACTGTCTGCAAACGCTGCAAAACCAGCGGAATTGAAACCAACCAAAGTTGCACAATTCAGTAACAGCTTTGGAAAAAATATCAAACACACCCAGGGGGGCGTAATTTTCAGGTTTTACAACAAGGACACGCGACCAAGGAAGAACTCTGCCGAGGCAGTTGACGTTGACGTCCAAGTGATTCTTTCCCAAGTCATCAATGTGGTGCGTTAAACAAATCCATTGTCTTCATCTTTTCGACCAAGATGCGTGCCTGTGCAATTTATCTGTTTTGCCAACTTTCTTTTGAAACTTTCTTCAGGACGAAAAAAGCCAGAGCTTGGCAACTCAGGTGTGGTTACTTCTGGTAAGTGTAGAACACGGTCTTGGACAACGAGTAAGGAATATTTGAAGAGTACCAGCACATCTAAATGGCCGAAGTATTCAAGAACCAAACATGAAACCTACGGCCTTCAAGCGTTACATTTTCAGCGGTGGAGAGATGACTTCATGACCTGGAACACCACACAGTTCTCCAACATCTCATTTCTGGTTGTCCCGTCCGATAAACTGTGGATACCCGACATCATGGTGGCGAATATGTGAGTGTTTTGCACAGGGGACCAACAAAAGCACCTGTTGCGCGTCCCAGTTGGGAGGTACTCCACACAGTGCTGGGTCGATTCCGAGCAAATTTGTCGCCATTTGGGCAACCTTCAAGGGACATCAGAAGACCAAAGCACTCCAGTAATGTTGATGACCCGTTTAGATGACTCATTGTGCCTGAGCTTCCAGACATGTGCAGAATTCCAGCTCTTCTACGTTTTCACGTACTACATGTATAAAGCCAGAATTCTGATGCATGGTTGGCCATTCAATGGCAACAGCTCTGTTTGTTCTGTTTTTATCCTCAAACACAAGACTTGGAGACACACAGCAACTGGCCAAGGAATTCTTCGGGAAAGGCGAGGGTGTCGATGTCAGCTTCAACGGTACTTACTCACATTTTTGCACCTTGGTGCATTTGCAGACAACAAAAAAAATCTGTCAGCCGACCGCCATGTGTAGTTTCAATGCGGGCTCTGATTGATTGTCCAGCCGACCAAGCTGGATGGTTCACCATGGGGATTTCGTTTGTTGTGCATGAATTGCTATGAAAAATGACGCTGTGCACTTCATGACTGTTGTGTCGCCTCGGCTCCGCAGGAGGCGTATTGCTGTGGATCCCCCTGCTGCTCAACACCTTCTGTCCCATCCACATCGAGCTGTTCCCGTTCGACACGCAGACGTGTCAGATTTTCCTCGGGTCCTGGATCCACGACAACAGACAGCTTCGACTGGCACGTGGGAGCGAGCACGTCAAGGTGCTTCGATTTCTGTGTTTGGTCGCTTTGGCGAGGACCACTGGCTGGTTTGAATTTGATCGGGGTGGGGACGTGGTGCCAGATTCATTGTGAGAAGTGGGAGCGTCGGATCAACACCCCTTGGTGGTGGTGGTGGTGTGCGTGTGTGTGCGTGTGTTTGTGTGAGCCCTGAGCCGGGAACCATATTCTTTCGGCCAAACAAAAAATTTCACCTGTTCGTGCCACCCCAGTGATTTGTGCAACAAACGTCGTTCACGATTACATTGTTATATATATTTACCATGACCACCCCCTAAGTACTGCCACAGCCACAGCATAGCCACAGCCAATCATAGCATTACCCTAGATGGAGCCACTATCCTAAGCTGGGCAC
>JAAUXT010074437.1_pt1 | contig 11830 bp, 10 predicted proteins | sample 7278171 | NCBI WGS metagenome assembly JAAUXT01 (sample SAMN14350112, study PRJNA611818) | marine sediment metagenome | isolation source: surface marine sediment (1.8m) | place: French Polynesia: Moorea | collected 2018-08
AATGTTTTCAAGCGCGGTAGATCTGGATCTAGACTCTAGAACTAGATTTCTAGATCAAGATCTGTCTGTGGTGTATGTGTGTGTGTGTGTGTGTGTGTGTGTGTGTGTGTGCGTGCGCGCGCGCTCTTTGGGTGGAAGTCTGGTGGTACGAGGTCTGGAATTTATGTTTCCTTAAATGTGCGATGGTTTCTGACATGTTGTGATTTTGAAGATGAGAATGACATGGTTTGATGCTTGGGTTAGGGTCTTTATTTGGTCAATATTAACAAGAGCTGCACACTGTGCAAGTCACTAAAATTCTTTGTCAAAAGTGCACACGGTGCAAGTCAGTGGCAATCAGTCACGCAACAGAAAGTTTGCTTCTTGCAGCTGATCTCAGTTCTGTGGCTCCCTGGAAATGGGCCGATGCCCTCTGCTCTCAAAGTATGATCCACCACAGTCAACACACTTCTGGTATCTTGTTGCGAGGTCATTGAAGCACTTGGTGAATTGTTCCTTTGGGACTGACATCAGGAAGCAGCACACAGCAGTCTCCAAATCTCCAATTGTCTGGTACCTGTGACCCTTGATGTGTTGTTTGAGCAGAGGGAAGATCCAGAAATCACACGGACTGAGGTCAGGTGAGTATGCTGGGTGAGTCCACAGGGCTTGACTGACGCCTTCCAGATACTCCACTGTGTCTGTACTGCGATGCGGAGAGGCACCATCCTGCAGCAAGAAGAAGTTCCTGCCTTGCCAGAAATGTGGGCGTTTGCGTCTGTAGCTTTCCCTCATGTGCCTCAAACTGTCAATGTACGAGGCTGAGTCAACAGTTCCTTATTCCAAAAAGTCCATGGAGATGATGCCGTTGCTGTCAAAAAAAAGAGTTAACATAACCTTCTTCTGGGAGATTGGGCAGAGGCATTTGGTTGGGCGTGGCTCCTCTTTGGTCACCCACTGCATATTGGCTGATTTGTTGCGGGGATCATACGTGAACATCCAACTTTCATCGGTTGCAACCAGTCTGTTAAGGACACCAGGGTCATTCTGGATTGTCTGCAGGTGTGCCTGGGAAACAGTCATCCGTGTGTTGCGTTGCGCTCCAGTCAACTTGTGTGGCACAAATTTGGCAGCAATCTTAGTCATCTTCAAGTCCTTGTGCAAGACCTTCAAAGCAGTTGTGTGTGACATGGAACAGTCTTGGGCCACTTGTCTGACAGTCTTGCGCCAATCATCCAGAACAGTTTCCTCCACCTTCTTGACTTTTTCCTCAGTTCTCTGCATCACTGGTCGACCACATCGCTTCCCATCACTCACCAGTCGGGTTGGGTCAGCCTGGAATACGCGCAGCCAGTGTCACACCTGGGTGTGGCTGAGGGCATGGTCACCAAAAGCAGCCTGAATTCCTCGGATTGTGCACCCTGCATCAAATCCCCAAACTGCACAAGACTTGATAGTTGCCCTTTGTTCCTTGTGGCACTCCAAACTGGCACAAAAAACAACCAACATGAACATGCAGAAAGCCATAGCAGCAGGCTTAACTACTCACTCACTTCAAACCCTTCAAATAGGGCCAGCGCAATGACAATATGACCTGAAAGTTGACCTGTGTGTACCTGATAAAGCAGAGTGCAGATCATGTTCATCTGAAAATGATTGGCAGTCAGATCGCCTCCCACATCGCACATTAAGGAAATATAAATTCCAGACCTCGTAGTTCCCATGCCAGAACCCCCTTCCGCAAACAGTGGACTCTACAATCCAATCCCTCATGGACAGGTTCGGTCCCAGGGAAGGACGCGTCTATACACTCCATGCTGTTTGCAGAGGTGGACAATACAAGCGCAGAAATCTGCTGCCAATGCCAACCGCGTGAAACAGCGAGCTTTCTGAGCGTAGCCTTGTTTGTTTTGTTTGTGTGGGTTTTTTTTTCCAACAGGGAATTTGTTCAGTGTGTTCCAATTGTTTGTTTCAACTCGCAGTCAAAGTAGACTCAGGCCGTTGACGCTCACGCCTCTGTGCTCATGACAGAAGCCTCCAAGAGACAGACGTCAAGATCTAGATAGATCTGTACGGGTTCAGAGTTTTGTTGCCTGACGCAGCCAATGTTGTGGTTTGGTTTGAGGTCAATATGCAGTCTACCAAAGGAAAAAGAGGCACCAGGTCTTCTTGTTTCTTGTACCTGTGAATCCATGGCAGGAATTGGTGCAGTTTGCGTTACAGTGACACTCCCAAAGCCTGATCCAGCGGCCAGTGGCTTTCGCCCGTGAAGAACCAGAAACACGACGGTTTGTGGTTTGTGGTCGCTGGACAGTCTCAAAACAAAGCCGAGACCCCAATCTGGCTGTGGACAGACTGGAGTCGATGTTCACAGAACGTTTTGCTTGACGCTGTCCTCGTACATTTCTTGATCTGACGAACATTTTCGATTCATGCAGCAGTTCCAGAGTCGAGACGATGAAAACGGTCCCTGGTAAACATTTTCGGTGGGGAACTGGTTGTTAGAGTTTGGGAAGCCTTATCCCCGAGGGTTGTTGCTTTCCTTGTGCCTTTCTCGATGTGGCAAATGTGTTCGTTGGGGAGGCGAATGGACATTCACCTTGTTTTGATACATCAATGCAAGTGAAGCAGATGCAACCCCAACAAGGAGAGAAAAGAAAATTTCTGTTCTTCAGGGCTCGCAAAGAAACATCAGGCAGCCTCGATCCAAAGAAGGGAGGACAGTCCAACACGGAACGTTTTGTCAAACTTAGGAAATAATCCGCCAAAAATCCACGAGAACGACAACAGCTGGACGACGGAATGGACGAGTAGAACCATCGCGGGAGACAAAAAGCTCGGCGGTGTCCCAGACTTTCTGGAGGAACTGAGACAAGAAAGTCATGGACCAGACTTTGAGGATTTTTCATCGTTTGACAATTCGAATGAAGATGCAGACGAATCTGAATACCATTTTGGGACAGAGTTTGACACCAATGACTTCCTGTCCCACGGTCAGAACATGGACTCAATCTTCAAGTCGGAAAACAACGGTTGGGAGGTGAAACCCGGTGATTTGTTGCTGGATGTGAAGGGAAATGACCCGGGTGTGGGTGGCAGAGGGACGAACCAGAGAGACAGACCCAACACTGGTTTGAAGATCCTTCCTCCCGTCGGTGTTTCACTAAAGGGGCAAGACAGCATACCCGTTGGAGTTTCGGGGGCAGAATCTCTGATAACTGCACTGAAGGAAGTGGAGAAAGGAGAGTCCAAGGAAAATCAGACAACAAAACCGATTCCACTTGAGGACGCAGCAAAGCGTCAAACAGTGAACTCGAGCTACGCCAGTTTGCATGAAATAGACTCGGAGATTGAGAGTCTGATCTCCGTGCTTCAAGCAATGCAAGCCTCTCCCAGTGACACAGAAACCAAAGTGCAACCCTCGGCAGTACAGAGCAGCAACGCTGCAGATGGACGGGAACCTCCATCGACAGAGATCGGTCCTGAGCTCGCGACCAACAGAAAAGATAGAGATGCCCTTTCGCCAGAAAGAAACGTACGAGACAGTAACGAAGCTGAAGTTAAACAGACTCACACAGTTCCGACAAATTCGGTCAAAAACATCGCCAGCAACCAGCCTGGGGCTTCCATGCAGCAACTTGTAAAGGGACTGGTGACAAACGTGCAGAGTCTGTTGCAGGCCAAGACAGGCAACCCACAACCAGTGAAAGGGTCCTGGGCTTTGACCTTGAATGCCAGTAATTTGGAAACAGGAGATGACAAGGAAGCAAACAGCATGGTTCTGAGATACGACAACAGAGCGCAGGACCAAGAAGACTGGTCGCTAGAATACCACAAAGCAAAGGCGGGTGACCATTCGAGAAGCAAGGAGAAAGTGACCGCGTCATCAACAGCCGAGATAAAGGAGCTTGAATCCGACAACAGTGCAGTGATCCAGAGGCACGCCTCTCGCGAAGCTCCAAAGGAAACCCAAATTGTGGTCAAAGACAAGAGGAAGACAAAACAAAAGAAAACTGCAGCGAAAAAGCAGAAGCAAGACAAAAAGAAAAAGAAGAAGACAGTGGGTCCGAAAACAAAACAGAAAAAGACCGCCAAGAAAGACAAGCAAAAGCCAGCACAACTCAAACCAGCCGTGCTCAAAACCAGTGGTGGGTGGTCTGTTTCTCAGAGAAAGGGTGTCACAGCGAAGCCTGAATCCCCACGAGTCAAGCACAAGAAAGTTTCAAAGACCGTGGTTTCAACCGGCGGTGGATGGTCCGTCTTTAAAACGGGACAAACTCAAGGAAACCAGCTGAACCCAGGAGATGTCTCACTGACGATGGAGTCGGGGAAAGTGTGGGCCGCCCTGGAGGCAAACAACACAGGAAAAAGCACCGACATACCACTTCTTAAAATATCGACTGCGCCAGGTCTCACAAGAAACGACTCAACGTTTCGACCTGCAATCGCCATCAGTGTTCCATTCACGACACAGTCCGTTCCGAACGAAGCTCTCCTGGCCGCCGCAGCCTTGTCTTCTCTGTCTGTTGACAACATGTTCAACAACTCCGATGTGAATGCGAGACTTCTGGCGGACAGCAACGAGGAGAATGGAAACTCGAACATGTTGGAGGATGAGAAAGAACAAATTGACCGAGACTTGAAGACAGGAGATGCAGTGGAAGTGAAAACGAACCACACAAACCTGACAGTGAAGGCGCTCGAAGGTTCTCTCTTGCAGGACAAAAATGGAAATGAGACTTCCAAGGATGTTGAGAACCTGGAAAAAGTCCTCGAGACAATCAGAAAAGCTGGGTTGGACATGCCAAAAGCAGTTCAGATGGACAAGTGGAACCACAGAGTGATGAAACCTGAAGCACATCGAAAGAAGACCCAGATCAAAGAGTTGGCCAAACAGTCAATTAAATCTGCAAAGAAGAAAACAACAAAGATCAAGGAAAAAATGAAAGTTCGAAAAAGAGTTCCTGGGGAAGTTCCAAGCGAGGACAGGAAACCACATTCTCAGAAGGAAAAAGTCAAAATGCTGCCACCAGCACCACCAACCCAGGAATCTTCAAAAAGTGAAACACAATCTGTTCAGTTGCAAGCTCCGGCTGCGGAGAGTGTGCTCCAGCCTTCAGAGATCGATGGAAACCAGACTGGAGAAATATCAAATCCAGAAACCTTTGCGGAAACACCCAAAGACAGAGCGCCAGGAGACACTGAAGATATGCAACAAACATCTGAATCTGCGCAAGAAACACCGAACGACGAAGCATCAGAAACCACAGAACAAATTGTGGTGGACGCCGTGCTCGACGATTCCGAAGAAACGTCTGAGGAAGGAACATCCAAAGTCTCTGGCAAAAAGAAACAGAACAAAACAGTCTCCGAACAGACCATGCAAGCTTCACTGCACGAATCCTTGCAAAACGCAATGAGTGGAATTGTGCAAGTATTCAATGAAGAGATGGAAGGCCATCCACCAGCCACAGTTGAGAAAGGCAACCTTCCGGACAACAAGACTGAAACTGATGACAAAGTGGACGGTGACGTCTTGGTTTCAGCGGTGGACTCGGGGGTGATGTGGACGCCATGGAGTGACTGGGGGGCGTGCAGCGTCAGCTGTGGCCGCGGCTGGATCACGAGACGACGTTTTTGTCTCACTGTCACCCGCAAGTGCGAGGGGAGGGCCATCGAAATGCAGTTCTGTCACGCGAAACCGTGCCCAGGTAAGACGATACTGGCCAGAAACAACCCAATCAAATGCTACGAGTTTTCTCTGTAATTAGAGCTCTGATCGAATGCCCTGAAGTAATTTGTCAAGACCTGAGATTCATGCACTGTGTCCACGGGCGACACAGGTGTTCAGTGAGCATCATCTTGTCAGAGACTCGACAGAACAACACTCGTTTGTGCACATCGTTGTTGCCCTGTCCCAAGACAGAACGCGTGGCTACGAACGAGTCTGTCACGAATGCTCTTTGTCACCTTGTGCGATATCTCCTGGGGCACATAAATTTGCAATTAGTTTGCTCAGAGCCAAGCACACCAACCCACAAAGGCTGTTATTTTGTGCAGAGGAACTCATCAAGGTGACGGAGGACATGGGAGCTCTGCTGAATCCGCAGGGCGAGTGGGCGCCGTGGACCCCGTGCAGCGTCTCGTGCGGCGAGGGCTGGACCACCCGTCGCAAGATCTGCTACGGCAGGCACCTCGACAAGTGCTCTGGTCCCATGTGGGACATTCAAAGATGCAGGAAACACCGACGATGTGTTCGTAAGCATTTGAATGTCCAAAATTCTCACCTCACAGAGCAAAGTTCCTTGGTTTGTGAGTTGTTTTTGAGAGGCCTGTCGGCGAAACAGTTTGTCTTCGCTTTGAACTGCCACGAAATGGCCATCAGAACCCAACAGAGTCCAAGGTCTGTGGACCTATTCCGACGCACGCAGACAATTCCCTGGTTTGAGAGGTGGGTCGCATCAATTTCTGAGGATCACGTTTGCGTTTGAACATGACTCTCCTCTTTTGTCCCCTCAGCGATGACGCGCAAAATGATGAAGCAGGTTCGCGTGCAGCCGGTCGGCGCACAGGTGACGTGGTCGGCGTGGAGCGAGTGCAGCGCCACGTGCGGCGGCGGCTGGCAGATCCGCACGCGCGACTGCAACATCACCAACCTGCACATGTGCTCCACCGGCAGGTTCGACATCAGAAAGTGCGTCAAGCAAAAATCCTGCAAGGCTGTTGCTTCAGGTGATTGCTGGAAACTTTTTGAGTCCGGCTGACGAAGTTCAGCGCGTCTTTGTTTCAATGAGGCATGTTTGGAGAAGTTTGAGAAGTGAATCGCCTGGTCAGACACTGCACTTCGAGCCGTCTTGACGATGTTGCCCACGATCATATCCACCAGAATTTTCTGTTGTCTGAAGAGTTTTCTCGCCAATGAGAGTTCGATCAATCTTTTCTGTGCGAAACAACTGAGTTCTCTCTTCCAGTGAGATCGAGATATCGTCAGCGGCAACTTCGTCAGAACAACGTACATTATGATGCGCGGACGCACAGAGACAGTGAGAAGGCGTCTGTGTCGACAGGTCAGCAGCAAGGAACAAACAAACAAGACCAAAAACTAGTGGATGCGATGGAAACAGCCAAACCATCGACGAGACTGAACCTTGGCACAGAAATTCAAGATCTGAAACTCATCAAGGCTTTTGGAACACAAAGCACGGCGCAAGAAAATCAGTCAAATTGGACAATTGTGATTGGGAAGTTTACGATCAGTGGCCGTGATGAGGATCCCGGGAACAAAGAACACCAGACAATGAACACACAAGACATAAATCTGGTTAAGGCTCAGAAGAAAGCATTCTCAGCAGGAACTCTACAGCCAAAGACAGCAGAGAACAATGATGAGAAGGTGATCAAAGCTCTGGAAACTGCCGAAAAGAACGACAAGAAGCTTGCAGGTACGACACCGTGAAGTCAGTGCGACTCACATGCGAAGTTCCGTCTTTTGAACAAGAATGTTGCAACAGGAACTCAAAGTGAATCCAAAGCCAAAAGCGAGGGCCATGCATTGGACTTCCGCCTGAAAAGCCGCCACAAACAGACAGGAATCTGGAGATAATCGGCTTCGTTTTCAAGACTGAATGTCGCAAGCAACTTCCAAACCAACGTTGTCACGTGCGACGACACCCTGTTTGTTCTTTTGTGTGCACCACCAAAACAATGCCAATTACTGTTCTCACTCAGTTCAGAAGAACATTTTTGCGCAATTGTTTTTACCAAAACTCCTGTTTTGTTTCTTGAGCACTGCAATTACTCGAATATTCACAGCTTTAACCAAAATGAAAGCAACTTTTGTTGCAGATATGATGAACTTGACTCAGAAGGGCGCGCAGCAGACAGGTTGGTTGATGTTGGATTTGGTGTTGTTTCTCAACTTATCACTGACCAATGAAGATCCTTCGCCACTTCGCTGTTTACCTTTGGCGTTCGTGCACGTTGGATTCATCGCCAACGATGCACAAATGTCATGCCTTGAAAACGCATCACCCTGCAACTCAGGCGTGATCGAGGTTCAATGACAGGTATTTGAAGACGATTTCTGGCAACCAGAATCAATGTAGACATCGCACCCACAAATGCCTTGAGCACTGCTTCTAGTTCACTGTAGGGTGATCTGATGGGAATGTCAGAAGAGAGACCAGGCCTGTGTCAGGTGCTCTTTCAGGGCATGACAAACACATTCGCTTTTTTTCGAGTGGCCAACTCGAGATGGAACACAAATGTTGCACGAATCATCGTTCAGTGTGTGTCATGAATGAGTGAGTGCCCAGGACAGGTTCTTCACATTTTGTACGATGATGAGCAAAATAGTTCACGAGTTCACAAGTACAAGTGAGGTATTGTGAAAGTGTAAAAACTGTGCAACAGCTGGGCAGGCAATACACGGAACTGTTCTTTTGATTTCAAGATTGCAGATATCGCATGTTCAGAAAAAAAGTTAGCGTGCGGTTTCCTTGTGCTTTCCACCTTGCAGCAAAGCGAGCAGGCCTTTCGCGAGCAGCGAAATCGTCACCGAGAGAAAACAATGCGGACAAGGAGAAATACAAGGGACCGGGCGACGCAAATGGTTGGTTTTGTCATGGTTCTGTGATTCTCAGTACACGAACTAGGGAAGGATCAAAAGCACGGACAACAGCCTCCTTCGGACAGAGAACTTAGAACCCAGAAAACCTTCTTGTTGCCAACTTCCCAGCTGAACAAGTCCGCCTACCTTTTACCTGAGTTTGTTCTGTTGTTCGCGGACCAAGCCAAACGTTCTCACTGTGACAGAATTTGTCTGAAGTTTTGTTTTCACTTTTTCAGTTCCGTTCAAAACGTTTGAACGAGACAAGGCGGCCTCGGCTGATCGTCGCGCCAAGAAGCTGTCTGAGGCCAAGGACCAAAAGTTGACAGGTACCAAATAGTACACGCGTTTTCTCGTGGCCCTTCTGTTCGTTTTCCGCCAACGTGCAGGTGATGAAATGACCACAGGAGCAGAATTCGATCGTGGAAGGTCTCCCTCCAATGTTTCTGAGATCAGCTTGAGACCTTGACCTTTTCCAAACGGATTTGCCAATTCCCCGAAATCCTGGCTCAGATATCCCAAACACATTGCCAGATTATGGTTTCCCACAAATAGAATTCTCTCGGGAAGCAATCAGTTGACTCGCACACCTGTAGCACTCTTGCATCCCTCTGTGTGCGTACAAATGTCAAGTGGGATGGGGAGCACATCGTTAGCGTGTCGAGTATTCATTGACTCCATTTCAATTGTGTCGGGGAGAGCCACATCACCAGCTGTTGAAGAGTACCACATCGCCTCTGAACAGTGACCACATTTGCTTTCCATCATTGGCTCTTCCTCGGGGGTACCCTGTTGTTCCTTTTGGAGAGTATCACATCACAACTCCTTGCTGATGAAAAGCTTGGGACAAGCACACGCTTTTGGCGGGTACCACACCAGCTCTTGGCAGGGTACCACGTCAATTTTTTTTTCGAACACAAACATACCATCAGTTCTGGTTGTTGTGGTGCAGTTGCGGCGCGGGCTGTTCAATGCGCGTGCGTTTGCTTTCTTGTTGTCTCTTCATGAATCGGTTTGACGCTTTTCACGTGTTTCAGAGATGATGGATCTCGGCGACAAGGGACAATCTACCAAATCCTTGAGTTCCACACCCACCGCCAAGCCGGCACCTCCATCCACGCAACAGCCCCAAACAGCTCCAGCTGCAAATTCATCGCAGAATACTACTGAACTGTCAACGCCACCACCACCAGGGGGTGTGCGGCACCGAAGCGCTGCTTCTGTCGGAGACGCTGCTTCCGCGCCGTCACCGAGGATGGCTGCCAAGTCAGGGGGACTCCCGACCAACGACGAGAGTCCAAAGATCCAAATAATCCCTGAAAAACGAAAAAAGCCTTCTCCCACAAAAAACCTCAGGAAGAAAGTTCCAAGGAGAAAGTCCCAGAAGAAAACTGCAAACAAAAAGAGTTCGACGAAAGCCCGGAGGAAGAAACTTCCTGCCGCCAAATCAAAAAAGAAAAAGTTGACAAAAACAGGCCCGAAGACCCGGAATAAACACCCAATTGAAAAGGGAACAAGTCCCAAACGTCTGATTAAACCCAAGGCCACGGCACGTTTGGGACCAACAAATGAACAACATCACAAAAATAACGTTTTGAAGGCAATTAAAGCTGCCCCTAAGGTGGGAAATTCGAAAGAATCCAACAAACGGAAGTCGCAGAAGACTGCTAAGAAGTCAGACAAAACTCTTTCCAAGAAGATGGCCAAGGCAGGAGACCAAGGGGGCACAGTCCCGAAAAGGTTTCAAGACGATCGTGTCTTCAGAAGCAAGCAGATTGGGAAGAAAGGTGAGCGGCCATTGTGACCACTTCCCCAAAGTTGTTCAAGAATCTCGCATCTTTTCTTCAAAGAACGAGGACTTGACGCTGTACATACATGCATACATGTACGTACATACATGCTTCAGCTTGCCACCCCCCCCCCCTTCTATAACAACGGTACAGGCATGGTAGGCCATATGTCCCAAGCCCCTCCCCCAACACACACAAGCCACCCCCCCCCCAACAATTTCTAATGAAGTACGAGGGATGTCGTTTAAGAGACCGCTTGGAGCGGAAATAAAACAGACAAAAAATCTGGGTCAAGAAGGGTGATGACCTCTGTGCATGAGATTGCCCTCCAAGTGAGGATCAATAATCCTTCTTCCCTTGGGGTAAAAGTTTTCCATGTCTTTTTGGACGTGGAACACACGCCAGGGCACGAGCGGTCTCTTAAACGACATCCCTCGTAAAAGCAAAGAATTTGTGCTCGTGTGAAAGGTCTTTGAAAGCACTTTTGGAAAAACGTACTGCATGTACCACCAGGCGCTTTGCCCTAAAGGGACTTCGCACAACAAAGCACATTGTAATCTTCACTCAGAAAAGGACCCCTCTTGTGGCCAAACAGCGAACAGGGATCTATTGACGCAAATCAGTTGTCAAACTTGCAGGCTGAAATACCAACACTACACAACTGCGTGGTCGAGTCCGTGAATTGTACGTGGAACCACTGAAGCCTGTCTCAATCCGAACTTCCCATTGCAGGAAATCAGGGGCGTTGGAGTCCCTGGAGTGAATGGGCGGCCTGCACTCAGACATGTGGGACTGGCATCCAAACCACAACGCGCAGTTGCCTGGGACTGAACGCCGGCCGAACCTGCATTGGCAAGTCCTACAAAACGCGGTCCTGTCAGAAGCCACCGTGTGAGAAACGTAAGTTTGTGTTTGTGTTCACGAATCAGAGCTCTTCCCTGGGCCTAAACAAAGTGGAGATTTCTGCGCAAGAAATATTTTACTGAGACGCGTATGAATGGTTGTTTTCCAGGTGACGGACTTGGCGTCACCATTCCAGAAGGCTACCAGGCAAAGCTGCGATGTCCTCGCAGAAAAGGTGGACGGGTGGAGAAGATCATGTGGGTGACACCGGCCGGGAAAGTGATCAACGAGAAGAGTTTTGACGCGAGGTGCGACTTCCAGACACAAGAGTCTTTTGTCCATTGCCCGAGAAACAAAACAAAGACGCGGTGAAAAACACCAAAATTTCTGACCACAAGAAACTTTCCCAGGCGTGCTTCACAAATTACCATGGTTCTTCTTCAAATATCTACTGATAGCAAAAAGCTCCAAAAAGTGCAACAGTTTTGTATCTTGTGGCAGGTATCTGATGAAGGGCTCTTCGCTCTTCATCAAACACTCCAGCAAGAAGGACATGGGTATCTACCACTGCATGGCTGCGACTAAAAACAACGTCGTGGTCCGGACCATG
>JAAUXT010003602.1_pt1 | contig 11828 bp, 14 predicted proteins | sample 7278171 | NCBI WGS metagenome assembly JAAUXT01 (sample SAMN14350112, study PRJNA611818) | marine sediment metagenome | isolation source: surface marine sediment (1.8m) | place: French Polynesia: Moorea | collected 2018-08
ACACTTTCAAACTCGCATTCACAGATTTAGCCTTTTGATGCCTATAGGTGATTCTCACCACCATACATTATACATAATGTATGCTTCAAGGTTCAAATCACCTAAAAAACAGCGAAGGGGTGGAGCAAAACAGAAGCTTGAGAACTGTCAGGAATCACGCCCACACATCCACGGAACTTTCGAAAACATTTTTGAATGTGTCAGTCGAACATTTTGTGGAAACCTACTTTTGAAATAAAGACGTTGGCGGGGTCTCCGTTTCCCGATGCTCGCTCGACAAAGTCATCAAACGGCATTGACCTGAAAGAAGCATGAAAGGAGGAGTACTGACAGTACACTGCCAAGAGGGGGCAAATGAGGCGAAACATAAACGTGAAGTCTCACTTGTAGACGAAGTTCTTGTTGAGAAAGTCCATTCGGGTGGAGGGACAGACATGAATCTTCACATCCCGGCTGCCTCCGGCACGAGAAAGGTACTCAGCGGTCCACTTGTCTTTGCACTCCCCGATGTTCACTCCCCGTAAAATAGCCGGATGCCTCTGAAAGTCAAGGACACATGTGGATTGTGTCAAGATCAACGAGTTGACTCAGTCTCGAGTTTACATCCTTGACCAGACTCACCACGACGCGTCTGAGCCATTCAACGATGACAATTGAGCGATATTGAAGGAATGGCAGCAATTACACACTGTTTTCTCACAGATAAAGCCCTGTCTTGACCTTCAGTCGCATCCAACTAAAGTGCAAATATGTACTGTACGAAACATTTACCTCGGGATAAATTTCCTGTGTAAATTTCTCTTTGGAGACATCAAAATAAACTTTCACAGTTTCAGCCGCCATGCTCACCTCTTCTGGTTTCCAAATTCGCCGGCAGGGGGCTTCTTTGTGGCGGTAAGGAAGAAAATTTTAACTTTTTATTGTTTTTTTTGAACATGTAAAGCGAAGTATTCGAGCATTCACCTCAGCGCTTACAATAAACTTGTCCCTATGTATATCCCGAATGTTACTGATTGCGTTTTGGATTGTACATTTGAGGAGAAATCGTCAATGATTTGTGCGAAACTTGTAATATCGCTCGCACTCACCTGTCGCGTCCTGGATACGAGTACCCACACATTCAAAAGTTGCGTGTGGTGTCTGTTATATGCCCAGGTGATGCACGACAAAATTGTGCAAGTGTGTCGAGGAGGAAACTGGTGCATCGGTCAATGGGTCCTCATTGCTTCTCGTCTGAATTTCAGTGCTCCAACTCCAGCAGTCTGCAAAATCGATGGCTGAACCAAGCACCTCACCAATGTCGTCGCCGGTGAGGTATGTCTGCCGCACACTGCGAAAATCAGCACTGCACATTGAATTTAGTGTCTCAGTTTTACGCCCCCATTCAGGGCACAGCTCAAACAATCGGGCACTTTGTATGGTCTGCGAACGATGGAGTAGCACACACACGCGACAACCGAACAGCGACCAGACAGATCGCCAAGTTGTCTGGACAGAAAGCTTTCCCTGTTCAATTGGGCATTCGCAGCACCAATACTGATAACACTGTTGAAAGGCTGTGATGTGTGAAATGTTTCCATTCAGTCCCAGTGACTCGAGCGCTGCGCTGCTGGAGAAGACGCACTTCAAGGACGTAAAGACGCTGCTCGACTGGAAGCGACGCGTAAAATCCGAGTACTACAAGATTCGTCAGGTCAAGCGCTTCAAACGCGCCGACGAAGTAAAGGTCAGTGCTCAAAATGGGCAACATCGCGTTGGCTTCGCTCGAGACCAAGGTTCGGTCATTGCTCGATGAATGAGGTCTGCGTAAGCAAAACAAGCATCTCGTAGTCTCCATAATTTGCTTGATGTCGACGCACTGATTCTTGTCTGAAACACATCATCAGTGACTCGTCGACCACTGAAATCCCTTGTGTGCTTGCAGACTGCATTCAGCAGCAACAGGCAGTTCATCCTGGAGCAGACACGTCGCTACGACCGTCTGTGCAGCAACAGACGAACGCAGCCGGTGCGCCCTGCTGAAACCTTCAGTCAAGTCCCCGTCACCCGAAAGGTAGAAAGTTCGTGGTTGTTCATTAGTTTCTGCTGGTGCAGGCTCGCAAACTGGTCCACAACTCGTCTGGTTCAACTTTTCAATCACATCCACTGCGAAGGAGACGTTCTCAAAATAAATTGTGTTTATAGTTTGTCGTAAGTTACGAGTATGAGTTATCCGGTGAGGTACTGCACTGATGCGGGATTGCTTTCGCTTCCTTTGTTGCGTCCCGAGTTGGCGGTTGAGCACGTGTTTGCCACGGACGAAAAGTGACACCAAAGCCCCTTGAGTCCAAGTCCCGTGATGATACACTTGTGAGGTTGGTTGTAATTTCCTCGAGCCAGGTTTCAAGCGCAGCACCGGCGCCTCCAACGAACTTCTGGTATTGCACGAATTAGTTCTTGATCAACCGAGTCGCGCGTGTTCAAAAGTTTGCGCTCTTGTGTGTTACGTCAGGATTGGCGAGAAAAGCGCTTGTGTGGGACCAGGTAATGAGCACGAAGCAAACAGGTGACAGGGACAATGCTTCACTGAAGATTTTATGTGCACGACAGTTCAGTGAAAAACTTGTGGGCCGATTGAAGACAACTGGCGTGAAGTTGGGTGTGGTGTTGTTTGGTTTTCACTGACTGGGATCGAGTTTCGGAGCTGTTTGTTTCAACTTGCTGGAAAATGGGTATCAACACGGTGAAAGAATTTGGTCTCATGTTCAACTCCTTGCTCATGTGCTCAGGCAAAGCAAACATGTTCAGTTTGGCTGTATCTGAGTGACATCGCGAACAGACTGATTCTCTTGTGTGTGTTTTCAGTGCGAAGTTGAGAGCCTGATGTCCAAAGAAGTGCAGACAGTGCCGCTTCGGCTTTTCAACGCTGTGCCCTCCATTCCGGCCATGTACTCTTGGGTCCCGCTGCAGCAGAACTTCATGGTAAGATACAAGGGTGGGGCATTCAGTCGGCGAAGGAAAGGGACGACTTTGTCCAGGAAAACGTATTTGTGTGGAACCTATCAGAAGAGGCAGCAGGCTCATTCAGCCTGAAACTTTGAAGCAATCGTCTATTTCATTGATCCTTTTTAATGACAGGTTGAGGACGAGAAAGTCCTGCACAACATACCGTACATGGGAGACGACTTCCTCGATCAGGACGGCACTTTCATCGAGTCACTCATCAAGGAATACGAGGGTTTCCACGGTGACAAAACCACCGGTATGACGGAATGCCCCCCACCCCAACCCAATAAATTTCCAAAACATCAACATGTTCTTTTGGTGAAGGCTACGTTTGAAATTCAAAGACACAGCGCCATTGCAGAAGCATGAAAAAAGGACTCAGCGAATGTGTGGGTTTCACGTGACTGGAGAACGATCCTAATTTTGTTGGAACGCCACAAATTTGTCACGCACTGCACTCCGTTTCAGGCTTTATGGACGACGAGATCTTCGTGGACCTGGTCAACAATCTGCACGCGCAGTACCCCGACGCAGATCTGGACGCCGTGGAAAAAGCCGACAGTGAGGGAACATTTTGAAACGAATACTGCCGCGTGTTGCGCTGCCGGCGTGGGTGCAAAGCTCACCAAACTGCAGCGAAGTGGATGAAAATCTAGTGCTGGTGACGTTGTGTGGTTCTGAGACCTTTCGGGACGACGGTAATTTGTTTCACCACAACGCCTTCTGCTTTCAGCGGCAAGTACGAGTTCGGCATCGTCCACTCAGAGCAATTTTCCCAGTGACGTCATTTTCGACGCCGTTTCCATCTTGTTTCCGGACAAGGGTAACGCGGCAGAGCTCAAGGACAAGTGAGTATCAGTTTGGTTGTTTCGTACCAAGTCCTGTTGGTGAAAGAACGTGCCGTTTCTCTGTGAAGCAGAAGAATCGTCTGATTCCACCTGAGCTATTTCCTGCAAAAGAAACTCGAGCAAATCGAAGAAGGCAAACCAAGGGGCAGTTTGCAGAGGGGCTGTCCATAGGGCGTGAGGAGCTTTGGGCAAATCGAGGGAAGGGGGTTCTTTGAGTTCGCCGGGTTGTAGTGGCCAGGGGAAAAGCCAGAGGCAAGGCAAGCTTGGGGAGGGGCCAGTCAGGGGGAAGCTGGGGCAGGGGCAGCCAGGAAGTTGGAGGGGGGAGCCAGGTGGGCAAGTTGGCTCGATTTTGGACAAGAATTTTGGATTGTACAGATTGCTGTTTCTTCAATGGTACTTGTCAAAAGAATCTAGTCACCACAAATCACCGCTTGTGTCGTGCAGGTACCGGAAGCTGACTGACCCGAACTCGCTGCCTCCCGAGTGCACACCCAACATCGACGGCCCGGCGGCCCAGTCCGTGCCTCGTGAACAGAGTATGCATTCCTTCCACGAGCTCTTCTGCCGCCGCTGCTACAAGTACGACTGCTTCCTCCACCGTGAGTACCACGCGTTTCTGTTCTCCAGCTACAAATGGATTTCACAGAAAAAGGAGTTGCAAGATACACATGACCACTGTAACAAGAGCTCAGAGAGGCAGTGCACTTACCGTATCAACTGAGAGTTGCTTCTGTGAAGACGTTTCGTGTGTTTGCAGCGTACAAGCCGAGTCCGAGCATGACGCAGCGCAAGGTCAAGGACACAAAGAACGACAACGAGCCATGCGGTCCCGAATGCTACCTCAAACTGACCAGTGTGCTCAATGTACGTTATGTCATGTGCTCCAGATTCAGTGCAAGTGCACAGCGTGTTGTCAGCTTTCGTCACGCGGCAGCCACAACCGTTTGTACAAGTTTTCAAGTGATGACCAGGAATGCATCACAAGGTCTTGGACTTTCGAGGGAGAAACGCTTGATTTTGACATGATTGGGCAGATTTTGATTGCGCTCAATTTTCGACTGTCAGAAATTGGAGAACGAGGGAGGTGTAGACTCGGAGAAGGAAGACTCGCGGGGACCCGTGGAGCTGGTCGGGTCCCGGGCACCCGGCGGGCGAGCCGGCCATCACCGGAAACGGAAATACGACAGCAGCGCCGCCTCGACGTGCAGCGAGGACTCAGAGAGGAGTATGGATGCCGGTGAGTGAGATCTGCCGCATGTTGAAATGGCCGACGCTGAAAATCTAGTTCAAACTGCTGACAAGTGGATCTGCTTGTCTTGCGCTTGAGCTTGCAACAAACGTGATTCCAAAGACACGTTGTTCTGTATCTGCTGCACTGGCTATCTTTGGGGAGTCAGTGAACGGACACGTTTCCTTTTGCTTCAGACTCTCTGCCGGCGCCACGCGCGACGACGCCGCAGTGGAGCGGCGCCGAGGAGTCGCTCTTCAGGGTGTTGCACGACGTCTTCTTCAAAAATTACTGCGCGATCGCCCGTATCATCGAAACCAAGACTTGCAAACAGGTAAGCATGTGGTGCGGTGTGGTTGGCGCACGCGAAGCGATTCTTTTGCTTGGTCTCACACCAGCGCCCTTTTTTCTGGGAGAAAAGGACATCTGCCATTCAAACCCTGGTTTTATCAGCCGATGTCCATTCACAGTTCATCTTGGCGTTCGCCAGGTGTCCGAAGAATACGCCTGGTGCGACGGCGTCTGCGGAGAATGTCCGTTTGGGGAGTAAGATTGTCCCATTTTGAGAAACAGAAACTTGTTCCAGGTGTACCAGTTCGCAGTGAAGGATGCTGCTCATTTCTCGGATGAGGACGTGCAGAAAGAAAAATCTCCACCCAGGAAGGGCAAGAAGAAGAAGGCCAGGTAGGAGAGGAACCAATCACCACTCCACCTTTTCTGGGGTCGGGAAGGGTAGCTTGAATGGGAGGGCAACCAGAGCACTCAACCACGTCAAGAACGGTTGCTCCTTTCGCGTCAATCATTTTGTTTTGAGGCATTTGTGGTTGGTTTCTACCAACTTCATGGAGTGTTTTGGGGAAGTCCCTCTCATCCATGGTGTCCCGAATCATCTGCAGAAGGTCTTGTTGCACTGAATGGTTGTGAAGGTTCGAAAGCTACGTGTGTCTGTGCAGCAGTGACTGACTCTGGTCTCGAGAAACATGAAATAGCATTTGACATTTGATCAGAAGCACCCAAAGTGCAAAGCTCTTGATTGCAAAGTAAATACGAAAAGATGTACACGAATGTTTGACTTGTATGATAGTTGGTAGATGGTGTGTGCTTGTGCGATTCTTTAGTGGTGGTGATTTCCCGAATCTGATTCTCTCCAGTTCGACATTCACCTCGTTGAGCAAGTCGCCTCGACTAAATTTCACAGTTCACTGTTATCGACAGTGACCAAAAAAACTTGTGTCAATCGCAACAACAAATTTGTAATTGTTGGTGACTTGCTGAATGTCTCTTTACTGTTCGTAAGAATGTATTGCTTCGTAATATTTTGGCCCAACAATGATTGAAGCGAATGCCTGCAGCGAGACGGGGACATTGATTGCCGAGTCCATTTCGCCCGACGCAAGTATTCTTATGATAACCAACAATTCTTCAGCGGAGCTTCATTTTCCCTTTTCTCTGCGTCAAATCCCGGCGAGATTTCCCTGCAACAGATTTTCAGGGACATTTCGGAAGAACGGATTTCAGTCAAGAAACCTATGTTTGATTTTTTTTCCGGGAAAATGAAAACCAGGAGTCACACATCGGCGACCAGGACGACACCGCAACCCACGTCTGCGACTTTTCCTTGTCGGAAATTTTACTTTCACCAGTTGTTCCAACAGAACATATTTTGGCAAAAACTGGACGAAAATGATGCAAACAGCTGAACCTTGTTTGGGACACAAAGAGCACATACACCGCATCCTGGTTCTGTCATTCACGCACCCTGTCCTTGTTGCTCTGGTGTTGGGAGAGGCACTGCGTTTCTGAGAGGGGCTTTGATAACCACCAGTGTCCTTTGTCTTTTGACAAATGTCCCGTCGAGCCTTCCTTGCATGACGTCTTGGACTGGGGTTTCCTCCCCAAAATGGTGGGCAGACAGAACTTCTTTGACCCGCTCGTGCGAATCCGTGCTGTTTGAGAACTTTCTTTTCTGTGCACTTTTTCGCTTGTTGTCGTCGTCGCGTGCACCTTGCTGACTTCCTGATCAAAACGCTTTGTTCTTTATTGCATGTGAAAGGCAGGTGAAGTTTTTGAAGCACAGAAATGTTTTTCTTTGTGTGACTCAGCCAGCTTTCCTTCGGTGTTTCTTGGTCCAGATTTTCTTTGCTCGCTTTCTTTCTGGTGGTGGTGTGTCCTTGTGGTGCTAGAATTTTGCTGCGTAACACATTCGTCCAGTTCAACCCACATGTTTTTCATGAAAGAACTTTTGTTTTGGTCTCGGCCACGCCATGCAGGGACCAGGGCTTTTTCAGGTCGTGGTCGTTGCGCTGCCGGAAGACTGCGCAGAAGAAAGGAACGGGTGCCGGCGGGGACCGCGAGTCGAGTCTGACGAGCAACTACATCCCATGTGACCATCCAGGAAGCCCGTGCGACGACAGCTGCACGTGTGTGATGGCGGAGAACGCGTGCGAAAAATTCTGCCAGTGCAGCTCGGAGTGTGAGTGGAAACGTTTTTTGTTTGTCATTCGGTTTCTTTTCCGGCGATTCCCATAAGAAAATAGCAGTGGCGTTGCCTTTCGCGAGTGTACTTGTTCATGTTACTTTTGTGTGCAGGCAAGAATCGTTTTCCCGGATGCAACTGCAAAGCGAAGTGCAACACGAACCAGTGTCCTTGCTTCAATGCGCTGCGCGAGTGCGACCCCGACCTGTGTAAAACGTGCGGCGCCAATCAGTTCGACAACTCCAAGCCCATATCCTGCCGAAACATCGCCATTCAGAGGGGACTCAAAAAGGTGCTGCTCGACTCACCTCTCTCGCGCAAGCACCGCGCTAGTTTTTCATGATATAATTTGCGCTTCGTGTGAAATGCCAACGCGAGTTTCTTTGTGTCTTCAAGTTAATTGGCATGCATCTGGACCCAATTGTCAAGAAACCGAAAAAAGGTGCGCCAGTACATGTATTCCATTTTTTCAACTGCGTTTACAGCTGCACTGACATCAGAGTCGTGATTTCAGCATCTACTGTTGGCGCCGTCAGACGTGGCGGGGTGGGGCATCTTCCTGAAAGATTCCGCAGAGAAAAACGAATTTATCTCTGAGTACTGTGGAGAGGTACGGTCCGTGACGAACACACTGTACTTTTGTTGAGAAACCCGGAATTTCGGGCGAGAAAAGGACAATGTTCTGTTCTCTCGAGCGGTGCAAATCCCGAGCTGGTCACAGCTGACAAAACCGACGGCTGAACCAAACGAAGTGATGTGGCTCTTTTTCGCGCTCAAATTCCGAAGAACTGGTCTGTGACTGAGTATCTGTGTTTGCAGGTCATTTCGCAGGGCGAGGCGGATCGACGCGGAAAGGTGTACGACCACTATCTGTGCAGCTTCCTCTTCGACCTCAACAGAGGTACGTAGCGAAGTTGGGCTTGCTCTTTTCCGCAACAGCGTCACCGAGTCTGACGTCCAGACACCACTCTTGCTCAGAGAAAATGGGGAGTCAACGCGACAGATCTGGTGTGCATTGAGCGCAGATCATCAATCAACGTATCCAGCACCGTTTTGCACAACGCTCAATTGAATTCAATTCCTTTCTTCAGAATTCGTGTGTGATGCGACGCGCAAGGGCAACAAAATCCGCTTCGCAAACCACTCGCGCTACCCGAACTGCTACGCGCGAGTCAAGCGCGTCAACGGTGATCACCGCATTGGTATTTACGCGCAACGCGCCATACAGCCGGGCGACGAGCTCTTCTTCAACTACAGGTACAATGTCATTTTGAGTGCCGGTGTAACAGGACCAGAGCATGACCAGGACCAGAGCACGACCATACCATTTGGTCATGCTGTGGTCCTGAAATTTCATCTGGGACCACACTATGACTGGTCAGAGCTCAGTCCTCAGTTGGTCATGCTGTGGTCCAGGACCACAGCATGACCAAATAGTGCAGTCGTGCTCTGGTCCTGGTCGTGCTCTGGTCCTGAGACACCGGGTGAAACCCTGGCGTCGAAGAACTTGGTGGAGTTCACTCAATACTGTATTTTCAAGTGCGCCCTTCGCTTTATTCGTGGTATTTTCTTCAACATTCTGTGATTGCAGCTACAACCAAAATCAGGCGCTCAAGTATGTCGGCATCGAGCGCGATATGGACCTCGTGCCTTGAACTGTGAAGGATGGAGTGAGGGGTCTCCAGAAGCTGGTCACATTGGCAGATCAGTCGCCACAAAATGCCAAGGATATATTTTCAAAACAAGTATTTTATTTTGCTGAGAAAAATATCGTGGAAGTCATGCAATCACAGGGGGTTTCTATTTTTACAACACGTCTGTAGTGTCTGCGCAACTGTGCGTGTTCGATTCCATACATGAAGAGAACAGAGCATGTTTAGAGGTGCCCGCGTTTTGTGGCATTTTAATTTTCAAGAGAGACACAGCCTCATTTCAAGAAGAATAAAACTTTTGAATGAAAATGTGTCATTTCGTGTTGTGATGGAGTTCCGACTCCACAATTCTGCAAATCACTCGAAAAAACGATGCACTGTGCCCTGCCGAAAAGGGCAAATCAATTATTTCGTGCAAACCACAAAAACAGGCACAAATATCCGGGAAGTGGAGCAGTTATGTGTGAAGTGATTCTTCAGCGCAAAAAGTGCTCATGCAGAGTGTGTTGGTGGAGATCTGGAGTAAATGCTGTCGTTGCCCAAAGCATTTCTCTGCGCCGGTGGTAACGCCTGTGCAGCGTGCTCGTCTCTCCACGCCGCGAGCCTGTCGGCGCTTAGCTGGGAGTGCAGAGCATCCAGCTTGGCATGAGACTTCTCCACCTCTGCATTCATCCTGTACAAAACGGACTGAAAATGACGTTCACTTTTCCGGGGTGTTGGGGCTGGAATTTGGCTCCAACACATTCGACCACACATATGCGGAAAGTTCTGAACAGCTAAAGTACAAAAGAACACAAGTCTGCGGAATGTGAGTGTGTATCTGCATGCGGCACATTGGGCAGATCTTAGCATTTTCGGTTGCAGACCTCCATATTTACGAGGGGTATCCAATTCTGCTTTCCGATGTCATGTTGAATTTCATCGCCGCGCAATCAAATTGATCGGTTCAAAGACAGCCAATTGCTTGGAAATTTGTCGAAGACTGCGCTAAAGTTAATGTTGACTCAGAAATCGGAAAGTAGAATTGGATGTGACCAGAGACAAGTGGACCAGATCTACTCAAAACTAGATCTACCTTTGACTTTCCGCGAGAGCTCTGCTGAGGAACTGCGCCGCCCTTTCGTCGTCTATTTCATCCGAACTACCGTCATTCTGCTCCACAAAATGACACATCACTGCAAACGTTGCTTTCTTCACCCAAATAGAGTCTAGTCTAGCGGACTCCAAACCAATTGACAACATCCATGAAAGGGGAGACGAAACGGCTTGACTGCCGATGACAAAAATCTTGTGAAATGTATAGCTACCTTCTGAATCTCATATTGCTCTGATATGAAGTCTTCCAGACATCGTTGACCTTCAGCGTCTCCAGAATTTCCCTGGGAAGGCTCCAAAGCGTCGTCGCGGAGGTGGTTTTGTTCCGCCATTTGTAAACAAACCTGACAACAAGCAGAGCAAGCTAGTGTGGTAGGTTTCTAAAAACATTCCAATCCCAGCTGTTCAATAATATGTGCTCCCGAACAGTTTTTTTTTGACAGAATAAATTTTATTCAAACAGTTATATTACAAGCACAAAGGGTATTCTCTGTTAATTCTTGTTCTTGGCAAATATTTAGTGAATACAAAACCGAGAAGCCTTGAATGTTTACGGTTGCCGAGATACGGCGTTGACAGTTTGCTGCAGCCGAAAGGGCGTGTGTCAATTCCCAGGGCATTGAATCATGTATGATGAAGACAACAGCTCCGAAGGGGGTGGCAAAGGATCGTACGAGATCTTTAAAGCCGAGGGAGATGTCCTGTACAAGAAAGAAGAGTTTCAAAAGGCACTCGCCAGCTACAGCACTGTGAGTAAGGGAGTTGAAAGGTGGTCAAGGAGTTGGTCAGTGGACCGACGCCCCGCTCAGGTGGCCTCAAGCTCACCTTTGAGCATTTCCTGAAACAAAACCAAAGGCCTGTCCCAACTGGCATGCTGCGACTTGGGTAGATCTGTTTACCGGACTCAAACTTTTGAGTAGACTCTAGATCTGGACTTCTAGATCTAGTCAACCGACTCGCGAAAATTTGATGGTCGCGGTGGCAGTCATCTCGGTGAAGCAAATGGCTTGAAATCCAGTGGCATTCTTGTGTGCATTTGTTCACACTTTGACCACCCCTCCCCTCCCTCCTTTGCCCCTCCCTTCCCCCTCCCCTACCTCAACCATTGCCCCTTCCACACACCCTCCACCCATGCCATTGGCCCCAACCGGGGTCATCAAAGTCTACCCCTGACCTCAGCCATCACCCCCTCCCTGCCACCTCAGCCATAAGACGTCTACCCCCCCCCATCTCAGACATAACCCCCTCCCCCTTGTGACAGCTCATGGATGACAAGCTGGCACATGATCATCAGCCGGGACATCACAAGACCTTTGTGTGTGTTTGACAAAAAGAGGTGTGAGTCCATCGCAGGATGCCTTCGCGAGTCATGTGATTTGGTCCTCTTTGTGAGAAGTCCCTTTAGGGAAGAGCACTTAGTGGTAGTGCCAAATTTTTTTTTCAGTATATATGCCAACTCGGCGAAGATGTCCCCCTTTATCCCATGTCCCGTGTCCCGTCCTGTCCTTTACATCACCCCCCCCCCCCCGAGGGGCCAATTGGTG
>JAAUXT010031124.1_pt1 | contig 11827 bp, 9 predicted proteins | sample 7278171 | NCBI WGS metagenome assembly JAAUXT01 (sample SAMN14350112, study PRJNA611818) | marine sediment metagenome | isolation source: surface marine sediment (1.8m) | place: French Polynesia: Moorea | collected 2018-08
CGGTGTGTGTGTGTGTGTGTGTGTGTGTGTGTGTGTGTGTGTGTGTGTGTGTGTGTGTGTGTGTGTGTGAGTGTGTGTGTGTGACAAACTATTTAAAAGAGAGATCAAAAATCAGACTCGCGCAATCAAAAAAAACAAAAAAAAAATTTATTGTGTGTCACAGACCCACATATATATTTGTTGCCCACAAACTGTTGGTGTTTCTGTGAGATAGTGTGTGTGTGTGTGTGTGTGTGTGTGTGTGTGTGTGTGTGTGTGTGTGTGTGTGTGTGTGTGTGTGCATGTGTGTGTGTGACAAAGTCTTTATACGTGCGATCACATCTGAGAAGCGCGCAAGCAAAGCAAACTCATTTCATTTGGTTCTTCGTTGATCTTCACGCCATCAACCTTCCGCGAGTTGTTGATCCTTTTGGGTCGCAACCTGAACTGTATCAACAGCAGTTTGGAAAATACACGCACATTTTGATCCTCAAGTCAAGTTCTGAATACAACTCAGACGAGACCACCTTTCTTGATCATAAATTTGTGTCGCCAAATCCCCAAGGGGACAACACATCTGGACGAGAAGCACTGTGTCAGCCTGTTTTCAAATCGTGATCTTCCGCAGAGCTGTGACATTTCTTCTGTCTTGCTGCCAAACGAGAAGAAAACTTCGCGCAGTCAATTTTGGCGTCCTGAGTTAAAAATAGAGTTGGACAGGAAAGAAACAAAAGGATTACTCCAAGGCACACTTTTACAGGATTCTCTGCGGTGCTTTGGGCCAAACTTTCAACACAATTCAGAGACTTTCTTGGACTGTGGCTGTTGTTGCCACGGACGAGCACGCACGTTTTGTCGAAAAAAGACCCCGGAGGAACTGGTACGGAATGTGGCAATGTTAATTCGAAACAAGTGGAATTTTCAAGTTTGTGGTCTCTATCCAGTCCGTTAAAATTCAAATTTGCAAAAGTTTATTTTGAGAGTTTAGTGACTGGCATGGATTGCGTTTTGTTTGGAGTTCGCTGAGTCTCAGCCGACAAGGTCAACTCCAGAAACTTCGGGCCCAAGTGCATTCAAACAAGAGCCCCAACTTCACGTGCAGCCGAACGAATGTGCTGTACGAGGACTGAGAAAATGTTCACTGAAGTTTTCCACGGTGATTCGAAAAGAAAAATCGAAAAATTCACGTCCTCTGTGGTATGACCATTTGCACAGTGCACGGTTTTCACGCTGCCTGCAAAAAGCAAAACGCAAATAATGGGTCGCACCTTTCAAACAGGCCTATGAAGTCCAAGTATGATCAGTCACACAGAAGACATGTAAAAGTCTTGTTTGTCGTGGGAAAGTGCACCCAGGGACGATACGCGTGCAGAAGTGTTTGGTGAAAGCATCAACTGGTCAGAATTATGAATTTCATATCATCAACATCGAAGAAATTCAAATCTTCACCAGCATATCTATCGCGTGCGCATTGTTTTTGGGAAAATGTTGGGCAAGTTTGAAATCAGCGGATTTGTGTCGTTTGTTTTTGTAATTCTCTTGATCGAGGACAAAAGGGAAATTACACTGAAACGGCTGCAACATGTCGCTTGAAACAATTCGTGGCTTGAGATCCAACGGAACGAAGCTTTTTGCAACGTTGCTGACTCGGTATCGCGCTTGATCCAGTGTTGCAAGGGCAGAAATACGAGCGACAAACTCTGCATACCTACATGCATGCTTAACACAATACCCAGAAAATAGCCCACAAGAAAAATGTAGCCTTCCGGTGTGTATATGAGAAACTGGCATTCAGAGACACAGAGGGTTGTACTTACAGGCTTGACGAACGGAAATTAAGATTGTCACGAAACGAATGTTTTGAGTGAGGGAAAGGGTCCGTACTCTGACTCCCACGACGATAAGAACTAATTGCTATGTCGCTGATGTGTCTCTTCGACAAAGTGTTTTGTCGTGAAACAATCGGGGCCCTTCAAAAAACTTTGTGGAGTTAAAATTCAATCCAAAAATGACTGATGCCCATTTCTACCACGATGCGAGCACCTACGTGAGGTTTTGTGACCGCAGAGTCGTATGGCTCAATCACATACCGGAAACTAATTTCTCGACCGATGCTCTCGGGAAGTTGTGTGATTTACCCGACACCATTTTTTGAGTGTGGGAACGGAATCACAAAAGGTTCTCAATGGATTCCCAGATCGAAAAAGAAAACCACAGTACCAGAAAAAGTTGCTTCATGAAACGTAGAAGTAATTTCAACGTCACTTGAGGAGAATCAAGGAAAAGCTTGAAAACTTCACACAAAGGTTTCGTCACGTCAACAATTGCCTTTGTATCGATGCCTACAATCTTCAGTAGTTGAAAACTTGATTGAAATTGAAACGGGTATTTTGTAATTGATCGTCAGTTTAACTTGAGAAGTGCATGAGAAAATGGATCGGAGACCTCACAGTCGCCTCAATTCATCAATGGCAAAATTCAGAAGCTAATCCTCAGACCATATCCAGATACACGTCTTAGATAGGCAACAGTAAGCAGACGTTTGCAATATCTCATTTCTGGCGCAAAACAGGGTTCGACTCCATGGACAACATTCCAGCGAAAGTTCTTCGCTGGCACAATTGACCCAGAGATCGCACGATCCTTTGAACCCCAAACTGCAGCGCGAACCGGAGTCATCCATCACCTGGGAAGCACTGCGAACAGGCTCAGCCTTGCACACTGCCAGTTGAGGCAAATTTAAACATTCAGGAACCACAATGCTTTTCAACTACAAAGGCACAATTGTGCCCCTGGGTTGTTCACTTCTGCTCAGTCATGCTCGAAACTCTTGACAATACGTCATGCAAGTAGCGAATCCCAAGTCGGAAGTTGGCAACCACGTGATGTTCAGGGACACTTAAGCCATTGACAACCTCAGGTGGTGCTTCAAAACAGCATCGGTGCTCCGCACATGCCGTACCTCCACAGACACGTGCATTCTTGGATCGATCAAAGCAGAACAGAAAGAGGCAGCTCGGTCAACGGATGAGGCGTGTCCAAACAGCGACATTGATTCTCACCTCAATGAGTTGATTGGTTGTCGTGTTTTGATAAAGATTGAGTTCTGCACTTCTTCGATCTGCGGATATATATGCTTGAACTTGCTCTGTACGGGCACTGCAGCGCGGGTGCGCAGCGCGCAGGCTGTGCACAACTTCAGAGATCTTCTCGGTTGAACCTTTTGCGCGTTGATTGGAATCGTGTTTGGACTGAGGACTGTCGGAGTTATCGCTTCACATGATTACTCCACTGCATCGTGTCGTTATTCAGGAGAATGAACTTCTACAACTGGGTAAGTACATGTTGGCTGTTGAGATTAATGAGTTGGAATCTGCACGCAAAAGATGACACGCAATTTCTGTGCGGTGTCTTTTGGAGTTTGCACACCATGTAGAGAGTTATCTCAACCACTTGTTGGCAGAAAAACGAGATCTTCTGGTGTTCCGAACAACGGTTGCTCTCTTCTGATGTTTGTCGGAAGAAGTTCGCTTGAAGCGATTTTCGGTTATCGTCAGTGCAAAAATGACGGACTGCTTGGGCAATAGGAAATCCTGACAGATCGTCAGATTTGTGGCTTGTTATGTCAGTCAGATAAGATAATTACCAAGTACTTGACAGTTTCAAAAAGTTCAACAAAGATTTACTGCGACCAAGCACATTGATCATTATCAACAAAAAGAGTACATCACTGGCAAATGTGAAGGAACTTCCAATTCCTGTCTGATGAGAATTGCAGTTCTGAAACCTTATCACATAACTCACTGTGAAAACCCCATCGGCTTTAGAAAATATTGAAAGCACAGAACTTGTTGTCGTCTTTGTTTGTTTTCGGTGTCAGAGTTTTGATAGTCACACAGATTGTGTTTCTATGACAATGATATCTCCACGTGAATCCGTGTTTCAGTTTATGTTTCTTGTCAATGGATATGTCACTTTATCAGACAGATGTGCAGTGAAACCTGCATCGCTTGTGTTGAGAGTCACCTTTGCCTGTCTGCCGAGCGACCTGAAACTATGCGTTAGATTCAAAGGTATTTGTGCCCGCTGCGCCAACTATCCATTGTTGAGCAGAGGGAGGCAGATTGGAGCGATAACTGGCAGGGTCGACGCTGGGCTGGAATGCCTCACCTGCGGGACTGACTCGGTTTGGGAAGCAAAGGATTGCTTTCGCAAAGTTGGTGAATGCAGAGGTCTTGTCTACAGAAGTCCAAATGAGGAGATTCATAAGTGACACGATTCGATTCATGCAGAAGCGATGCACCATCAGGCAACTAACTTGAAAAAAAAACAATGTAAAGGTTGGAAAGTGCATTTCTATTTTTCATGTGACCTGCCAACTTTTATGGTTATTAATTACCACTGTCAATTTAAGCAAATTTTGGAAAACAAGCAAAGGCCTGTCTCGGTATGGGAAGAACGGTTTAATTACGACTGCGAGCAGGTACTAAATAATTAACCTGTTGAAGCACCTCGCTGAATTGTGCCACATTTGCATGCAAGCTCGTTTCCATTCATACTGCTCATTAGTATTTATGATACAGTCACTGCGAATGTTCATATGTGAGGAATGTTGCCCAGTCCACCAGTGTCAACGAGCAGAACAGCACAGCATTTGGTACTGACACAGCGAGTTGTGCCTTGGAATGAAGACTCGGTACAAGGGAAACTCAGAAATTTATTGCTCACCACATATGCACCAAGAAAGTTCGTTTTGACAAGATTGGAATTAACAACTGTGAAAAGCAAACAAAATGAAGCCTGCCAGTGGAGGTAAAGGGGAGTACATGTGTGACCGAGCAGCGCTTTCAGCACAGACAGAGGTGTCAAGTGGAACAGACAAACGTTTCATTTGTCACTCTGACGCAAACATGAACACCGGGCCATCAATGTTGGAGATGGTGACAAACACGATTCCGTGCTGTACCTCTTGAACACAGTCGTCTTCAAGCAAGAGCATTTCAAAGAAATGACTGTGGCAGTGAAGCAGATTTCTCTCACAACCCGTGAAGATACTTGCAAGTACAATAGGTACCAAGAGGATATGTCATTTTCCAAATAATGACTGTTTTGCTTCACACAAACATGTTCACACTGACTGCACCAAGAGAGTGTCATGCAGCCGACTGTGAATGCTAACAAGCGCCCCTTTCTGGTTTCCTTGCAGGGTTCGAGCACAAGCAGTAGCAGCAGCAACATGAGCGACGAGGCCCTGGAGCTGCCGATCCACATCGGTGGATGTCAGAAGTGGGTGACGGGGCTCGGACGCAGAACGACGTGCGACGACATCATCTACGCGCTGATCCGCCACGAGGCGAACCCCGACGAATACGTCGACGTGACCAACTTCGCCATCTTCGAAAGCTGGCGAGGCGTGGAGCGGCCTCTCAAGGGACGCACCAAGATACTCAAGGTGTGGAAGGCCTGGGGAGCCGAGCGACATCACGTGCAGTTCTTTGTGCGCAAGTTCAGTAATCCCCTCGATGGCAGCATCGACGTGCCCGTCAAGTCCAGGAGGTCCAGAAAGTCGCACTCGCACTGTTCCAAACACCGAGACCGAGGACATCAGTCACATAACAACCACAACCACCAACCTCAATCAAAATCAAATCCCACCACACGAGACAGCAGCAGAGTGCGAGGCCGCAGGGAAGTCCGAGGTCAGGTCGAGAACACAAAGGATCCAACTGTCGTTCATCAGGAACCTCAGACTGACAATGACAAAGTCAAAGCCAAAGAATTTCAGGATCTAGTGCAATTGATCATTCACCAAGAGAAGCGGATACAAGAGCAACTGTCTCGCGTCCACGAAATGGATGTGCAAATCGAAAATTATGAGGCCAAGGTCCATTTCATGCGAGTTGCCGAGAATGGTCAGAACTATGTTCAGGAAGCCTATCTGCAAGACAAGGGCGAAGAAAGCAGCAGCAGCAACGATGATATTTTCCCCGCTGTCAAGAAGGAAGACATGGATGCCTACATGCACATCTGTGACGGAATCCTGCGCATGGAGACCAAAATCAGTGAGGAACAAAGCAAGATCGCTGACTTGTCCGTCCGCATTCAGGAGGAAAGTGTGTTGGAGCCTCCTCCGCCCATAACAACTCTGGATCACGACGACAGCGGTGACTCCGGGAACTCGAGTAACCCTGAGGAGCGGTTGATCGCTGAGGTGGAGAGAATGCGGAGAGAACTCGAGCGGTGCGTGTCACTGAGCGAGGCGCAGCATCACCAACTCAGCCTGGTGAACGCGACACTGACTGAGTGTGAGACTCAGCTGTGCAAGAAACAGGATGTCCTGGAGAGTTTGTGCGTGGAACTGAACCAATCCAAAACGATGGATCTCGCTGTTGAATCTTCAGCGCAGCAAACAGACAAAGGCGGAACACGTAAATGGGCATCCTCTTCCGATGTCACATCAGCCGCATCTAGTCGCAGTGACAGACTGAGAAGTTCGGTGAAAAGCTCACTCACTGAAAGTGGTGGACTTCAGACTGAGAGAAAAGAGCAATGGGGGAGCTGCAATTTGCCTCCCAGGACACTGTCAAGGACGGGAGATGAGGCGGTCGATAAGGCCTTCGTGGACTACTTCGTGACCAAAAGCAGCCACCCGCCGAGCTCCTGCACCACACAGTACATGTACGTGCACCAACAAAACAAACACAGCCACTTCGACGATTCAAATTCTGACACTGGTTTGAGTTCCTTACACAGCGACGATGCTCCGGCCATTCTAGAGACGTTGGTGTGAGAAGAACCGCAGATACCTCATTTTGCGCTTTAATTGGCCGTGTTCCGCTCTGTTGTATGGAAGTAGAGACTGCGGAATACATTCTCGGTCTCCTCAATGACTCGCTGTGAGACTTGCTATTCAGTTGGTGCCAATTACACAGAAAGAGTACCGTAGGCAATTGTACAGTTTCTATGATCAAACCTGCTCCAAGTGACATTCACGAGGCCACAAGCACAACTTTCATGGAAACTTAGTTGCACCACATTCAACCAGTTAAAACCATTTTGAATGTGAAACTCGTCGAACGTTCAACATGTTGAACAATTCCAGGTTCACTCATTCAAATTGAATTGCCTCTTCAGGTTCACATACATGTGTCTCTTGGTGTCCTGCAGATTTCGTCAACAACACATGTGAACCAAATACGTATATCGTTAGTATAATTTGTGGTTGATAAATATGCTTCATTTGTACGTTGTGTCACTCAAGTTTGTGTTCATGGAACTTAATTACACAGACCAGTTATTGTCACTGATCACCGGAGTGGAAGAAAGATGGTCGTAAATTAATGTGCACAAGGAAACGCACAGTTGTACATCATCTGCTTTACAACCTCTGTCCATTGGTTGCCAATTCAAAGCCCTTGAATTCAACCTCGATCAATTTATCAAACGAAAATCACGGACGACAGTTAGAAGTTGTCTTTGCGGTCAAAAGTCTACCACAAAAGGTCGAAAACAAATCAACACCCGTCGCACTCGTACGCGCAACAAAGACTTTTGCGACAACTCCTGGAAATTTGTTCAAAAGTGGTCAGGGGTTGCACGAGTGCTCGAACCAAACATTGTTCCAAACAGCCCGTGTTTAACTCACTAGTCGAGATTCAGCCGATATATTCCACAAAACCCCTGAAAATAAACCCCGCGGTGGATACAATTACGAGCCCAACGTTTGGCCCGTCAAAGCAATTCGAGGACATTTCTGCACAACCAAAGCCAGGTTAATTGGGGTTTCAATCCAGCTAATTCGCTTGATCTCGCCACTTTGCGACTTCGGTAATGGCGGAGTTGGTTACCTGGGGCGGTTGTAACTCATCCGTCCAGCCTCACGCTGAGCTTGTTTTCCGATAAAATTTCAGGCCTGGTGTTTCGAACCATGCATGGAATGCTGTGACAGCGGTGCACACGTTTGCACGAAAATTCAAGTTTTCACTTGGTAATGAGAGACGGAGGAATAAGTGCGGATGTTGTGTAACGTTCGATACAGAAGAACCCTCCACACAAAGTAACGGTCGTCGCAACTTGTGCGATGAAATTACTTTCGCCAGTTCTTTTGAAAATATGATAACAAGCTCAATTAAATTAGGTAACAAGCATGACATTGAAACATGCAAAGCGAATATCCTGTTCCAATTTCGTAACAAGAAGGCTACGCCTAAAAAGCCCCCGGTTTCACCGAGCCTTCAGCCAACATGAGACCCTTAGATTTTGGCATAATTTTGAAAACGGAAGCGGGGTCCAGTACCACTTGTGAGGTTCTGGGTAAGACCTAACCTGCACAAGGGGCCGGGGGGCTGTCAGCACCACCAGGTCAAAGGTGGGACCCAAGCTGAGCTGCCCCTGCCAACCCCCTCCCGCACATACAGAAAGACAGGCAGACAGATAGACAGACAGACAGACACACACACACACACACACACACACACACACACACACACACACACACAGAGGCAGTGACAGTGACAGTGGGCACGCCGAATACGAAAACTGTGGGCTTAAGAACTTTCAAAGTCTGGCTTTTGAAGCACGCACAGTGGGGTTGCCTTTGATATTTCAACTCATCGAATCGCAACTTTATTCCAAAAATCAAGAAACTGCAATGCACCGTCGTTTTTTCGACCTGTTTCGTGTAGAACTGCTTGCGAAAATGTGTTTAAGAATGCAACCTCATTCAAAGGAGAGGTTTAAATGACAGTAAAATGTAGACCACTTCACAAATAGCCAGTGTGTGTTTCATGCTACGTCAGATCTGCAGTATGTTTCTGCCATGAAGTGGCATGAATGCCGATATCGCCTGAAACTGCTTATCAACGTTTTTAAAACTCGATACAGCCAGCAGCTAAATGAGCCAGCCATTCAAAAGTCCACTCAAGACACTTTCTTTGCAGCGATCAATGTCAAGTGGACTTTTTACAATCAAGATGTGCCAGTCACAATTTGAAAAACATCAACTAAAATTCAGCGGCACGAAAAAGCGGGTTCAAGAGAGTGAACATGTACGAGACGGAAGAGCGAGATATTCTAAGTTTCTCGTCACTCGACCCCGGGATCCATGTCTGGCGCCCCACAGCGATGGGTGTGAGTCAGTCAAAGAAAAATGACTCAGAAGAATCTTTGCCAAATACAACCCAACAACCTTGACGACTTCTGAGCAAGACAAATGCCTTTCGATCGCCTCCGATGCGCAGACCAGGCAGACAGAAACCCAGATATATTTTCAGGTTTCTATCTTCATATCATGACCCAAAGAAAACCACGAAACTAAACAAGAGACAGGAAAAAGAAACACTGGTCACATACATTCTCTATCATTACTTTGCCGATTCGTTTGGTTTGTGTCCAGAATGGATGAAAACGTGACACCAACGACAACAACCAAGGAACTTGATGGCAACCTTCAAATAACGAACACACATCAACAGTAAGATTTTATGGTACTCCTCTGAGCCGTCAAAGTTTGACTTTTGGTCTTCAAAAGAACATAAAGAACAGCGCACCACATCACAACCAAGGCATGTGGCACACCACACGTCCTGGTGCTTGGCCATGCAAAGCTTCAGGTTGTCAAGAAAGTCCAGGGGTTGAGCATAGTGGAGCCTGCAGCGCTGCACGAGTCCCTTCGCTTCAGGCACCGAGGGGAGAGCTGATGTCTCGGCTTGAGTCACCATGGGAAACGTTCTCCCCAAACATGGGCACCTGGTTGATAAATTAATTCCTGATCCTTGTCTCACGGTTCGAGTGAGCCCCACAAGGAATCACTGAGAATCAGTACTTCGTAAATTCAAGACACCACGGCGCTTGTTGCAGCATAACAATGGGGACACCTATATTGCGAGGGGTATGTTTGTTTTTGGCAAGGAAGGTGCTGTGCCCAGAATGGCGGCACTGACATGGTTTATGGACGTGTGCAGCGATGAGTCCGACATTTCTGGGGTACCATCAAAGTGAGTACTATTTGCCCAACTGGCGTGAGTGTCTGCAAGGCTTGTCGTGTTCCAATGCAATTGTCAAGACCCAGAGACCTGCTGTGACCCCAGACAATTTGAAAGTCCGTCCACCCTGTAATAAGAGAAAGTTGCAGCGCAAGATTGCCTTCCTTTGCTCAAGCAATATGCCATTTGTTAACTGGCGACACACAAGAAACGAGATCTTCACAGTTGCCAGAAATTACAACTCCTAATACGCTGCGTTTAGACGTATTATCTGATCGTTATTAATATTGGTTTCTCCTCACAGAATACTTTAGATGTCTGTTTCATATTTTATGAGTCCATTTGAAGCCAACAGCTGGCAATTATAAAATTCCGAAGATGGGCAAAGCATTTTATTTGGGCATATGCACGTCACATAAAGCCGGTTATTTGCTCTCCCTGCAAGTAATAATATCCCTAGTGGGCGGCCGGAGTCCCAGTGCAGCGTCCAAAAGGTCAGTCTCAAATTTTAGGCTTCTTTGCTCATCCTGGAATGCATGCATGATTTTTGAAACCCGTCTTGCAAAGAATTGTGTCAAACAAAAGGTTTGTGCTGCGTATGATGGATCTGTCATTGTTCTGAACCAGACCGCGGAGGCTGCCAACAGGCCTCAAGCTTGGTTCATGAACCAACGAGGAGGTCACCAGTGAAACCTGGTGAAAAACAGCAACGCTTCCTCACCTGTATGGGCACATGCTCGTGCGAAACCTGCACCCAACAAATATGCTGCGTTGAAGACGTGTCATTTTTGGACGAGACCACACAAAAACGAGGACTTCATTCGTTCAACTTCAAAACGTTTTTCTTCTGTCCTGCAGGTTTGCCCGGTCGATGTTCTGCTTCAGGACGGAAGCCCAAGTGGTCATGCTATGAAAAGCTCCACCCATATCACTGATCTCCACCCAAAACGCCTTGGACCAAGTTGCTCAATTTGATATACCAAACGGAAACTACGCATTTTCATGATGTGCACAGGTCATGACAGTAAAAATTTTAATGGAAAACATTTACATATGGCAAGGGAGCATATCAGGATAGCTTCAACAAAGTCCTTGGATTCTTTGCTCCTCTTGCCAAATGTTTACCCACTGAAGCTTTCTATGTCGGACTGACTTGAAAAGAGCCAATTTGACATCAGGAAAGAAGTTTTAGAATCAGGGTACTTTCTTCCGTCCATGCAAGAAAGTTACAACACTATTTGAAGTTTATAGCGTGCAAGTATCAACAAAGCTTCCTCCAGAGAAACCCAAGGCTGGAGAAATCGCGCTCTGTGCTCATCTTGATCGTGTATGCCAAACATATTTCTGGAGAAGTTCCGCCATCTTGCTGGGATCAAATGTTTGGTTCGAAAGCCACCAGGCAAACGATGTCCTCCTGCAATACACGTTCACATGTCCCTTCGCTCTGGCTTTGTTCTGCAGCAAGACTGTTCATTTTGCCAAAGCAACATCGAAGATCTAAGGCCGAGACAGCACGTGAGATGACAGGGTTCTCACACTGCACAAAAATGGTTCCTGTGAAATCACACAATGACTTTTCGTGACCTTTGGTCGAGAAAGGAGTTGTGTGATTGAACAGGAACCTTTTTGTGGGGTGAGAACCCATTTCTACCACAATGCGAGCTCGTACGACTTGTGGAGAGCACAGTAATCGATTCGAATCGATCAGATCTCCGAGCCTGCCACAATTTTTGCATGAAAAACGATGAAATAATGTTGTGTGCGGGTCGGGTCCCGGTGGTTCCCGTCCACACAACCGCCGCCGTGTGCGGCACCGCGGTGAGAAGCAGCCTCGGCTCGGCCGGACTGCCGCAGTGGAGTAAAAC
>JAAUXT010085337.1_pt1 | contig 11827 bp, 11 predicted proteins | sample 7278171 | NCBI WGS metagenome assembly JAAUXT01 (sample SAMN14350112, study PRJNA611818) | marine sediment metagenome | isolation source: surface marine sediment (1.8m) | place: French Polynesia: Moorea | collected 2018-08
GTGAAAGGATGAAAAACTCACAAACACCCCGACGAGTCAGAACCCCGACACCCTCCGGCGAACCCTGCCACCTCCCCCAACAATTGAAAATTGACTTCTGTATTTTTGCACCACAGTTGTATAAAAAGTTATTTCCTGTTTGGAAGTTCAAGTGGTGCCCTTGATTACCCAAGAAATAAATTGTACCCCTCCCGCTCACATATTTTGAGAACCCGAGGGTTGCCAGCCAGCCGAGACCGAGCTCAGGCCCCTTCTGGCCCGACCCTGGATCAGCTCCCCTGGATCAGCCCCGGATTTGGGAGTGTTTGATGGCGAAGCCACGCGGCAGCTGGCGGGAGTGATATCACCACCCACCCGCACCCACGCGCACTGATATCTGCTCCTGCGACGCAGATGCGTCGACACTAAAAACCAGCGAAATCCCGTAATCGAATGGACGCAGAGAGAATGAAGCCCTCGCATTGCAGTCCGACAACAGGCCTTGGGCGGATCCTGCAGGTCCAGGGCCCAAGGGCCGCGGACCCCGAAAGAGTATTTCGCTGTCATGCGCAGAAATGACAGGTAATTTTCCAGTTGTGTGACCGGGTCCCCGTGGGGTCTTCCATCAAGGGTCAGGTGCAGGCAACTCATTGGAGGAACTCTTCAAAACTTTCACAAAAGTGAAGAAGTGGTCAATTTAAACCTGACACAAGTTGAAGAGTCTTGACCTTGTTGGCGGTAAGCGGGACTCAGCCACTGGGCTGTCCAGAATCCGTCTCAAGACCTGGATCCGCTGGTTGTATCCAATCCACAGACGTCTCGATGCAGGGCTTGTTTCCTTGTGTGGACGCAGGACATGCGGCCTCCCTGCAGAACCAACGAGAGGGAGTCAACGTTGACCCTGGATCCTCCGCATTGTCATCCGGTGTGACCCGGACCTGAGTCACGTGGAGTAATTGAGGAGCCAATCAGCGGACGCGCTGACCTTTCCCGACGTCGCGTCCCGAGCGCTGATTGGAGCGATTCGGCCAAATGTGACGCAGACGCCATTTGTGGGCGACGCGCAATTACCTTCGTCCGAGCTGATCCATTTTGTTGCCATTTATGGGTTTCCGCTCGAAATTTGCTTGTCATAATGAGCGCGTCAGAATATCAGGGGAATTTTGACATGTGCAGGCACTTTGTTACAATGATCACAATGCGCAGCAGACGTTTGTGTGTGTGTGTGTGTGTGTGTGTGTGTGTGTGTGTGTGTGTGTGTTTGTGTGTGTGTGTGTGCGTGTGTCTGTTTGTGTGAGTCAAGCGGTTTTCACGTTGGTTGCCGTCAGCGTCAACTTCGCCCTGTGACTTGTGGTTCGCGTGTGTGAGCGCCCCTACACCCAATCCACTGACGAGGGGTTCGGAGACAGACCAGGTCGGAAACTGGTGGGGGACGACCCTGGGTCTCACCCAACCACCTTTGAGCCTCAAAGTTCCTTTTTTCATTCAAACCTGAAGTCGCCCCCGCCCCTTCGGAATCGGCTCCTCACACGAGTGCGCAGTTCCAGCGCAGTTCGGTGAACACACCAGAAATTCCGCAACGCTGGAAAAAAGTGACGCAAAATTTGGTTCTGTTTCCCAGTAAAAGTCACTGCACAAGTGAACCCAAACTGGTATGAACACACACAAATATCCCCTTCAGGTTAGTATCGTCGGACAGTCGTTCTGTTTCTGTTTCTGCGTCAAACCCTGGACTTTTTCTTTTCCACTTGTGGATCCAGGATATCAAGCTGAGTTTTGATCAAACACAGATTGATCATCATCTCTCAGGTCCAATCCTGAATCCATTCCTGAGGTCCTTGGATTCAAAGTTGAGGTCGGTAGATCTGCCCTGAGGTCCCTGGATCTGCCCTGCGCCCCGGATCTGCCCCTGCAAGTCTCTGCAAGGTTCGTTAGCAAGACAAAAGACAACTCCGAATGTGCTCCTCAGTGCGCAACGTCCTCAATTGCCGGCTGAGTAGTTCACCTCTTACGCTCTGCATCTGCGCTTTCTTCCCTTACAAATCCATTCAGACAAGTCCGTTACCACAGGAGCGCTTCGCCCGGGCGGGGATTACGCAACAAACTGCGGGCGCAAACACGACAGCTGTTGCCATGGGGATCCAGACTCGCGTTGCCACGGGGATCCAGACTTGTGTTGCTATGGGCAATGGGGAACGACAACACTGATGCCCTGTTTTTAGACTTCACTCTGAATGCGTCGTGCGTTGTGCCCTTGCACGCGCAGGTCCATCAGCCATGCGTCGTCCACACCAAGCGTGTTTTATTCCTTTTGGGGTCCACTTGGACCCGACATAAAGAAGTCATTGCTTTGACGTGAGACAGACACATTTTTCAGCCTCCAGCTCTGGCTGTTGAAATTCCAAACGTGTCGCCGCCTGGATGTTTGTGACCCTGCCCGGACCACAGTGACGTGTAATCGCACTCCGCAGCAGGCGTCACCCTGGACGCGTCACGCGCCGCGTCAATTTCAATGCTCAATGAAGACTGGTTCGACTTGGCACCAGAGTGTTCATTGACTCAATCAACCAAGTTGCTGTGCCCCTCAAAATCCCGTTTTTGCGAGAGGAGGGGTGGTGAGGCTTGCACAAACGCTTTCTTCAACCCACCGTGAAGCAGGGGCGAACCTTGGGGAACTGTTGGGACACGGACCCCCTTGGCACTAAAAAAACTTTTTTTTACCTCTTCCTTTTTCTGCACAAACCGCAGCTGAAAGCATGACAGGTGACGTCGCCTTTCTCTGAGAGGTCGCCGTCCGTTGACCAAATCAGAGGTCCACCCCGAAAAAAAGTTGAATTCTGGCGCATGGCGGTTCCAGCGTGAAAGAGCTTTGCGGCCCAGTCCACTTGCCTTTGCAGGCCATGACTGTTCGTCGTGTCGTGTTCGTCGGGTGGAAAGCGTTGCTGAGAGGAACACGGTCTCAGGGAGTCCCCGGCCTCGTACATACATCAGCCTCGGGGACGGCTGTCTCAGACAGCGCCGTCCCTGCAGCGCTGTCCCTGACACGCCATCCCTGCAGCACAGCTCTGGCAGCGCTAACCCGGCAGAAATGTCCTGTGACGCAACCCTGCAGTACCGTCCCTGCAACAATGTCCTGCAGCACCATCAGTGCAGCAACGTGCAGCCTCACCCTACAGTACACGGTACTCACGTATGTGTGTGTATGTGTGTTGGTGTGTGTATGTGTGTTGGCGTGTGTGTTGGTGTGTCGGCGGGTGTGTGTGACTGCAGGTGTGGTTCCCAATCGCCTGTTGTTCACCCGGAGTAGAACACACAACGGAGATGACTGCGCAACCAGGAAGGCTGGGCACACACCAATATAGGTGGACGTTCTTTCACACTCACGCACGAACACTAACACCAAGGGAGGCTCTGTGTTTCAATCCACAAGACAGCGACCCCACAGGAAGGGGGACGATCCCAAACTTTAGTGGGGCTCAGGGGAGGGTCCCCAAGGATTCAGTGGGTTTGTCGCTGCTGTGCTATTTTGTCGTGCACACACAACGAAAAACACTCATCCCACCAATACACAGTGTCTGTTGTGTATTGTGTGTGCGCTCCCCCCCCCCTCTCTCTCTCTCTCTCTCTCTCTCTCTCTCTCTCTCTCTCGTTTACCTTCCCTCTCTCTCAATCTCTGGACACTCACACACGGACGCCATGCACACGCACACACAACACTACTCCCACGGTTTTCACTGGTCATTCACTCGTTTCCAGCTTATCCACCGCGTTTCCTGGGAACCAACGTGGCCGCGTCACCGAGGCAACGGACTCGCTCGCGACCCCACGGCGCTCACTGTGATTTGCAGAGTTTTGATTGGTTTGATATGAGCATCACATACGATGCGGCAACAGGAGCTGCGGGGAGTTGAAACCATCCGCCAATCACAAGACACTCTGAGAAACACGGCCAGCCAAGCGCGTAAACATTTTCATGACCTTTCTGGAAGGGCCTGATCCCCGCCTTTTCAGGACCTTGTGTGTTTGCCCTGGAATTCTGTCGTGGGCCCAAGTGGCCAAAGTGGGATCTGCAGCCAGAATTCTTTGTCCATATCCCTGATTCTGGATCTCCAACCCACCTGGTTCCCAAATTTGGAACCCCTGATTCTGGATCCCTTCCTTGTGTACCTAAATTTGGAGCCGCCACTTGTGGATCCCTTGCTCTGGATCCTTGACCCTGAAGCGAATTTCACACAGGAGGCGCGTCAACGTCAAAAGGGACGCGTCAGCGTCAGAAAAAAAGTTGATGTGCCTCCTGTGTGAAAACCCCTTGAATTCCTGATCCTGACCGCAGACCTTCAACCCTGGATTCCGACGCTGGATCCGCTCGCTGCAAAAAGAAGACTGGCACTGGACGGGGGAGCTTCGTCCGCTGAGTGGTCCGCTGATCCGCCTTCGCTCCCCGCGACGCGTGGCAGACAGAGCGAATCCACCCTCATCCTCCTGTCCTGCGTCCTTCCGGCAGGGCTTACACCCGCCATGGGTGGCGTCTATCAGTGGGTGCCGAGAACATTGACAACGCACACAGACTTATGTGTTGGGGACGCCACGCATGGCAAACGCCAAGCCCAGTCAGCCACGCAGCGGCATAAGCACGAAGCGACGCAACGTCACGACGTCATGTACCTTGAGCGACCAAACGCTGCGTCCACTCATCGACGTGTTGCCAAGTGCACTCAGTGGCGTAACGCCTCTGGACTGAAACAGGAAGGTGTACCTCATACACGGAGCCCTTTGACTCAATTCTTGTGACACGAGCTTGCGAGGCCTTTGACAGGCGAATTGTGTGCTCGCACCTCAAAATTCTGCACGGCGTTCTCGCTGCAATCAATGGTGACAAGCGTCTCAGCGAGCCTGATGTCCTGTTTCAGTCGCACCACACACACAGTGGGTGATCCAGAGGCGGATTCCCCTGACTCCGCGATCCCCCCTCCCCCACAAACATTTTCCTCAGGCACAATTTCTCTGCTGCTTGGTTTTTCTAAGTTGGGATGCGCCTCCAGTGGAGTCGCGCCTCTCCTCTCCATGCAGACTCTGGATCCGATCAGCGCTGTGAACCCTCGTCCACAACACGATTCTTCCCGACGTGTGTGACTGACCATTCGCAACACGGCAATTGCATCAATTGTGCAAATGGGCGACGGTCGCCTGGCGTTGGCGTTGCTAATGGTTTCGACTTTTGTCTGTTGAGTGGAACGCCTGTGTGCGGAATGTCTGATGACTCAGAGACACAAGGAAAGAATCCCGAAAAGCTGTCAACAACGGATTCACCAATACTCTTGTGCTTTTTATTGCTCTTTGTCTTCGCCATCGTCAACAAGAAATCAGCCGTGCGGACAGAACCGCAGGTAGGCCGGGGGGTAGGACCTGACTCACGTGGGCCCCACCCAGGGGAGGGTGGACCAGCACCAAAACAGGGCGGTTCTAGCGAGGCCCCCAACTTGTTGGAGTACAGTGGGACCCGCCTGTCAGGGAGTGCCTCCAGTGACTGCCGGTGCACAACACAGGTTCGCGCCAAAGAATGCGCCTGTGCGTACGAGCTGGAATATGACACCGACAGAGGTCAGTTTCAGGCGAGCGACGTCTCCTGCAGAGACACCAGTTTCCGTCGCCGACACGAGCGAGACCGTCTGGGGGATTCGCTCCACACGAACCGACGAGCAAAAGTTGGTCTTTTTCAAGCTCAACTTTCACTGAACCCGCTGATATTTCAGCTTGCCGCGCTGTGGCCAATGCGCATGCTGTTGCGTGCAAGGAATCACGTTTTGCATGAACTTAACTTCGAGGGGGGAACCACGAGGCCCGACGTTCTCCCATGGTCCTGGAAGCATTTACCGCCAAATCCGTTTCTACCAGATGCGAAATGTTTTGCTTTTGCACGTCATATCATTCACAGTTGAACACGAATCCGCCCCTGGACTGGAGCCCTGATGCCCCTGGCCGTGACTTGACCCTGGATCCGCCCTCGGAGCCTGGTGCCCCTGGCTGTACCTCGGGTCCCCGAGATTCAATTAGAGATTTCTGTGTCACAGAGTCAGGGTCCCGCCCCGCGCTCCCTCCACCCTCTCCAATTCCCTTTCAATTCTCAAGGTTCCAAACTTCTATCCACCAATTCAATTTGCAGCTGCACAAAGACAGTCGCAATCTTCTCGCCCCTCGCGGTGAAGCAGCCCTGTTTCAGCCTCGTGCTGTAGAGATCGTCTATTTCCGTTTCATTTTCAGTCTCCTGTGGAGTTCTTTCATTTTCCCTGTTTTCGAGGCTTTTGGGCAAAAATTTCATTCACTTTCGCAAAGGGCATTTTCTCAGACAGACAGGGAGACCAAGTCTCCAGCCAATTGAAAGGATCCACGCCTGGATTCAGACCAGGTTCACACACAGGATCACACAATGCCTTCCTGTGATTGGGAACAAACAAACGGTCTGAACCACATCGGATGGGTCAAAAAGAAGTGTGTGTAACGTGTGGTAGAGGGGCGTATCAAAGCACAGATCTCGTCCCGGAAGGGGAATGAGCACACACCCCACCACATATCAACAAATATTGACCTGGGGGTGGAGGGCCGGGGGCGTGGCTCTCTGATCCCGCCCACACACCCACAACACGCGCTGTTTCACTGTCCCTGTGGTTTAGTCATGTCTCATATGCAGGTGAAGACACAACAGTGGTGACAACATACGTAGATCCCTGCGTTGGCAAAATGTGGTGAGTTTCGACAGACAAAGCAGTGCTTGCTTTCAAGAGCCTGCGCAAACATTCTCAAATGTCAACGAAATCCCACGGAGTTTGATCCCTGGTAATGAAGGAAAAGTTTTAATGGGTTTTGTAATGTGATGGAAGTCTCAGGAAAAGCCCGTTTTTTCTTGCTCACAGAACAACAGAAACCGAGCTCTTTACGAGGCGGGGGTTTTCCTCGTTCGTGCAACGACAAAACCAATCAAAGCGCAACACTTGAATTTCGATGCATTTTCATTGAGAAAATATCAGTTTGAATTTATGTCATCAGATTGGACGCAGTAGCACCAGAAGTGCAGGCAGATTGATTCATGAACGGGAGATGAAGGGCTTCAAGGGTTTCTCGCGACAAGTATGAAACACGCGAACCAAAATTGGGTCTTTGTCAACAACATGTCACAGCCCTTGAGGTGCCCAGCCGCCTTCCTGGGGCTTCACTCCCAAACACTGAGGTTAGAGGCAGATCCAGGACCTGGCAAAGAGAAGTGACACCCTTGGGACTCCAGACTACAGAAAAATGTGTGTAAAATTGTAAAACCAATGAACACTAGCAGGGCAAAATTTGCTTCCCAGGGGGCTATCCTGAGGATCTCCCACCACCACATCCCGCCATCCTGGATCCGAGGGGTTTTACTCCTCAAGGTGCAATCACTGACGTTTGCATGGGGACACAGATATGTGCGACATTGTTCAAAAAGGCAGATATTTCGACTCCTGGAAGCCACCGAGACACGTGTCCGTGTGTTCTCCCTCCCTCACGGACAAGAAGTTACGTTGCTTGGCCAATTTTTATGTCTGCCCATTCAGTTGGCACCGGACGTTTGATGGTGCAACTCCCTCGGTTTGGCCCTGTTACAGGCTGAAGCGTCCCGAGCGCGTCCCTCCGACGCCCCATCCATCAGCCCGGGATGGATCGCTGCTCCCGGCGCTGCCTTCTCCAGCCCGGGCTCATCTAACGCTCAGCAGCGGCCATTGTCTTGAACAAATCTCTAGCGGGCCCAGGGGGCGTCCCGGGTCCCCAAATCCCCCTTTTGCCACTCAAATTTTGCACCACATGTTCATTTTCCACGCAAGGTTGAATTTGAAAACCTCATATTTGACTGCAAAATTAATGTGCCCACCCCCGGAAGTTTGAGTGACTCGATCCTTGATCCGCCACAGCAAATTACAGCCCCAGCTGAACGAAGGATGCGCCGGTCGATCCCCCCCTGACTTCGCACCTCCCGTGCCCTCAGGGGTCTACTCCACTCCCACGTCTTCATTGGTCGGATTTACGGGAAAGGTTCTCTGGGCCAGGGCCTGCGCAGGATGATGCGCCGTGCGCTGCGTCTCTCCAGATCAGTGGCACAGATTATCAAATTACATAAATGACCGCATTGTGTTTTGATCCTTGGTTTTCTCCACCGCCGACACGGCCATCAGGGTGCGTTGGCGGAGACCGGACAGAGCTGAAGCTCCCCCTGAAAAACGCACCTGACAGGGGTGCAGACACACTGAAGGGCTGTCGCATCGTGCTGTTGTGTCGTACTGTTGCATCGCCCAATTGAGTTTGTGTGGGGGCTGCTGTTGCATCTTCTGACCACTCTGGGAGTGGTTTGGGTGACACAAAAGCAGTCCAATGCAAACACAATGCAGCGACGCAATAGTCACGTCGATGGTTGCGTGTAACAGGGGGTCTGTAGTATCGCACACCAAGAGCACGTTCATGGTGAAAAACTTGGAGAATCGCGACCCCCGATGAAGCTGCCATCGCGACGGAAGCTGCAGAACCCGCCTCTTCACGGCGCTCTGACGGACAAGTTTCCCTCACAGCGCTACTCCGGTCGTGCTCCCAACCTCCTAGCGTGTCTCAGAGCGGATCCCTCCAGCGAACACACTTCGGTTTCTCAGAGCGGACACAGCGTCTCAGGACTCCAACGTCTCGCAGCAGACCCAGACGTCCGTTTCTCAGGACGGACCCCAGCCACCAGCGTGTTACGCGTCGGATCCAGATTCCACGGTTCTCAGCACCTCCACTGATCAGCAGCACAGATTGCGACATCGCAGTGTCTCAACTCTGGTCTCTCTCACAGCAGATCCAGACCCTTGCAGGTTCATCTCAGTGAGACTCACGGACCCACAGACGGACCAACGGACTCAGCGTCGTCCCTCACAGTGACGCAAACTCTCCCTCTCAGGACCAGCATCACAGACTGCGACGACCGTTGTATCATCTCCCCAGGACTGCGCTAGACTCCAGCATTGTCTGCTCTGACAACAACAGTGGCATCAGATTCCAACCAGTCTTCGAATCAGGACCAGCGACGTCGCACCAACACAGCTTTAACTTTCCCTGCTCCGCAGCACCTGAATCTGGACTCTGTCTGCCCACACACTGACACACAGGCCCATACTGGACTTGAACTTCAACCACCAAGATCTTCTCTTTGATTCATTCAAAAGTAGAACCACAGGTTTCACCAGCAGCGGAAAAAACTCAGCACGTTTCTCTGGACCCGATCTGGTGCACACGCTGGACCCACGGACCGAATCACTTTCCACAGAGTCCTGCACACAGAGGGAGTCTCGATTTCAGAGGAGCCGAATTTGAACGCAAAACAAAATCAGCGGCTTGACGATCGTACCCAGATTCTACTCATCAAAAGGAATTAAACATCCACTGCTGTAACTGCTATCGGCGCGAATCAAGGTGGGTCTGCATTTAGATTGGAATTTTATTGAAATGTGTTGCGAGATGCAGGTACGAGTATCTGTTGATCGTGCGAGACAAAACCACCATTGTGGTGCGGCTGGTGTGACTGCTACACAAAGCGAGCTTCGGACATCCATCGTGACGAAAACAACTTGGGTTGCGCGGTCCATTGGGAGCGTTCGTATCGTTTCCAGGTTGCAGTCACAACGCATCAAGCCAGCCTGGAACTTGAGTGCAGCCTTTTGACATGCACACACAAGTAACGCAAACACACTTTCTGTATTTCTGCAGGGAGATTTGTTCCCGTCAAAGGTTTTGTTGTCTGTTGACTGAAATACTTGCAAGTTGATGCGTTCAGCTCAAGCAGTGCACCAGCTGATGAAAATTGGCCCCGCTGTACAGGGAAGAGTCCCGCACGATACCGCAGCGGGCAGTGTGTCCTTCGCCTCAAACTGGCGACGGGAACATGGACGCGACGCACGACGCACCTACTGTGAACCCCGTTTCAGGATTCCCTTGCCAAGTTATTCTGTGTCTGCAATGGAATCTGGGTTCTTCGGGAGGAGTCAGATCTCCCGGCCCGAGTGCGGGATATACTGGTGTCTAATTGGACACAGGAATCTGCAGGAAGAAACCAGAGGCAAATCCAGGGACCATGGGACCCAGGATACCCCCCACGACCCCCCGAATCGAGTAATTCACACAGACACAGACGCTTTGTCTCCCAGTGTCTGAATCGGCCCCTGTTGACTCACACATGGGGAATCTCTGGTGGATCTGAGAGTGACGTCACGGGCCTGAACTCTTACATCGGGCCCAACAGGTTTGAAACCCCGTCACCCGAAAAGAAACTTTTGTCTGCAGAGCGGGCGATTCTCGACCCCTCGTGCAACCCAGAGACGCAGTGACGTCAATTTTGCCTTGAAAAGACTCAGAGTTGCGGGGGCGTCCTTGGAAGCGTGACTAGGCAACACCGCCTCCCTCTCACCACCAGATGGCCCCTCCATCGAGCGAAGATGAGCATTCCTTCTCCTGCCCCACAATCCGCGCCTGCCTGAGGCCCGCTCTCTCCAAGTTGCAAACATCAAGAAAGACAGTGGATACTGGAGGGAACCCGCGCTAACTAACTCAATTAGACTCGCCTTGAAGTTTCGAGTCGTGATCGGCTCGCGGGGGACGGACTCGTGTTCCCGCGCGGTAAGGGGACCCTCTCGCGGGAAGTGAGCGATAATTAAATCAAGACGCGCGTTGGGCGCGTCACGCGCTGCGCCCCTCCACAAAAGTTCTCAAGAGAGGGTTCCGGTACCAGCGAATGCAACACGCAGGACATTGACCGGACAGTGCGTGAATACTCTTGTTTCATCGCTGGGAAATCTTGCCATTGGTACTTTGTGAACAACGAAGAAGTTAGGGTTCACCGCCGCGGGCAGTGGGGCGACCGTGAGTTCGGGTCACGCCGTGGTCGACGAGTCATCTATGCACATTTCAAGGCCGGGATGAGTACAAAGATGTGAGTTTGACCTTGAGAGCATTAGCTTGAGAGGACAAACGAGTGTGTTTGTAAAAATCCCGGTTTTAAGTGCGCAGATGACAAGTTGACCACGGAGTGAACCGGACGACCGGGTCGATCCACCGCCCACATTGTTGAAGTCACGTCTACCCCTCCGGGTGGTAGTTGCAACACGTGCGCAAATGTTTCTTAAGCATGTCTAACCTTTGTTTACACGACCAGCTGTGTCAGGATGTGCGTGTTTTTACTCAATTCTTGGAATCGCTCGAGAAGTGGGTCGTGTACAGTGGCGTGATCGGCGGTGCATGACGACTGCTTCATTTTGGCTCTGGTTATTATTGTGCTAACATTGTGCTAACATGATAATTTGCTCGGTTTTCTTAGAAATTTTTGAATGACTTTGTTCCAAAATAATTTTGTTTGAACTAAAACAGTCATGAGTTCGTCCACTGGAGGTGGTTTTTTCGTTGAAATTGATTCCTCAGATGATGAACAAATCAACATCACCGGCATCAGCCATGATTCAACTTTGCACCACATTTCGTTCGATCCAGAAAATGAGTGAGTATCCCTGTTTTATTGCAACATCCTCCATTAATTTGTGTTGGAATAATTTAAAAACATGTCAGTGCAACTTTTGGCTGAATTATTTTTGAGATATCTGTCACTCAAAACAAATTTACGCATGTTTTCCAGTGGGGCCCCGACATCGATGCAGACGCTCGTTGACACACAGATGACGACCGCGAATTTTCAGCTGAGCAACTCCACAATGCTGTCTCAAGTCAACTCCGAAGATTCTCAAGACTGTGCTGATGACAATGGCAGTGAAGTGAACACTCAGGAGGACTTGTCGCGAGTTTTCAAAGAGTA
>JAAUXT010122028.1_pt1 | contig 11826 bp, 12 predicted proteins | sample 7278171 | NCBI WGS metagenome assembly JAAUXT01 (sample SAMN14350112, study PRJNA611818) | marine sediment metagenome | isolation source: surface marine sediment (1.8m) | place: French Polynesia: Moorea | collected 2018-08
CCCACACTTCCAAATTTGACCTTTTTGACCTCAGAAACCCCAAAATTCAAATTTGACAAATTCCTTCCTTGTGCATTATCCCCAACCCAAAATGAACCAAAAGAGCCCTGAAGATCCTAAATCAATCCTCATCTTGACCATGAAACTGCTGTACACATACTTTTGGAAGAGGCTGCCTATAGGTGCTTTGATTTGGCTCGCACTGATTTGGCTCATTTGAGCCCAAATCATGCAACCCACCTCAAATCACCTAAAAACAACTTCTACATGAGATAGAAAGATGATCTTTACACCAAAACAAAGGTCTTTTCAAGAGCTTTCCAATGATATAAGTATCATCTCTGTGACCCTTAATTTTACTGAGTTGTGGGTGGGAGTGGTTGGCCACTGGAGCAAACACCTGATTTGCTCCAGTGGCTGACCACCCCTGAAAAAAGCAACTTCTAGAAGAGACAGGAAGATGATCGTTACACCATTGGAAAGATCTTTTCAAGAGCTTTCCAATGATATAAGTATCATCTCTGTAGCTCTTCTGGTTGCTGAGCAAAGGAGCAAAATGTGTGTGCAGAGACTGCAGAGACCGCAGTTGGTGATCGGCCACTGGATCATTGCTCTACAAGGAAGCTACACTGAATGATGAGCAGGAGCATAAACCCCTCTGAAAAATAAACTTTGGAGCCAACTTGGTTTGCACTGAAAGTTCCTCCAAATAATGTCTGAAAAGTGTACATATCCGACGGGAAATACATAGCATGGGAGTAAATCAAAAAGTTAATCTATCTTCCAAGTGGTAGATACACTCTGCGTTCTATGCTGGCCAGAACAAAACACTGTTGTGGCTGGAACTGTTGTTAAATTGGTTTGTCCTTGGGTGGCAATGACTTGGCCTTGGGAGTGGCAAAAGTCTTAGTTTTGCCTGGTGTTGCAGTTGTGGCTGGTTCTGCTGCTGGTGGCATGGTAGTGACTGGCAGAGTTCCTGGACCTGGTGATCAGTGACTGGAGTTGCAGCTTTCTGTTGTGGTATTATCATGCATCTTGGGCCAACAAACACGCCTCTTGAATTGTTGGCCATCATGCAGCCTGTTGAGCCTGTCTCTTTGGTCTGCTGAGGATGATGACAGTTTCCGTTCTTGATGGGTCCAACAAGGATGGTGAGTTATCTTGGGGGAAAAAAACAGTTGTGGGGTTGAATGTTCTCTGGAAGATCTTGCATTCCTTCAGGCCAACTGGTTCTGATGCAGACCATAAGTTTATGCGCTTCCTTCTGTGAAGTTTAAAGATCAGTTGCAAAAGTTTTATAATTTGTGGAACAGTTATGTCTGGCCTGGGAATTGCTTTGTCAGAGCCTGAGGTCAACCTTGTTAAGGCACAGCAACATGTTCTGTAGTAATGCAGGAGAATAGCAGGGAAGAGTTTTCTTGTCGCAGCAAAAGATCAAAGACCGAACTTTCATTTGACCGCAAGGCCTGAGCAAACGAAAAAGCGCGCGACCGCCTTGGCAGCAGAGCACGCTTTATGCAGTCATTGTGTGTGTGTGTGTGCGTGTGTGTATGTGAGGCAACCAATGTGCTCACTTGAAAGGGAAAGCATACCCATCAGTGTTAGTTGGCTGCACGCACATGACTTTGCAGTGGCTCGCCTCCAGGTTCCTGGTGTTTGTGTGCATCCAAAGCAGAAACAGCTCAAGATTTCGAAATCCATGGAAGATACTCAGGTTTCTTGAACAGTGTTTTCGATCAACCTGGGAAGTTCTCTACGATATTGGCACCGGTACTTGGAGTCACAAGTGCCACTTGGAGTCACAAAAGAAGAGAACTTTGAAATGGCTCAATTTTTGAGAGTGTGTGGACAGGGATCAAGTGTCCTGTCCAGGTGCCTTCAAGCCATGCCCCCTGAGAGGACTGAGATGGAATTCCCCACTCCCAGTGAGGATCAGGGGACGGAGGGAGTGACGCCTGGCTTCGAGCTGTGGAGTCCTTTCATACCTCCAATACCACTGAAAAATTTGTCAATCTGACAGTAAATACAGCCCCGTGGAGCTCGCGGTGACGAGAAAGCGACAGAAACACAAGCGACAGCAACACAATGCGTGCAAGCCGAATGCACAAATGATCAATTTCAGTAAATATTCATTTTATTCTTGTCACTTAGAATACCAAATGTACCCAAATTGTCTGTACCTTGAAACTTGTCACATAATTGCACATAAAGCTCACCAAAATCTTTGCCAGATATCTGAGAAAACATTTTCAAAAACTTCTTGTACCCAAACTTTTGCCCTCCCAAAAAACAACAACAATTTTTTAAGAATGACAAAATGGATGACATCAGTCCAATACCCAACTTATGTATGATATTTCATCTATTTCTATCCTTCATTGAATATTTATACTTTCTGAGATATCACCCACTTTGTGTGCACAGTGAAGTCCAAAATTTGGCAGCCTCAAAAATTTGAAAATTTTAAACCTAAAAATGCAAACTTTATAAACTCCTTACTCATGCCTTATTCTTGACCTGAACAAATTGAAAAAGACCTGAAAGATCTGAATTTGAAATTTTGTCTTTGCCAAGAAACCAGTGTACATATATATGGTTTTTGCACTGGCTGCCTGTAGGTAATTTGTTTCAGTCACCCTGTTTCGGTCGCTCAAAACTGAGCGACCTTCAACATGGAGCAACCTCCCAATCACCTGAAAAGGGAAATTTTGGTGAAGTGGATCAGTGGGACCAGGCCCCACCTCTGCCCCGCTCCATGGTTGTGGTGGGGTGGGGCCCAGAGGGTCGCCATCTACAGGCGATGGAAGATCCTTTCCTGTTTCTTGTGTTTGACCTTCAGGTTTGCTTTTGTGTTCAGCTGCAGTGCTGGGATCATCTCTCCAGCTCCAATTCTGTGGGTAAAAAATTTTGCTGAACTTGCGACTGTTTGTGTGTGTGTGTGTGTGTGTGTGTGTGTGTGTGTGTGTGTGTGTGTGTGTGTGTGTGTTGGATTGATCGTGGATCAGATTGGACAACGTGTTGGATGAACAGGGTGTGCTCAGAATGGTGCATGCCATGAGCAGATTCATTTGTCAATCTGAACCATCCCCCAAATGAGAAGAACACATTTGTATTCGTTGTTTTCAGAAAACATCGAACAGTCGGGATAGAATCAGCAAAGTGACACTGCTTGACGAGCTATGAAATATGTGTTGCAAAACCGGTCGGGAACGCCAAACAGTCAAACAGATAATCACAGTAAGTGGACTTCCACAGCACAGCACACCAGTGAGTGCGTGTGTCTCGTCCTGTGATTCACGGACTGACAATTTTTCGCTGACAGTGCGTTGATATACGAAATTTGACTTCTGTGTTCACGTACAGGTCGCTGTGGTCTGTGCTTGCTATCATGTGGTGATAAAATGGCACAATCGATGTCTGTTCGGTAAATCGAATTTCAGGACTGGTTGGATCTCGCTCGGAAATGCACTGTTTGAAACTTGGAACGCGAACAAACTGAATTGACCATCTGCGGAGATCCAAACATGGACGAAAACTTTTCCTTGCGAACGCGACACGTGTCCTCAGTGGAGTTGGAAGAAGAGCCCGACCACCCGGCCCTGGATCTAGATGTGGACTCCGAAAGTTCCATCGTGAATTTTGAAGATATCAACATTGACTATCTTCTGGGCGAACCCGTGGAGTGGAACTTCGAAGTGAAATTGGACACGCTGAAGCCAATAGCCTGGAACTATCCGCACAGGTTGCCTGACGTGTCGGACCTCAGGTGGGACTTCCTGAAGAAACTGAATGACGAGACTGTGCAGTGGAAATTTCAGCAGCGATGTCCCAGGATCTCGACTGTGAACTGGGGCTTTCAGAACAGACTGGCGAGCCACGGAATCGTCAACTGGGCTTTTGTCCAGCAGATGCCAAATCTGTCTGCAGTTAACTGGCATTTCACTCGCAGGCTCAAGGACACAAGCACGGTGAACTGGAACTTCACGTCGCGTCTGTTGACCATCACACCGGTCAATTGGGCCAAATTCGACAAAAGATTGTCCGAAATGACGACAGTGCAATGGACTTTTCTCAAGTGCACTTCGGAAGTCAGCTTGATCAATTGGAACTTTACCCAGCGTTGTCCTCAGGTGAGCACCGTCAGGTGGACATTCGCCAAACAGCTTCAGACCATTTCGGCCATCAATTGGAATTTCAAAAAAATGATGAGTGACATTACAACGCACAAACCAATCAAGTGGCTTTTCCCCAAACAACTCACAGAGACGTACAAAGTGAATTGGACTTTTCAAAAGCAAGTTCCAGACCATTCCGGGGTGAACTGGAACTTCCCCGAACGTCTGCCCAAGAGCAGAGAGCAGTCCACATTGAAATGGAGTTTCCAAAAGTGCCTATCCTACAGCTACAACCTGTCGTGGGACTTCCCGTCCATGACAACTCAGATTACTCCGCTCAACTGGAACTTCGAGCACTTGATCTCGCGGTCCCGCCCCGCCGAGGCGGACCACGACCGGATCCGCAGCGAGAGCCAGGCCTTCAAACGGACCTACTCCACCAACTACCACAAGCCGCACCGCGACTACATCAAGGCGCGACTCGTGCAGCAGTCCTCGGCGCTCAGCGGCCGCACACGCTTGTCAACGCATCACGGGCGCCCCGACGGCCACGGCGGAGACTACGCACTGCATGTGCGCCACTCCCGCGACTCGCAGCGCCACCAAGCGACATCAGCGTCGGGCGCCATCCACCGGCAAATCAGCCTGCCTCAGTACAGCCGGGACGCGCCGCTGCCGGCGGTGGTGGCGCTGAGTGAAGTGGACACTGACATGTGACCGGCGCACAGAGATCCAGGATATTTGTACACACGAAACCTGACCTGTGCACCAGATCTACCCCATGCAATCACAAAACCAAAAAGGCGACCTTGTGCGTGTGCGTGCTCATTTCTGTGTTGACCGCCGAGTTAGCGAGTCCGAATTCATCGATTGCCTTTCTGTTCGGGTTCACTCACGCCGAGGGACTGATCACGTGTTGGTTCAGTCCTCATGTGCAGCAAATGAACAACACTCTGTTTCAGTAGAGTTGGGTTTCTGGTCTGAAAGCTCTGTTCATGAAGGTGTGAATGAGTGTTCTGCGATTCTTTTGCCAAACACGGTGAAAACCAGTTGTCCTGTCTACTGTTCAGTTTGGGGTGTCTGGTGCTAGAATGAGATTCAAGCAACAAACACAATTTGCTATTTTCCAATGTCAAAACATGTTGCAAGTATTCAATGCCATGCAAACGTCTTTTGTTGTGGTATTTTTCTTGTCCATTTTAAGCAGTATCACGGTGTCGTCTTCTTTGGACGCGACGAAAACGGGAAAACCTTTTTGGCAGCGGTGTGTGCAGTTCAGCAGAAATGCTGCAGCATTTGTGGTGCGTATTCTATTTGGGGGGGGGGGGCACCACAGCGGGAAACGATCGTTTCGTTTGCGAACAGAAACACAAAATCGTTTTGAAGATTTGAACGAAGTCATTTGTACTTTTTGTTGGTGAATTTGCAATGTTCACTCACTTGTTTACAAGACTACAATCCTCTGTGATGGCTTTTGCGAAAATATTTTTCGAGTGAAAGTTTGTTGTGTGATATTTTTTTCCTCTCTGGTGTTGATCAGGTGTTTTTTCTTACAATAAACGTGAAAAAGAAACGGCGGTTGTCACCCTGCGGTTTTTCAGTGTCAAAAGACACGTTTGTGTTATTCTCGCTTCCAAATTCTTGACGTGGCTTTGCAAACTTCGCTTGTGGCGTTCCACATGTATCGCAAAAACATTTTGCAGCTTCAAGGCGTCAATTCTCTAGTTTTGCGCAAAATGCGACAGGACTGCGATGGCGAGTGTCAGCAGAGAGGCCTGCACGGCTGGAGAGGATGAGCCGCAATCCTTGTTGTACTTGATGGTCGAGGAGCGAACGTTGGTCCACAGCACGGTTCTCTCCTCCACAAACGTGCCCCTGCAACACAGATGAATAACCGAATTGGTCCGAGATGTGACTGCCAGACTGGTTGAAAAGATGGGTGCAACAATCTCGACAATGACAAACGTACACGAAGACCATGTTGCTGGTGAGGTCACTCGGCGCCGTCCACAAAACGTAGTTGTCGCGCTTTAAATTTCTGTTGATGTGACCAACTGCAGACTGAAATGATTTGAAAGTTTCCTCTCATTTGGGACATTCTGTATTTCCCGTTAAAAATGCCAGATATTTCGAAGCTGTGTCTGGAAGTTCTCTTCTCTCAACTCACGTTGCTGGTACCGAAGCAGGTGTAGGTTCCCAGGTTGGTTTCCCCGGACGGGATGGTGAACGTTCCGTAGGCGACGCCGGCCGTCGGCGCCGAGCTCTTGCGCGCCATGGCGAACACGCCTTTGTACGCCGTGAACTGGGAGCGCCCGACCGGGATCTTGCCCCGCATCGTCACTGCAATGGAATGCCACACATTGCTTGTGTATCAAACACAGCCCGAATGTTTCCAACTCCCATTGCAGCGAGCGCTTGTCTACAATTACGAGGTTCTATCCAACGATTCTAAGAATTGTCATGTTCATCCATGAAGCCAATTGGCCAGTCTGCACTGAGAATGTGAAAGGAATCAGTTGTCTCGAATCAACTACCCATGTCCTTCCAGGCCAATCGTGAACATGATAATTCATACAATGTTTGGATACAACCTCGTATATATATGATCTACGTATAGGCTGCTGCAGCGGACCACGGTTCTTCTCCGAGTGATGTGTCCGGTTTTCGTGGTGACTCATGACGAGCGGGCGGGGGTTGAAATGACTGGGTCAGAGGTTTAAATCTGCACGGGCATTGTGATTATCAGCCGCTTGTCGGATGATATTGTTTTACCCCTGTAACCGTCAATGGTCAACCGGGGGGCGGCCGAAAATTTGTTGTGTTTTTTTCTAGAATTTGACGCCGATCATTTTTCCAATGAAAAAATTTGCGGGGCGGATCCCCCTGGCAGTTCATGACTTTATCGCAATGTGAACGGAGACTAAACCCATTTTTCAGCCGAGATTTCTGAAACAGGCCTTTGTTAAACGTTTCGGTGCGCACCCTTGAGAACGTCTCCTGACTTGAAGCAGGTGTTGTTGACGATGAACTCGTACAGCGTTTCGCTCGTCTGCGGAGAGATGTAGGGCGCCGGGTTCGGGTTCGCCTGAGACGCGTCGTACACCTCGCTGTGATACGGGCGCATCTGCTCGCACAGGTTCGACACAGACCCGACGGGCACTTCGGTGCCGTATCCCAGGGCGACGCCGAGAAGACCGAGGGCGGCGCCGGCGGAGAGGAGGAAGCTGCTGAACATGGTTCCTGCTGGAGGCTCAGTGAGGCCTGCGAAAAAACAAAAACGTTTCAACCCTTGTGAGTTTCAGCTCGTATCTGCACCACAAAATAATGTTTTGCGATGTGAAAAAAACCCAGAGATGCCCTTAGTTCGCATCTTTTTGGTGAATTTCCGCCTGTTTGAGCTGCTGGAAATTCCTGCCCTTCATTGTTGGGCGCTTGGACGAGAACATCCCGACAAAAGCCAACCAGACAAGGGACACAACATGAAATTGGCTTCGTTTTTGACGTCAATTGTTTTTGAAGGAAAAAACAAAAAGATGTGTATGTACGTACCAAAATGTTTATCACAAAAGTCGATTGAATCCTTCGTAACCTCCCTTCGGCTCCACAAGTTCAGCCGGTCGTACCTGGTGTGTTGTTACTCCGAATGCTTCTCCTGCGTTGAATGAAAATGTTTATGGATTGTTTGTGTTTGTTTCTTATGTTTCAACTTGAATCACGATGACAAAAGTATACATTTGGAAGATGGAATATGCTTCGCAAACAGAAGTTTGCATGACATCCGCTCAAACTGAGTCAACACAGAGTGCTCATTTCTATGCGAAGCACAACTTGGGTGGAACGAAGAGAAATCGCAACAAACTGAATTTCTTGAGATGCTTCAGCCCTCGCGCTCTCGATTTGCATTGCACCAGAGCCCTCGCGTGATACATGCATGAAAAAGCAAAACGTATATCCCTTGGCAACACGAAAATTCAGCGCCATGCATGCATGGTGCAGACGAATCAACTGAGAAGCAACACTGACTCGCTGCCACGAAGAGAAAAGTCTTGGATCCTGTTGACATTAATCCCAAGGACACATTCTATTTTTGCAGCAGCCAAATGATGGAAGATCCCGAAGTCACAGTTACCTTTGTTGGAAGTGAGAGCGGACCGAGAGACAACAACAAAGGGATCTTGGCTTGTTCTCTTTCGGGTTTCTGGTGCAATCTTGTTGTGTGTGGTGTGTTTGTTCAGTCCCAACTTCCAGCTGCCTGTCCTCAGACCACCCTGGATTCAATTCAGCTTCATGGGTTTCCGAGTATGGTTTTGGTTTCCTCGACGGGATGCTGTCGTGCACACCGCCGTGCTGAAATTAACTGATTTCAGTCGAAGAACGTGGTCCTTGGTTCAGCGCTTTCTTGCATGGTTTGGTTGAGAAGATCACCAAACAAGGTCTGTAACTTGACTCGCTCCCACCGAGCCGCGGCAGAATTTCTTGATGAGGAAGTACGAGTTGTCACAACATGTCTCTCCAAACAAAGTCATTGCACGCTCTGGCAAAAACAGATTGCTGAGCTTTTTGTTCCACCGAGGATGGGGGAGGATAGTATTCTTTCAAGCTTTCCCTTGCGAAAAACAGGTTCTTATGGGAAAATCCACAGCACAGGAAACCGTGCCTGTGTTGAGAGTTATTGTTTCCACTTGATCAGGTCTCTGTTGGAAAATTTCACACGTTTCATGCAAAGTTTGTTGCCTTTTGCCATTGAATGGGATGTTTTTGAATGATAAAGCCTTTTGTATTCAGAATACAGCCTGTCAGATTTTGCGTCATCTCACTCATTTTTGAAGCTTAAAAGTTGAAAAACTGTGGCAAGGTGGCTGAACAGTCAAGTGCACGGCAGCAGATGGAACCTTCATTGGTTTTGAATCTCACAGCTTGCTGTGCCAGGTGCCAGGTGGTGCCAGCCCTTTTGTAATGGTCCTGCAACATTTCAAACAAGAACTCAGCTTTGCAAAGGAAAAAAAGACACTTACAAAACAGAGAGAATACAAAATGAATATTGCCTTACAAACTTCATACTTCACCTGCATGAACTCTGCCCAACCCAATTTGTTCAACCTGTATAATTTGCATGAGAGGAAGTACTTCGTATGGGATCTGGAGTATGTTCGTGTGGGTCAAAAGTAGAGGGCTTACAACAAGCTCAGAACTTCCGAGTTGCAGTTGAAGTTGAAGCCCTGTGCCCTGGTCAGGTACCTCCACCCACACCATTTTATTTTGCAAAAAAGATCGATTTGCTTCATTTACTTCCGGTGGGAGAAGAAGAACCGTCCTTTTTGGCTGGCCGAATGTACCACTGGCTGTTCCAGGTCCCGTTGTGCTGATCCGGTTTTGTGGGTTTGGTTCCAACTGGGCCCAGACCGGCAGAACTGGACCAGCAGATCTGAGAGAAGCAGAGCAGCCGTTATGCAGTACCTTCTCGGTGGTCTGGTTCTACATGTGGTTCAAGGTTTTGTCTTCACACGGTTCCTGGGTCTGAGTCTGGTTCAACGGGTCTGGTTCATTGGGTCCTGGTCCAGTTCTTGTAACAGCACGAACAAAGTCCCTCCTTGGCAGCGCCAGTGATTTCAAGAACAAAACGATTATCTTCACAAAAATGAAGGCCAGTGCGAGAAAATGACTCCAACTTCGTCAGATTCCAACGTTCGACTATTCTGGGACAAATACGCTTGACTGAGGTGGATTTTTTTCTGAATTTTTCAGCGCTGTTGCGCTTTCTTAGCTATTTGTTGCTTGTTCCTGTTTTGCCAGACAATGAGACAATTCGTTTCTTTTGACAAAAAAGACAGATGGAGTGAAAATACGAGCTCGGCGCGATTACTCAGAGCTCATTGAATCTTTCGACGTCGATCCTTCGCCATCGCATGTGATCAAGCACTGGATGACCTTGTCAAAGTCCCAGGTCAATTTCAGTGACCTGATTTGCTTGTCTGTCAGGCGCTCTCAGGCTATTGACGTGCATTTTCTCTGTCTCAGCTGCAATGCAGAGATGCTTCCAATAAGTTTTGCTGACTTTGGCATTGATTCTGTCATCACCTGAAGGATCTGACAAGATGCCGAGAGATCCTGAGCAGAGGTCAGACAGTAAATTCTTGGTTGTCAGGGGCACTTCCCAAGTGGGTACTGCCTGGGAGATCCAGAACATGTACAGAGACAATGCTATGGAAGGACTCAAATTTGTGAGTTTTAGCGATGGTTTCAATGAGGTGTGGGCATACATGTATCCCAGGGAGTGATCACAGGCAAACTGGTTGACCAAAGGGCTGCATGCACAGCTGCTCTCAAGAGGAAGTGCTGACGCAGCTGTGAGGAAGCTTGGACCACATTTTGTGGGAGTTGTGTGATGATGGTCTTCCGCTTTTGGCTGCACCACGACAATGCTCAGCCTCATGTTGTTCACATGACAGGAACCACTCTCTCTGAAGTCGTCAGAAACTGGGATCACCCACCATACCTACCTGACACTTGACATGGCACCACCAGATTTTTTATTCCCACGACTCAAGGCTCATTTTAGGGGGACCAGATTTGACAATGTTGAAGCTGTCGAGCGAGCAACAAGGAATTTCTCAAGTCCACCCCAGTTGTGGATTTCCCTAATGAAATGGTTGACCTTGCAGAGCACAGGGTGATTACTTTGAAGGGCAGCCACATCCACCATGCACTCCTTGATCGTCCAAGACTGGCCCAGTGACAGTGGACTCAAAATCTCACAGCCTCTGTTCTCTGTCCATTGCGATAGCCTGATGTTCATTCTGCTCAATGTTTGCAAGAAAATTTTGTTTCCTATTGATCCCTGTTTTGTGCTACTGCACACACTTGAAGAGTATTTTGTATGGGAGCATCAAAAATCTTACTTTGCGCTGAGAAACCGCACCCGAGTCGGAACATTGTGGATCCGACCTCGTAAGTTCAGGCTACAAAAGTGATGTTGCATCGATTTCAGGAACTGCAGTTGGCCCATCGGGAATTCTTTGAGTGAAATCACATTTGGTGCGCATACACAGATTCTCCAGGCAGGGTTTTTTTCGTGCACAATCAAATAATTTTGAAACAGAAAACTCTTCAGACCCCTCTCTTTCACTTGAACACAGCTGTGGTTTGTTTTGTTCCTGCGCACCCACGCAGTCAGGTTCTCTTCACAGGAGAAATCCAGTCACTGCAGCCGTTCGTTGTTCCAATGCGTGTCAACAGCAGGCTGCCGTGCAGAGGCAGGATACAAAGGGGATCCCAAAAGTTTCGATCAGTTGCACTTGTCGCGACCTGAGATCGACCTGTTTAGACTCTGTGACACGGTTCCAAAGGTGACCAGCGTGTCTGCCTCATTCCGACCTGTACTCTGATGGCTTTGGACATGTGTGTATTTCAGTTTTGTTAGTGCAATTCAATTTTGTTCCATCTAAAATGAAGCCTGAAATCAATGACCAAGTTGCACAAAGGATCTTCATCTGGTGCTGCTGGCGTTTGAATGAGGATTTGCTGACAATAATTGCCAAGATTCAAGTCATCTTTGGTGAGGCTGCACTCAGTGATATCCGGGTGAGATTCTGGCTGCATGAATTCCAGAATGGGCGAACATGTTTTTGGGACAAAGAGAGGTCTGGCAGGCCAAGAACTGGAAGGAGTGACGAGAATGTTGAAGCAGTTTTGGACACTGTTGCCAATGATC